>Ga0209373_10000803_pt1 | contig 43603 bp, 43 predicted proteins | sample Higcelweek5metaG_FD_187173 | JGI IMG/M metagenome (GOLD analysis project Ga0209373, IMG submission 187173) | Freshwater pond sediment microbial communities from the University of Edinburgh, under environmental carbon perturbations - High... | ecosystem: Environmental > Aquatic > Freshwater >... | reverse complement strand
CCACGGCCGGTCGAGGCCGTCGCAATGATTGGGAGCGGCTCGCGGATCACATCATGGCCAGCGGTCAGGTGAACCGCACAAACAGGCCGGACACATGACTGCACCCAGCTCGGTCGCGAAAAACGTCGAATTTCCCTTGCAACGCAGGGGCCGTCCACACATGGGCGCAGGGGCACCGCATAAGACGCGTTGCGCTAAATCCTGGCATCCCGCCGCGTCCTGGGGCACAACCAAGCCCTGGACAATCATGGGGCGGGACCACATGACCGCGACGTTTTCCTCGTTTCTTTGGGTGGCCGCCGGTGGTGCGCTGGGCTCGGTCGCCCGCTACCTCGCCATGGTGCTGATCGGCCAGTCCGTCGGCACCGGCTTTCCCTGGGGCACCCTGTTCGTCAACATCGTCGGCAGCGCTGTCATGGGCGTGCTGGCCGAACTGGGCGCCCTGGTGTGGCAGCCCAGCCCCGATCTCAAGGTGTTCCTGACCGTCGGCATTCTGGGCGGTTTCACCACCTTCTCGACCTTCTCGCTGGATGTCGCCCTGCTGGTGGAACGTCATTCCTGGGCGGTGGCGGCCCTGTATGTCGGGCTGTCGGTCACCTTGTCGGTCGGCGCCCTGTTCGCCGCCATGGCCGCGGTGCGTCAGGTCGTGGGGTGATTTTCGTGTTCTTGTCGGCCCCAAGGCGGTACAACGCCCCGACAGAGTCTTTTTATGAAAAGCAGTTTTCCGATGTCCGTTCAGATTCTCTCCGTTTCCGCCGACGATGCCGATATCCGGCTTGACCGCTGGTTCAAGCGTCATTTTCCCGATGTGGGCCACGGCCTGCTGGAGAAGTGGCTGCGTACCGGCCAAGTGCGGGTGGCGGGCAAGCGGGCCAAATCCAACCAGCGGCTGGAAGCCGGGCAGGAAATCCGCGTGCCGCCGCTGCCGACCGGCGACGCCCCGGCGCGGCCCGAACCGGCCAAGCGCCCGCCGGTGGACGAAAAGATCGCCAAGATGCTGCGCGACGCCATCCTGTTCATGGATGACGACGTCATCGCCCTGAATAAGCCCGCCGGTCTGGCGGTGCAGGGCGGCACCGGCATGGCCGAGAAGCATCTGGATGCGTGGCTGGACTGCCTGCAATTCGACAAACCCGACCGGCCGCGTCTGGTCCATCGCCTGGACAAGGACACCTCGGGCGTGCTGCTGCTGGGCCGCTCGGCCAATGCCGCGTCCAAACTGGCCGCCGCGTTCAAAAGCCGCGCCGCGCGCAAGTGCTATTGGGCGCTGGTGGTGGGGGTGCCCAAGCACCGCCAGGGCCGCATCGACGCCGCCCTGTCCAAGCTGCCGGGCCGCGGTGGCGAGAAGATGACGGTGGACAATGACGAGGGCAAACGCGCCGTCACCTGGTTCCGGGTGGTGGACAACGCCCTGAAGCGGGTGGCGTGGCTGGAGATGGAGCCGCGCACCGGCCGCACCCACCAGTTGCGCGCCCATTGCGCCCTGCTGGAAACGCCGATCCTGGGCGATGGCAAGTATGGCGCCGCCGACGCCTTCATCGCCGGAAGCGGCGTGTCGCGCAAGCTGCACCTGCATGCCCGCGCCGTGCGCCTGCCCCATCCGCGCACCGGCAAGGAATTCACGGTGATCGCGCCCTTGTCCGAGCACATCGCCAAATCGTTCGAATTCTTCGGGTTCGACGAATCGAGTGCGGGCACGCCCTTCAACGCCTTCGCCGAACTGGAATAAAAAAGGCGGCTCCAACCGGAGCCGCCTTTTCTCTGTCCGCGACAGGGATCAGAGCTTGACCTTGTGGGCCAGTCCGCCCTTGCCGTCGGCGTTGATGTCGATCGCGGCGTTGACGGTCTTGCCGCAGGCCTTGAAGGTCCAGGTTTCCTTCCAGGCGCCCTCGACGATCATGCCCTTGTCGTCCAGCTTGATGGCCTTGGTTTCCTTGTCGCGCTTGGTGTCCACCGGAATGATCTTGGTGGGGTCGCTGCAATTCTTCTTGGCCAATTGCTCGACCACGTCCTTCATCACCACGTTCTGCATGGGCGGGTTGGCCATGGTGGTGCCCGGCAGCATCAGCGCGGCGCGCGGCGGCTGGCCGTCCTTCTGCGCCTGGATCAGGATGTTCTGGAAGGTGCCGGTGCCGCAGCGGTTCATCTTGATGCGGTCCAGCCACAGGCCCGACACCGGATGCACGCCGGCTTCGAACAGCGGCGGGGCATAGATGGTCAGGCTGGCGCGTTCCTGCGGCTTATGCTCCTTGCACTCGGGCGCCGAGATGGTGTCGCCCATCACCGCCAGCTGGGCCAGCATGCCCTTGTAGCCGTCGCTGGTGACATAGGCCTGGAAACGCTGCGCCGGGTCCAGGGGCTGGCCGGCGGGGGCCTGGGCGGGCTGGTCGGGAACGTTCTGCGCCAGGGCCGGCTGGGCGGCGGCGGCAAGAACCAGGGCGAGGGCAATCGGACCGAAACGCATTTGGGGCGATCTCCAAGGATGGTGCCGCCGTCTGGAACGGTTTAGATCGGCACCGGGCAATTCAACTTCGCCACACACGCGGTCCGGGCAAAAGACGGTCCCGCCCTTTCCACCGTGGCGACGGGGCGCACCTTAGCCCAAGACAGGGGCGCTGCACAGTGTCAAGCGGGGCATGGCCGTCCCGCGCCTTAGTTTCGCCATCGTTCGGCGGTTGGTTGAAGGCTGGGCATGGGGTAAGCTGCCCGGCCAGATACAAAGGATGCGGCGTTTTCCATGAACCGTCTGCGATTGGCCGTCTTCGACGTTGACGGGACCCTGATCGATTCCGAACACAATATCATCTCCGCCATGACCGAGGCCTGGGCGCGCATGCAATTGGGCGTGCCCGATCCGGCGGCGGTGCGGCGGATCATCGGCCTGTCGCTGGTGGAAGCCTGCGCGGCGCTGCTGCCGTGGGCAACGCACGAGACCCACCGCGCGGTGGCCGAGCAGTACAAGGATGCCTTCCGCACCAGCCATCTGCTGCCGGAAGCGGTGGCGCCGCTGTTTCCCGGCGTGATGCCGGTGTTCGACGCGCTGGACGCCGAGGGCTGGCTGCTGGGCCTCGCCACCGGCAAGTCGCGGCGCGGTGTCGATCGCATGTTGGGCCATTACGGGCTGGAGGGGCGCTTCATCACCATCCAGACCGCCGACGACAATCCCGGCAAGCCCGATCCCGGCATGCTGTTGCGGGCGGCGGCGGAAACCGGCACCGAGATGGCGGCGGTCGCCATGATGGGCGACACCACCTACGACATGCAGATGGCCCGCTCGGCACGGGCGGTCGGCATCGGCGTGTCCTGGGGCTATCATTCGGTCCCGGAACTGGAACAATCCGGCGCCCGCGTGGTCATTGACACGTTTGACGGCCTGCCGGGGCTGCTGGAGACCCTGATGGGAGAGACGCCATGCGCCTGAGCGCCGCCCTCAAGCTGCTGGCCGTTCTGATCGCCGCCCTGGCGGTGGGACTGGTGGCCGCCAGCAAATCCGTGGACACCACCCGCCTGAAGGCGCTGGCGGCGGAACAGGTCCTGGCGGCGACCGGCCGTACGCTGACGGTCGCGGGCTCGGTCGAACTGCGCCTGGGGCTGGTCCCGAAACTGATCGCCAACGGTGTCAGCCTGTCCAATCCCGCCGGGGCGTCGCGTCCCGAGATGGTGAAGGTCGAACGCATCGAGGCCGAGGTGGCGCTGCTGCCGTTGCTCAAGCGGGAAATCCGGGTCGTCCGTCTGGTGCTGGTGGCGCCCGACGTGCTGCTGGAAAGCGATCGCGCCGGGCGGGGCAATTGGGTGTTCGAGGAACCGGCCAAGCCTGCACCGGCCAAGGCCGAACAAGGTTCGGCACCGGCCAAGGCCGAACAAGGTCCGGCACCGGGCAAGGCCCCGGCCACCCGTTTCACCCTGCGCGAAGTGCGGGTCAAGAATGCCCGTCTGGCGTGGCGCGGCGGCAACGACGTTCAGACGTTCTATCTGCACCGGCTGGTGGTGCGGCCCGAAGCCAGCGGCGGCGGCCATTCCGCCGTCGAATTGGTGGGCAATCTGGGCACGCGCATGCTTGATCTGGGCGGTCGCCTGGGCATGCCCGCCAGTGCGGGCAAGCCGTGGAGCGTGCACCTTCAGGGCAGTTTCGACGGCGTCCAGGCCAAGGCCGAAGGTACAATTCTCGATCCGCTGGCCGGAACCGGCATCGATCTGGCGCTGTCGGCCCAGGGCGACGAGGTGGACAAGCTGCTGCATGTGGGCCGCAACGGTCAACCGGCGGCGCTGGGACCGTTCAAGCTGGCGGCCCGTCTGTCCGACGGGCGCGGCGCACTGGCGCTGGGCGATCTGGATATCACCGCCGGACGCCGCGACGCCCTGGTGGTGACGGCGCGCGGCGCGGTGCGCGATCTGGCGGCGTTGTCGGGGGTCGAGCTGACCCTGTCGGCCGAGGCCGATACCCTGGCGGGGCTGTCGCGGCTGACCGGCGGCGACATGCCGCATATCGGCCCGCTCAAGGCCACCGGCCTGTTGTCGGGCGGTGCCGGGCATTGGAAGCTGGCGGATATCAAGGCGGTGCTGGCCGGGTCCGATGCAGGCGGCGACCTTACGCTGGACCTGACGCGCCATCCGCGCCTTGGCGGCGCGCTGACCTCGCGCGTGCTGGCTCTGGCCGATTTCACCACCCCGGCTTCCAAGCCCGGCGAGAAGCTGACGCCCAAGGCGATCAAGGCGGCGGGCGACGGCCGCCTGTTCCCGGCCGAGCCGCTCAATCTGGCGGCACTGCGTTTGCTGGATGCCCAGGTGGCGCTGCGCGTCCAGCGGCTGGACCTGAGCACTCTGCATTTCGCCGACGTGAGCGGCGATCTGTCGCTGGCCAACGGCCGTCTGAGCCTGCGGCCGCTGCGCGCCGGGCTGGCGGGCGGCGCGGTCGAGGCCGAACTGGCCCTGGCCGATACCGCCAAGGGTGCGGAAATGACCATGCGGGTCAATGCGCGCGGAATCGATCTGGGCCGGGTGCTCAAGGATGCGGGCAGCGATGCCCTCAGCGGCGGCCGGACCGATGCCCGCATCGACCTGACTGGCCGTGGGGCCTCGTGGCGGGCGCTGATGGCGTCGCTGTCGGGCGAGACGGTGCTGAACGTGGGCGACGGGCGTCTGCGCAACACCGCCATCGACTGGGCGGGCGGCGACCTGCTGATTCAGGTGCTGGGCGTGCTCAATCCGCTCAGCCGGGCCGAGCCGACCACGCCGCTGTCCTGTGCCGTGGCCCGCTTCACCGTCAAGGACGGCATCGCCACCGCCGATCGCGGCATTGCCGTGGAAACCGCCAAGGTCAACGTGGTCGGTGCCGGAACCGTCAATCTGCGTGACGAACAGCTGGATCTGGCGGTGACGCCGCGTGCCCGTGACGGGCTGGGCCTGTCGCTGTCCACGCCGCTGGCCGGAATGACCCGCGTGCGCGGTTCCCTGGCCGAACCGGCCCTCAGCCTGGATGAATTGGGCACTGCCCGTGCCGCCGCCTCGGTGGGGGCTGCGGTGGCGACCGGTGGGCTGTCGCTGGTGGGCGAGGCGCTGTTCGACCGCCTGACCGGCGATTCCTCGCCCTGCCGCACCGCCCTGGGCGCCGCCCCGACCAAGCCCGCCGATAAAAAGAAGCCGGGCAGGAAGGGCAAGAAGAGTGCCGAGCCCGGCCTGCTGGACGGTCTGTTCGGGCGCTAGTCAAAACCACCGGGGACTGCTAGCGTTTGCAATTATTGCGCTAGGAGCCGCCATGCCCGTCCTTGCCGAGCCCAGCCGCCGCTTTGCGGTTTTGGGACTGGCCGCCGCCGCCGCCGTGCAGGCGGTGGCCGCCATTCTGTTCTTCTATGCCGCCAATTGGTGGGACATGGCCCCGGCGCTCAAGGTGGCGGGGCTCGACCTGCTGCTGGTGCTGTGCGCCCTGGGGGCGTTGCTGTCGCCGCCGGGCGGCTTTGCCCGCTCCACCTGGGCGGCGGCGGGGGCGGTGCTGTCGGGCGTGCTGTTCGGTGTGCACGGGCAAATCTGGCAGACCGGCGCCGATGCCTGGGAATTGTTCGCGCTGTGGAGCGGCCTGGCCATCGTCTGGGCGGCGGCGGCGCGCTCGGACGCGGCGTGGCTGGTGGCGGTGCTGACGGCGACGGCGGCGCTGGCCCGGTGGGCCGATGCCGTTGCCTCGCCCGTCTGGCTGGCCCATGAGTGGGAAATTTCCATCGTCGCAGCGGCGCCGCTGGCGGTGGGCGGGCTGTGGCTGGTGGTCGAGCGGCGCAACGGCTGGCTGGTGCCGGTGGTGCTGGCCCTGGCGGCATTGCTCCTGGGCTTCGGCGGCTTTGTTTCCAACCGGCCGCTTTTGGTTGCTCTGGCGGCATCGGGGCTGACCTTCGCGGTGGCACCGCCCCGCCGCTGCGGACCATGGCCGACCGCCATCGCCCTGGTTCTGGCGGTGGTGTTGCTGGAATATGTGCTGGTGCGGGAGCTGGCCGGTGGCTCCGGCGCAGAGGAGGCGCTGCGTCTGTTGGCCGCCGCCCTGATCATGTTGGGTGGTTTGGGCGGTCTCGCCATGGCCCTGCGCCGTCTGTTCCACCTCACCGGCCTGCCGCCGGGTATGCTGGAGCGGGTGCTGGGCGTGGGTATCGGCCTGGGCGCCTGGATCGCGGTGGCGGTGGCGGCGACGGCCATTGTCCTGCTGGTCTATTCCCTGTTCCGCTATGAACACGCCTGGCCGTTGATGGTGGTCGCCATGGTCAGCGCGGCGGTCACCGCGCGGGGAGCAGGGGTGTTTTCCCGCCATGTGCATGCCGCCAGCGTGACCATCGCCTATGGCGCGGTACTGGCCGAGGTTCTGTTGCAGACCTCCTCGGTGTTCCAACTGTCCGATGCACTGACGCTGACGGCGGTGCTGCTGGTGCCGGTGGTGCTGGCCGCCTCGCGTGAGGCCATGGCCGGGGCGGCGGTGACTCTGATCGCGCTGGCGGTGGTGGTGTTCCGCGTTTACGACATCGATTCCGCCGGGGTGGCGATCCTGGCGGCGCTGTTGGCGGTGCCGGGTTGGGCGTGCGCCGGGCGGCATCGCCCGTCGGTGCGGGCCGCCGGAACGGTGTTGCTGCTCTGTGTCTTCCTGCTGCCCGCCGGGCTGGAATTCGCCGAACCGGGGCTGTTGTGGTTCTGCCGGGGCGCGGCGGTTTTTGCCGCTGCCGGGATGGTGGCGATGGCCGTATGGACCCGGCGCGATCTGGCGCAGCCGCGCTTGTTGGGTGCCGCTGGCCTGATGCTGGCCGGGTCGCTGGCGGTCCCTGCCGGGGGCGCCGGGCTGGTGGGACTGGGCGCCGCCTCGGCCCGTTTCGTCACCCGCTTGCTGGCGGTGCTGGGCGTCGCCGTGGCCGGGTGGTCGGTGGTGCGCTTCTATTACCTGCTGGCGCTGCCGCTGGACCGCAAGGCGGTGTTCCTGGCGGCGGGGGCGGTCTTGACCCTGCTGGGTTGGGTGCTGGTGCATGGCCGTCCCGTCCTGGCGCGGCCGCCGCGTGCGGCGTTGCTGGCGATCCTGGCCGCTGCTTTGCTGCCCGCCGTAATCGAGGCCTGGGACTGGCAGGCCAAGGCCCGCATCGTCGCCCAGGGACGGCAGGTGCTGGTGCCGCTGCGGCCCGCCGATCCGCGTTCGCTGATCCAGGGCGATTACATGGCGTTGGCCTATGATTTGCGGCTGCTGAAAGACGTGGAGAGCGGGGGCGGTTTGGTGGCGTTGCGGCTGGACGGCGACGGCGTGATGGCCGGGGGGCGCCGCATCGCCGCCTTGGGCGAGGCCGCCGCCGACGAAGTGGCGGTGCGGCTTGGGCCGGGGCGCAGCAGGCCGCGTCTGGGGCCGGATTCCTTTCTGTTCCAGGAAGGCACCGGGCGGAGCTGGGCACAAGCGCGTTTCGCGGTGCTGCGTATTCACGACGGCGCGCTTGTCCTGGCCGGGCTGGCCGATGAAAATCGCCGTCCAATCATTCCCGCCAAGGACAATCCATGATGGTGTTGACCCGCCGCGCCCTGCTGGGCGCCGCTGCCCTGTCGCCGTTGTTGGCCCGACCGGCCTTTGCCGAGGAACCGCTGGCCGCGCTTGAACGCCAGTTCGATACCCGCCTGGGGGTGGCGGCGCTGGACATGGGCACGGGCCGGGTGTTCAGCCATCGCGGCGACGAGCGCTTTGCCTTCTGCTCCACCTTCAAGACGCTGCTGGTGGGGGCGGTGCTCAAGCGGGTGATGGCCGACCGGCCGCTGCTGGGCCGCCACATCGATTTCACCGCCGCCGATCTGGTGACCTATTCGCCCGATACCGAGCCGCAGGCGGGCAAGGGCATGAGCGTGGCCGAGCTGTGCGCCGCCACCCTGCGCAGCAGCGACAATAGCGCCGCCAATCTTTTGCTGCGGGAAATCGGCGGCCCGGCGGCGGTGACGGACTTCGCCCGCCTGCTGGGCGACGACACTTTCCGCCTGGACCGCATCGAGCCCGAACTGAACGAGGCGGCGCCGGGCGATCTGCGCGACACCACCACGCCGCAGGCCATGGCCCGCACCCTGGGGCGGCTGGTGCTGGGCGATGTGCTGGGCAATGCCGAGCGCAGCCGCCTGGTCGCCTGGATGCAGGCCAGCACCACCGGCGCCAAGCGCATCCGTGCGGGGGTTCCCGATGATTGGGCGCTGGCGGGCAAGACCGGGTCGGGGCAATACGGCATCGCCAACGACATTGCGGTGCTGTGGCCGCCGGGCCGGGCGCCGCTGGTGCTGGCGGTGTTCTCGCGCCGTCCGGGCCATGCCGACATCCGCCGCGACGAGCCGGTGGCCGAGGCGGCGCGGCTGGCGGTGCGGGCGTTGGGCTGAAACGAGGGGTCAGCCGTAGCGGATGTAGATGCGGAACTTGCTGAGGGGGAAAAAGCTGTATTCCGAGCGGGTCACCGTTCCGGCCCCCAGCTTGTTCTTGGCGGCATATTCGTCAATCTTCGGACGGGCGTACCGGATGGCGCCTGTTTCGTTTCCCCCGCCGCCAACGAAGACGTCGATGTAGTGCAACTTCAGGGCCGCGTTGTACTCGATATCCCCGCCATAGCTGGAATAGGTGCCCTCCTGGGGATTGGCCCCCGTGACCATACGGGATGAGGAACCACTCGTGGTGCAGGCGGCCAGCGTCAAAAGCAGCAATGGGATAACCAAGTGCCGGAGCATGTGAAATGGCCCTCTCTCGGATTAGCTGAGTCCGTGAAAAATACCACTGATATCATGTGAGGCGAGATTGTTTCTCGCTTTGGTCTGTGCGGGGAGGGGGATTTGAGTTGACGGAGGAAATAGGGTATGGCTGCGCCCGTTCCCTCTTTATCTCGAGCCGCAGCATGCTGAACAAGACCCTGAAACGTTTCTACAAGCAGGCCGACGTGGCCGAGACCGAGGACGGTTTCGCCATCCATCTGGACGGCCGTCCGGTCAAGACTCCGGCCGGGCGCAAGCTGGCGGTGCCGTTCCCCGTCCTGGCCGAGGCCATGGCCGCCGAATGGCAGGAGCAGGGCGAGGAAATCCGACCCAAATCCATGCCCATGACCCAGCTTGCCAGCACGGCGCTGGACCGCATCGGCCCCGAGCGCGCCACCATCCAGGAACAACTGGCCCGCTTCGCCGACACCGACCTGCTGTGTTACCGCGCTGACTTTCCCCACCATCTGGTCGAACGCCAGACAGCCCAGTGGCAGCCGCTGCTGGATTGGGCCGCCGACAGCCTGGGCGCGAGGCTGGCGGTGACGGTGGGGGTGCTGGCGGTGCCGCAGCCCGAGGCGGCGCTGGCCGCCCTGGCTGCCCGGCTGGAGACCTACGACGTCTGGCGGCTGTGTGTCGCCCAGGCCGCCTGCGCCGCCGCCGGGTCGCTGGTGCTGGCCCTGGCCCTGGTGGAAGGCCGCATCGACGGCGAGCAGACCTATCAGCTGTCGCAGTTGGACGAGACCTTCCAGATCGAGCACTGGGGCGAGGATGCAGAAGCCACCGTGCGCCGCGATGCCCTGCGCCGCGACATCCTGGCGGCCGAGCGGCTGCTGGCGTTGACCAGGGTTGCGTAATAAAATCTTTCGTCGAAATAAAATTTCGCTGTTCGCGGTGGGGGTGATACCCCGCCTCCCGCCGCGACCCTACCCGCAAAGCCCCGGAATCCGGGGCTTTTCGCATTTCTGGCGGGAAATTAAACCGGCAGTGGACAGACCGCTTTCGCGCAACTTTATTATTTTAGCCATGCATCCCGCGCAACCCCGTTAAAGCTAAGCAGCGTAAGGCTTTCCGTTAGTCACAAATTGCAACACAACGTGAGTGGCTGTGGGGTCTTTTTAGGTGGAAGCGGGCGGGAAGTAATGGTATCTGCACACCCCTGACCATAAGGGTGGGCCACCACCCGAAGGTGCCGGCATGCCCGGAAACCGGGCGCTTGCCCTTACCTTCATTAGGGGAAATCGGATGCAGGAAATCATTCGCCAACTCGAAGAGAAACGGAACCGTGCCCGTCTGGGTGGCGGCGAGAAGCGTATCGCTTCGCAGCATGCCAAGGGCAAGCTGACCGCCCGTGAGCGCATCGAGTTGCTTCTCGATCCCGACTCGTTCGAAGAGTGGGATATGTTCAAGGAGCACCGCTGCACCGATTTCGGTATGGATCAGCAATCCATTCCGGGTGACGGCGTGGTGACCGGCTACGGCACCGTCAACGGCCGTCTGGTTTTCGTGTTCAGCCAGGATTTCACCGTGTTCGGCGGCTCGCTGTCCGAAGCGCATGCCGAGAAGATCTGCAAGATCATGGACAAGGCCGTCCAGGTCGGCGCGCCGGTGATCGGCCTCAACGATTCGGGCGGCGCCCGCATCCAGGAAGGCGTCGCCTCGCTGGCCGGTTACGCCGAGGTGTTCCAGCGCAACGTGATGGCCTCGGGCGTCGTGCCGCAGATTTCCATGATCATGGGCCCGTGCGCCGGTGGTGCCGTGTACAGCCCGGCCATGACCGACTTCATCTTCATGGTGAAGGACAGCTCGTACATGTTCGTGACCGGTCCGGATGTGGTCAAGACCGTGACCCACGAGACCGTCACCGCCGAGGAACTGGGCGGCGCCATCACCCACTCGACCAAGTCGGGCGTGTCTGATCTGGCGTTCGAGAACGACGTGGAAGCGCTGCTGCAGCTGCGCCGCTTCATCGACTTCCTGCCCTCGTCCAACCGCGAGAAGCCGCCGGTCCGTCCGACCGCCGATGCGCCCGAGCGCAAGGAGATGAGCCTGGATACGCTCATCCCCGATAACAACAACAAGCCCTACGACATGAAGGAACTGATCCTGAAGGTCGTGGACGAAGGCGATTTCTTCGAAATCCAGCCGGGCTACGCGGGCAACATCATCGTCGGTTTCGGCCGCATGGAAGGCCGCACCGTCGGCATCGTCGCCAACCAGCCCATGGTGCTGGCCGGCTGCCTGGACATCGCGTCGTCCATCAAGGCCGCCCGCTTCGTGCGCTTCTGCGACAGCTTCAACATTCCGATCGTGACCTTCGTGGACGTGCCCGGCTTCCTGCCCGGCACCGCCCAGGAATACGGCGGCATCATCAAGCACGGCGCCAAGCTGCTGTACGCCTATGCCGAAGCCACCGTGCCGAAGATCACCATCATCACCCGCAAGGCCTATGGCGGCGCCTATGACGTGATGTCGTCCAAGCACCTGCGCGGCGACGTCAACTTCGCCTGGCCGACTGCCGAAATCGCGGTGATGGGCCCCAAGGGCGCGGTGGAGATCATCTTCCGCCAGGATATCGGCGACGCCGACAAGATCGCGGCGCGCACCGAGGAATACCGCCAGAAGTTCGCCAACCCCTTCATCGCCGGTCATCGCGGCTTCATTGACGACGTGATCATGCCGCACTCGACCCGCAAGCGCATCTGCCGCTCGCTGGCCATGCTGAAGGACAAGGACCTGAAGAACCCGTGGCGCAAGCACGGCAACATTCCGCTTTGATGGGGGCTGCGAGCATGTTCACCAAAATTCTGATCGCCAATCGCGGCGAGATCGCGTGCCGCGTCATCAAGACCGCCAAGAAGATGGGCATCAAGACGGTGGCCGTGTATTCGGACGCCGACAAGGACGCCCTGCACGTCCAGATGGCCGACGAGGCCGTGCATCTGGGCCCTCCGCCCTCCGCCCAGTCCTATCTGCTGGCCGACAAGATCGTCGAAGCCTGCCAGAAGACCGGCGCCCAGGCGGTGCATCCGGGCTATGGCTTCCTGTCCGAGAAGCGCGAGTTCCAGGAGAAGCTGGCCGCCGCCGGGATCACCTTCATCGGCCCCGACGCCCACGCCATCTTCTGCATGGGTGACAAGATCGAGTCCAAGAAGCTGGCCAAGCAGGCGGGTGTGAACACCGTCCCCGGCCACATGGACGTGATCAAGGATGCCGACGAGGCGGTGAAGATCGCCCAGCAGATCGGCTATCCGGTCATGATCAAGGCTTCCGCTGGCGGCGGCGGCAAGGGCATGCGTCTGGCGTGGAACGACGCCGAGGCCCACGAGGGCTTCATCTCGGCCACCAACGAGGCCAAGTCGTCCTTCGCCGATGACCGCGTGTTCATCGAGAAGTTCATCGAACAGCCCCGCCACATCGAGATCCAGGTGCTGGCCGACAGCTTCGGCAACACCATCTATCTCGGCGAGCGTGAGTGCTCGATCCAGCGCCGCCACCAGAAGGTGATCGAAGAGGCCCCGTCGCCCTTCCTGTCGCCCGAGATGCGCAAGGCCATGGGCGAGCAGGCCTGTGCCCTGGCCAAGTCGGTGCAGTACAAGTCTGCCGGTACCGTCGAGTTCATCGTCGGCGGTGCCACCGGCGAGTTCTACTTCCTGGAAATGAACACCCGTCTCCAGGTGGAACATCCGGTCACCGAAATGGTCACCGGCCTCGATCTGGTCGAGCTGATGATCAAGGTCGCCGCGGGCGAAAAGCTGCCGCTGACCCAGGACGACGTGAAGCTGAACGGCTGGGCGGTCGAGGCGCGTGTCTACGCCGAAGACCCCTTCCGCAACTTCCTGCCGTCCACCGGCCGTCTGACCCGCTACGCCCCGCCGGAGGAAAGCCCGCATGTGCGCGTCGATACCGGCGTGTACGAAGGCGGCGAGATCAGCATGTTCTACGATCCGATGATCGCCAAGCTGATCACCTATGGCCCGACCCGCGACGCCGCCATCGCCCACATGCGCGAGGCGCTGGACGCCTATTACATCCGCGGCCTGTCGCACAACATTCCGTTCCTGGCCTCGCTGATGAGCAAGGACCGGTTCGTCAAGGGCGACCTGACCACCAACTTCATCGCCGAGGAATACAAGAACGGCTTCCACGCCAACGATTTGCCGGCCGATGACCCGACCGTGCTGATCGCCGTGGCCGCCTCGGTGAAGAACCGGATCGTCGCCCGCAACATCAAGGTGTCGGGCCAGTTCCCCGGCCACGAGATGCGGGTGCCGGTGGAATGGACCGTGGTGCTGAACGGCGCCTATCACGATGTGGAAGTCCGTCCCCAGGCGGGCGGCTTCGCCGTGGTGATCGGCAACGAAGCGGTCAGCGTCAAGACCGACTGGCAGATCGGCCAGCCGCTGTTCAAGGGCACCGTGGACGGCCGTACCGTCTGCGTGCAGGTGGATCGCGACGGCGTGTCCTACACCCTGGCCCACTCGGGCAGCCGGGTGAAGGCCATCGTCCTGACCCGTCAGGCCGCGCCGCTGAACAAGCTGATGCCGTTCAAGGCGCCGCCGGACATGTCCAAGTACCTGCTGTCGCCCATGCCCGGCCTGCTGCGTGCGGTCGAGGTGGCCGAGGGCCAGGAAGTGAAGGCGGGCGAAGCCCTGGCCGTGGTCGAAGCCATGAAGATGGAAAACATCCTCAAGGCCGAGCGCGACGGCATCATCGCCAAGGTCCACGCCAAGCCGGGCGAGTCCCTGGCCGTGGACCAGAAGATCATCGAGTTCGCCTCGTAAGGCACGCTTGCTGAAAACGGAAACCCCCGGCGCCGCAAGGTGCCGGGGGTTTTTGTTATGGGAAATACGGACTTCCTCGGAAGCTGGCTGCTCGTTTTGGCGGGCTGTATTCCGGCTACCCGCGCTTATTGCCGTCATAGTGCGAAGGGAGCGTGGAGGCTTGGAAGCGTTCGTTTCTAACGAAGCGGCGGCGAAGAATTTTCTTCGCGAAAACGCGATGAGCTGAATTGCTCCAATTTGTAGGGTGGATGTATGCGGGGTTGAACCTATGATTGTGCATATTGCAACATTTATCCGTTGTGGTAAGTTGATATAAAGTTGCACCTTTTAATTCATGTACTTAGTGCTATAGTGGCATCTTGTGTGGACAATTTTTGATGTGTTGAGGGGTTATGATCTCGTTTATAAAGAGAAGGCCTAAGGTAGTGGCTCTGGGTTTTGTAGTGATTGTAGTATCTATATTTCCAGTTATTCTTTTGGTGCGTGGCGGAAACGTGCTCAATGCGTTTTCTGAAAATTATTGGGTTATTATTCTTGTGGCGTTCCCATTCATTGCGGTTGTTGGTATTTTGAAAACAGTTCTATCTGTTTTTGTTGATAAGGCTTATGAAAAAAAGATCGATATGATTTTTTCTGGTGGTAGTGAATTTCGTGAAGAAAGCTGTGTCGATGTTTCTGTGGTATTTGCTGATAGTATGCTTCTGTCTCTCCGAAAAAGAGCGGAGGCTGAAAAGGCGTTGGCAATCGGTCTGTCGTTGACTGCGCTTGCTGTGTTGTTTTCTATAATATTGGCGATTGTTAGCCAATCTCCGGCTAGTATGGGTTTGTCTGTTGATGATTTTTTGATAAAGATGATTGCTCCAAAGGCTGCTGTTATTGTATTTATAGAAGTCATAGCTGCATTTTTTCTTAAAGTTTATTCCAGAAATATGGTTTATGCTGATGCTGTTGAGCTTTTTGCGGTTAAGATGCATAGAGGCATGGGGGTCGTTAATCTGTCCGATAATACGACCCACCATGATAAGGATATTTTTGTGTCTGCAGTAAATTCTATGCTGTCTTGTGACGTTGACTTTATCGGTAGAGAGACCTCTTCTCGGAGGTCGCTTCTCTCCAAGTCCAAGTTGCCCGTGGACCCCAAATCAAAATAGGTGTGGATGCGATGTGTAGCAGATAATTTGTGGCTGGGGTTTAGTGGGCGTTATCCCAACAGCGACCGCAGCATCCACGCCGTCTTTTCGTGCACTTGCATGCGCTGGGTCAGCAGATCGGCGGTGGGTTCGTCGTGGACGGCATCCACCACCGGGAAGATGGAGCGGGCGGTGCGCACCACCGCTTCCTGATCCTTGACCAGGATGCGGATCATCTCTTCCGCCGTGGGCACGCCCTCTTCCTCGGTCAGCGAGGTCAGGCGGGCGAAGGCGGCGTAGGAGCCCGGTGCCGGGAAATCCAGCGCCCGGATGCGTTCGGCGATCAGATCCACCGCCAGGGCCAGTTCGGTATATTGCTGTTCGAACATCAGGTGCAGCGTGTTGAACATCGGCCCCTTGACGTTCCAATGGAAGTTGTGGGTCTTGAGGTACAGGGTGTAGGTGTCGGCCAAAAGCCGGGCCAATCCGTCGCCGATTTGCTTGCGCGCGTCGTCCGCGATGCCGATATCGATGCTACTCATCTCTCTGTCTCCCTTATTTGTGCCGCCGCGCCCGTTCCCAGATGCGGTCGTGCAAGGCGCCCGCCGCCACGTTGACCAAGGGTTCGACCAAGGCGACGGCGCCGCCGATGGCCAGGCTGCCGGTCATGGCGTAGCCGACGCCGACAGCCACGCCCAAATGCACGCCGATCTGAGTTGCCGTCTTCGCCACCTTCGCCATGATCGCCCTCCGTCCTGCCGGTTGCCTTGTGCGGCTGTTGCGTTGGACTTACCTTAGGGAGGACGCCGTGATCGTTCCAACCGGAAGTCATGGCGTCTGAAATCGAAGAAATCGATAAGAGGCCCCATGGAACATCCGACCTGTGTGCATGTCCTGGTCTCGGGCCGCGTTCAGGGCGTGTGGTATCGCGGCTGGACGGTGCAGACGGCGCAGGCGCTGGATTTGTCGGGCTGGGTGCGCAACCTGTCCGACGGCCGGGTCGAGGCGGTGTTCCTGGGAGCGGCTCCGGCGGTGGAGACCATGCTGACCGCTTGCCGTCAGGGGCCGCCCGCCGCCCATGTCAGCGGGCTGGAGGTGACGCCCTGCGCCGACCATCCCGGTCCCGGCTTTCACCAGCGGGCGACGCGATGAACATCAGCCGCCGACAGGTTTTGGCCGCCGCCGCGCTGGCGGCAAGGCCGACGTTGGCCGCCGCGCCCAGCCACCGTTTTCCCCAGGGCTTCCTGTGGGGCGCCTCGACCTCGGCCTATCAGATCGAGGGGGCGCTGACCGAGGACGGGCGCGGCCGCGACATCTGGGACAGCTTCACCCAGGCCGGGGGCATTCAGGACGGCAGCACTGCCGCCACGGCCTGCGACCATTATCACCGCTACGCCGAGGACGTGGCGCTGATGCGGGCGGCGAGCTTCAACGCCTACCGTTTCTCGCTGGCGTGGCCGCGCATCGTGCCCGGCGGTGATGGCGCGGTGAACGCCAAGGGGCTGGATTTCTATGACCGGCTGGTGGACACGCTGCTGGCGGCGGGCATCCGGCCCATGGCCTGCCTGTATCATTGGGATTTGCCGCAGCCCTTGCAGGATCGCGGCGGCTGGCAGGGGCGGGCGGTGATCGGCCCGTTCGCCGAATACGCCCGCATCGCCGTGCGCCGCCTGGGTGACCGGGTCAAGGACTGGATGATGCTGAACGAGCCCAACGTGGCCGCCATCTTCGGCTACGGCCTGGGCGACCACGCCCCCGGTTTGCGGCTGGGCGAGGACGGCATGCTGCGGGCCATGCATCATTTCAATCTGGCCCAGGGTACCGCCCTGCGTGCCGTGCGGGCGGAACGGCCCGATTCGGTGCTGGGCACGGTGCTCAGCTTGCAACCCTGCGTCCCGGCCAGCGACAGCGCCGCCGATCGCCGCGCCGCCGCCCTGTGGGATGCGGTGTGGAACCGGGTGTGCCTGGACGGGCTGTTCAAGGGCACGCTGCCCGAATTGCTGGCGGCGCGGATGGACGCTTTCGTCCAGCCCGGCGATTTGGAAACCGCGCGCTTCCCCATCGACCTGCTGGGTGTCAATTACTACAGCCGCAACACCATGTGCGCGGTGCCCGGCCGTCCGTTCGGCGTGGGCTGGGGCGCCGCCAAGGCCGATCGCGTCACCGGCATGGGCTGGCCGGTGCAGCCCGAGGGGCTGTACGAGCAACTGACCGAATTGCGCGACCAGTATGGCAACCCGGCGGTTTATGTGGCCGAGAACGGCGCCGCCTATGACGACACCGTCGCCGCCGATGGGGGCATCCACGATGCCGGGCGGGTGCGCTTTTTGCGCGAGCATATCCTCCAGGCCCATCGCGCCATCCGCGACGGCGTCAATCTGAAGGGCTATCTGGCCTGGAGCCTGCTGGACAATTTCGAATGGGCCTTCGGCCTGTCCAAACGCTTTGGGTTGGTGCGGGTGGATTATGACACCCAACGCCGCACCCCCAAGGACAGCTACGCGCTGCTGCGCGACGTCGCCCGCGCCAACGGGCTGTGATCCACCGCCGGGCTGTCGCCCCGGATGGTGCGGATCACGTTATAGGCCATGATCAGCGCCCCGGTCAGGAACAGGGCGCCGCCGGTGGCGCGCACCACGTAATAGGGGTGCATGGCCTCGACCGTCTCGATGAAGGAATATTGTAGGAAGCCAAGGTTGTCGTAGGCCCGCCACATCAGGCCCTGCATGATGCCGGAAATCCACATGGCGGTGATGTAGAGCACGATGCCCAGGCTGGCGACCCAGAAATGCACGCCGACCAGCTTCAGGGAATACATCTCGCGCCGTCCCCATAGCATGGGGATCATGGAATACAGTGCGCCGAACGATACGAAGGCCACCCAGCCCAGGGCGCCGGAATGGACGTGGCCGATGGTCCAGTCGGTGTAGTGGGACAGGGCGTTGACCGCCTTGATGCCCATCATCGGCCCCTCGAAGGTGGACATGCCGTAGAACGCCACCGAGGTGATGAGGAAGCGCAGCACCGGATCGGTGCGCAGCTTGTCCCACGCCCCCGACAGGGTCATCAATCCGTTGATCATGCCGCCCCAGGACGGCATCCACATCATCACCGAAAAGGTCATGCCCAGCGTCTGCACCCAATCGGGCAAAGCGGTGTAATGCAGGTGGTGGGCACCCAGCCAGGTGTACAGGAACACCAGCGCCCAGAAATGGATGATGGACAGGCGGTAGGAATAGACCGGGCGCCCGGCGCGCTTGGGCACGAAATAATACATGATGCCCAGGAAGCCCGCGGTCAGCAGGAAGCCGACGGCGTTATGGCCGTACCACCATTGCGTCATGGCGTCCTGCACGCCCGCGTACAGGGAATAGGACTTCCACCATGTGCCGCCGGTCAGCGCCGCCGGAACGGCGACGTTGTTGGCGAAATGCAGCAGCGCCATGGTCAGGATGAAGGCCAGATAGAACCAGTTGGCCACATAGACGTGGGGCTGGCGGCGTTTGAAGATGGTGCCGGAAAAGGCCATCAGATAGGCGATCCACACCAGGGCGAAGGGCAGGTCCAGCCACCATTCCATCTCGGCGTATTCGCGGCTTTGCGAGAAGCCCAGCACATAGGACAGCGGCGCCGCCACCATCAGGGACTGATAGGCCCAGAAGATGAAACCGCCCAGCGCCTTGCCGCCGAACAGCCGGGCCTGACAGGTGCGCTGCACCACCAGGAACGAGGTGCCGATCAGGATGTTGCCGCCAAAGGCGAACAGCACCAGCGTGGTGTGCACCGGCCGCATGCGGCCGAAGGTGGTCCATTCCAGATCCAGGTTCAGGGCGGGAAAGGCCAATTGCCAGGCGATGAAGTCGCCCGCCGTGAAGCCCAACACCGCCCAGGCCAGGGCGGCGATGGCGAACATGCGGACGATGCCGGTTTCGTATTGCACGTCGCTGGCAGGGGAAAGCGGCGGCGTGGCGCTTGCGGTGGTCATCTCGGATACCTCCCATGTGGTCGCATCCGGGATGCACCATAAATGAGTCTTAGAGGTATTCCAATTTTAGAATGGTGCATTCCAAATGCCAAATACCTTCTGGCGCATTTTTCGCAGGTGTTTCCCAGGGCGTAGCGCCACCGCTTGGCGACTCTTCCAAGAAACTATCCAGCCCTGCAAAAATGTCCCTCGCTGTGCTGTGGATATGCCCCGTAAAGTGCCGTCCAGTCTCCGGCCACCAGTTCCAGGATCATGCGCGCGGTTCCGCTCTCCCAGATCATGACCACGGCGGTGGTGACCGTCGCCCCGGACACCGCCATGGCCGAAGCCCTGGAGATTCTGTCGGAGCGGCGTATTTCCTGTCTGGTGGTGGCCGAGAACGGGCGGCCGGTGGGCATCGTCACCGAACGCGACATCGTCAAACGCTATGACGGCCTGGATGGCCACGATTCCGTGCCGGTGGCCCATGTCATGACCCTGGCGCCGCTCAGCGTCGCCGCCGACATGGACCATTTCGAGGCCTTCAAGGTGATGAAGGAGCACCGTTTCCGCCATCTGGTGGTGTGCGGCGATGACGGCACGGTGGCCGGGGTGGTGACGGAGACCGATTTCGTCCGCCACCTGGGGGTGGATTTCTATGTGCGGCCCAAGGACGTGCGGGCGGCGATGGCGCCAGTGGTGACGGCGGCCGAGGACACGCCGCTGCATGCCATCCTGGTGCTGCTGGCGCGGCCGGGCATCTATTGCGTGGTGATCGAGACCGAGGGCCGGGCGGTGGGCATCATCACCGAACGCGACGCGGTGCGGCTGTTGCGGACCCATTCGCCGGTGGGCGGTCTGAGTGCCGGGGCGGTGATGGGGCGGCCGTTGCAGACCATCGGCCCCAACACCTCGCTGCTGGATGCCGCCGAGACGTTCCGCACCCACGGCATCCGCCATCTGGTGGTGGTGGACCCGCAGGGTGGCGCCTTGGGCGTGGTCAGCGAGCATGAAATCGTCCAGGGGCTGGAAAGCGAGTATGTGGGCCATCTGGAACGCATCATCGCCGAAAAGAATGACGCCCTGGCGCAATTGGGCCAGGCCCATGAATTGCTGGCCGAGCAATCGGAAGCGCTGTCCAGCACGGTGGCGGAGTTGGAGGCGGCGCACGAGGAATTGCGGGAATTCGCCCGTGTCGCCAGCCATGATCTGGCCGAACCGTCGCGTCTGGTGGTCAGCTTCTGCCAGTTGCTGCTGAAGCGTCATGGCGAGGATTTGGGCGAGGAAGGGCGTGAACTGGCCGATTTCGCCATCGACGGTGCCCTGCGCATGCGCCGCCTGATTCAGGATCTGGCGTCCTATGCCAACCCTACCGTGGACCCGGCGGTGCCGATCGAGCTGGTTCCGGCGTCCGAGGTGGCGCAGGGCGTGGTGGAATTGTTGGGTGATCGCATCGCCGCCACCGATGCCAGCGTTGAAATTGGCGCCTTGCCGGAATTGCCGCTGCCGCGCCTGACCCAATACGAAGTGTTCCGCCACCTGATCGACAACGCCCTGACCTATCGCCGTCCCGATGTGCCGCCGGTGGTGCGCGTCGGCGCCGACGACGATGGCGGCCAGTGGCGGCTGTGGGTGGCCGATAACGGCATTGGTATCGATCCCGCCTATCAGGATGACATCTTCCGCCTGTTCACCCGCCTGCACCCGGCAGGACCGCGCTCGGGCACCGGCGCCGGGCTGGCCATCGTGCGCAGCATCGTCTGCAATGCCGGGGGGCAGGTGTGGGTGGAAAGCGCGCCGGGCCAGGGCAGCACCTTCTTTTTCACCTTGCCGAAAAACGCCGCCTGATTTCCCGCCTGCCGCCGTATCACTGGCGAGACAGGAGGGTGTCATGCAGGACAGCGTCGAGAATCTGGCCCGCAATCTGGTGTGCATCGTGTTGCGCGAAGGTGATTGGGCCGAACGCCTGGACGATCTGTTCGCCGCCTTGCACCGCGCCGCCCACCGTATCCGCCCGGCGGGCATCATGGCCTCGGTGGTGCGCCGGGCCGAGGGCATTCTGCGCGACATGACGCGGATGGACGCCGCCACCATTGGGCGGCTGTATTTCGACCTGCTGCCGCGTCAGGCGGAACATCCGTTGACGGCGGCGGTGATCGCCGCCTTGTCCGACCGCGACACCGTGCTGTCCATGCTGCGCGAGGCGGGGGTCAGCCCCCGCCTGCTCAAGGATGACGATGGCACCACTTTCATCGTGCTCGATGGGCTGGATGATGCCGAGGAGCTGTCCGACGGCATGAAGCAGGCCATTCGCACGGCCATGACCGTTCCCGCTCCGGCGCCCCAGGGCGGTCTGCATACGGTGCACTGACCGCCGGTCCCCTTTTCCCGCGTTCAGGTGGCGCGCAAGGCGTCGCGCAGGACCGCCAATAATTTGGTGGCCGCCTCCATTTCTTTATCATCGAACTCGGCTAGCATTGTTTGAATCTGCCGCGACAGATCTTCGCGGCGGCTGGTGCTTTGCGTCTGTTCCATCAGTAAATCGCCCGTGCCGACCCCCAAGGCCGAGGCCAGCGACGCGAGCGTTGTCACGGGGGGCAGCGACTTGCCCGTCTCGATGTGCGAGATGCTCTGCCACGTCCTGTCGATGGCCACGGCAAGCTGCTCCTGGCTGAGCCCCCGCCGTTCGCGAAGCATCTTAACATTCGTGCCGATCAGGGTTTTTAGGCTTCGAGCGTGCATCATGCATCGGAGTTTTAGGCGCCCTGTCCGAATTGGCTATGTACCGGCAGTACATTAATAACATAGAGTGAGGATCGATAATGGTGCTGCCCTCGGGGGAGGAACAATCGTCACGATATGCGACGCATGGAGAGCCGCGTAATGCCAGAAACCGAGAAGTGGAATGCCATCCTTACACTCGGTGCGACCGTTGCCGAAGAAACGCTCACGCGTGTGAAGAAGTTCCCCGATCCTATTTCCGATGATGTGTATGTTCTGTCATCGGCCCTGGCATGGGCGATCCTTCGCCGCCTGCGCGACGAGGGAGACGATTCCGTGCTCAACCGTTGGCGCTATGACGTTCCCGACGCCCTGAACCGCTATCTGGAAGGGCTGGAACTGGAAGCTTGGCATCATTGATGCGGCCCCCCTCCCGCTGGGCGGGAGGGGGCACCCCTCGCGGCGGGATTATTCTGCCGCGGGCTTTTCCATCTTGTATATCTCGGCGCCTTCCGCCTTGAACTTCTCGCTCATGGCTTCCATGCCCTGCTCGGCGGCGATGTCGCGCACCTCCTGGCTGATCTTGTAGGCGCAGAACTTGGGGCCGCACATGGAGCAGAAATGCGCCAGCTTGGCGCCCTCGGCGGGCAGGGTCTGGTCGTGGAAGTCCTGGGCCTTTTCCGGGTCCAGGGACAGGTGGAACTGATCCCTCCAGCGGAACTCGAAGCGGGCGCGCGACAGGGCGTCGTCACGCTTGCGCGCCGCCGGATGGCCCTTGGCCAGATCGGCGGCATGGGCGGCCAGCTTGTAGGTGACCACGCCTTCGCGCACGTCCTGGCGGTCGGGCAGGCCCAGATGCTCCTTGGGTGTCACGTAGCACAGCATGGCGGTACCGAACCAGCCGATCATGGCGGCGCCGATGGCGCTGGTGATGTGGTCGTAACCCGGCGCGATGTCGGTGACGAGCGGGCCGAGGGTATAGAACGGCGCCTCGCCGCACAGCTTCAGCTGCTTCTCGACGTTGACCTTGATCTTGTGCATGGGCACATGGCCGGGGCCTTCGATGATCACCTGGCAATCGTGTTTCCACGCGATGTGGGTCAGTTCGCCCAGCGTCTCCAACTCGGCGAACTGGGCGGCGTCGTTGGCGTCGGCGATGGAGCCGGGGCGCAGGCCGTCACCCAGGGAGAAGGCCACGTCATAGGCCTTGAGGATCTCGCAGATGTCCTCGAAATGGGTGTAGAGGAAGTTTTCCTTGTGATGGGCCAGGCACCACTTGGCCATGATTGAACCGCCGCGCGACACGATGCCGGTGACGCGCTTGGCGGTCAGCGGGATGTACGCCAGACGCAGGCCGGCATGGATGGTGAAGTAGTCCACGCCCTGTTCGCATTGCTCGATCAGGGTGTCGCGGAAGATTTCCCAGGTCAGGTCCTCGGCCTTGCCGTCCACCTTTTCCAGCGCCTGATAGATCGGCACGGTGCCGATGGGAACCGGGGAATTGCGCAGGATCCATTCGCGGGTGGCGTGGATGTGCCGTCCGGTGGACAAATCCATCACCGTGTCGGCGCCCCAGCGGATGGCCCAGACCAGCTTTTCCACCTCTTCCGACACCGACGACGCCACGGCGGAATTACCGATATTGGCGTTGATCTTGGTCAGGAAGTTGCGGCCGATGATCATCGGCTCGGCTTCGGGGTGGTTGATGTTGCTGGGGATGATGGCGCGGCCGCGCGCCACTTCGGACCGCACGAATTCCGGGGTGACCTCGTCGGGGATGTCGGCGCCGAAATCCTCGCCGTCGCGAGCGTGCGCCTCGGTCAGCCGCAAATTCTCGCGGATGGCGACGTATTCCATCTCGGGGGTGATGATGCCCGCGCGGGCATAGGCCAACTGGGTGACCGCCTTGCCCGCCTTGGCGCGCAGCGGGCGGCGCCCGGCGCGCTCGAACACCGGCACACCGATGGTCTCGCCGGGCTTCAGTCCGTCATCCTCGGGGCGGTGGGCGCGGCCTTCATAGGTTTCGACGTCGCCGCGCTCCTCGATCCAGGCGCGGCGCAGCTCGGCCAAGCCCTTGGTGATGTCCACGCTGGCGCCGCAATCGGTATAGGCGCCCGAGGTGTCGTACAGCCGCACCGGCGGCTCGCCCGAGCCGGGCTCCAGGTCGATCTCGCGCATGGCGACGCGGATGTCGGGGCGCGATCCCTCGACGTGAATCTTGCGCGAACCGGGCAACGGCCCGGTGGTGACCTTCAGGTCTTCGGTTTTCTTGGACATCTGGCCTATCCCTCGGTGTGGGGGCGACAGGCGGCGGGTGCGGAAAGGCAGGTTCCGATCCCTTCGCCGGCATGACCCGGATCAGGTTCCAAGGGTCGCCGGCGGATGCTGATCCGGCCTCTCAGTCCCGCAACCGGGACACCCCTTCGGTAATCGCGGCAGAGTGCGGTTCAGCGAAGGGAAAAGTCAACCCTGCGGGGGATAGGTCTATTGACATGGATCGACGCGGCGGGTGGCTTTTGCTATCAATGATTGAAAGATGTTGGAGTTTCTCTCGTTGGTCGCAATCGTGGTCGCGGCGGTGCTGGGTTTCGCCTGGATGGGCGAGGGCGGGGCGGTGGTCTTCGCCCTGGTCGGCCTATGGGGCAGCCACGGCGTCGCGCGGCCGTGGCGGTTGGGGCACCATGCGGTGGGCCTGCTGATCGTGGCGGCGACGCTGTTCCCCTGCATCCTGTGGCTGATCGGCGCCGTGCGGCCCGATTTCGCCCAGGCGGTGCTGGACGCTTTTCCCCATGCCTTCGAGCGTGTGCTGGGCCTGACCATGGCCGATGGTCGGGCGCTGCTGACCCTGGCGCAGGCCGGGCGGCTGGATCACATGGCGGTCATCCGCCTGGGGGTGGGGGCGTGCTGGCTGTGTGCCCTGCCCGCGGCGGCGGCCATCGTGCTGTGGTCCGACGTGCGGCCGTCAGCCCGGCGATGGGACCGCGACGGCGCCTATTTCGATCCCATGGTTTTGCTGTTCACCGGCTTTGGCGCGCTGGTGGTCATGTCGGCGGTCGTGCTGAGCGGCTTCGGCTTTGGCCCTGGGCGGCGCAGTTTGGCCTTCGGCGTGGGGGCGCTGCTTTATCCGGGGGCGTTCCTGCTGTGGCTGACGGCGATCGCCATGCTGCGTGCCTGGGCCAATTGGTGGTTCCGGCCCACCGCCGAGCCTCCTGCCGAAATGCCCTGAATCCCGCTGAACAGGTGTCACATAACGACGTTTGCACCTGGGCGGTTTATCGCGCGATACTGTAGGACGCTCATGGGGGTGGGCCTGGCTGGCGCAGAAGGCGCAGGGGACGGCTGACGTGAAGGACGTGGAGCACAACGCGGCGGTACGCATGATCACCGACACCCTCAAGGGTCCGGTGGCGGCGGTGTTCCGCGAACTGATCCCAGCCTTCGGCGACATGGACGGCGAGGAATTCTACGATTCGGTGCTGTCGTCCTCGGACATGTTGCATGGTCTGATGCTGATCTTCGAAAAACGGCGCGACGCCTTTTCCCGGCTGCTGGTGGATGCCCAGGGCCGTCCGGTGAAGGATGATTTCGTGCGTCTGCGCTGCGGCCGCTCGGTGCATGACATCGTGTCGATGATCGTGCGCACCCACACCAAGAAGCATTTCCGCGCCACCCTGGGCGGCGACCCCAACAATCCGGCCAGCAAGGCCGGGCGGCTGTATCAGGCCATGAACGAATACCTGATCCATGCATGGCAGGTGCCGCTGGTGCCCCATTACGCCGAATTGCCGGTGGACAAGGTGCGTGAACTGGGGCCGATGCTGCTGGAGCTGAAAACGCCCGAGGCAGTGCGCGCGGTGGCGGCCCAGGCCAATGCCCGCCGGGCCGAGGTGGCGTTGCCGGAAATCACCGTGCCGCCCGCCAACGCCAATTCCAACGCCGCGGGCATGGTCGAGGCGCGGCAGAAGCTGGAAAGCATGGTGGTCGAGAACCGCTCGCGCGAAGAGGGGTTCTGGTGGGAAACCCTCAACGACAATCAGGTGCGGCTGGCCTTGTCCAATCCCAGTGAAACCCAGATGCGCGAGCTGACAGCCGCCTTCTGCCAGTTGGGCGACGCCACCCGCTCGGAATTGCTGGCGCCGCTGGGGCTGTCGCTCTATCAGGCGGCGGTGCTGCTGGGCACCTGCCATCGGGTGCTGGGCCGCGCCGGGTTCAATCAGATTTTCGGCAAGCCGGGCAACATGGCCGCCGTCAAGGCCTTCACCGAACGGCTCAAGGTCAAGGGCGTCAATTCCCGTGCGGATATCCGCTCGCTGGGCCGTCAGGTCGAGACGGTGCTGTCGGCCATGCCGCGTCCCAAGGGCGTGCCGACCCAGGCGGCGCAGTAAGGCTGATTCCGCAAATCACTCGCAATCGCTATTGCGCCGCCGCCGCCGCCGTGCGACCCTGACAGGAAGCCCAAGGAGGTCTTCCATGTTCCTGTGGCGCAATCTGTCGCCTTCCGCTCTTGCCGCCGTCGCTGCCGCCCTGACCAAGGCCAAGCCGAGTGCGGAACCGTCCGCTGCCGCCCCGGCGGCGGCCAAGGACGTGGGTGCCGCCGAGAGCGGCATTGCGAAAAATTAATACCCAAGCAGCGTGCTAAGCTATTGACGCGCCGCCCGGTTGCGGGCGTCATAGGGGCCCTGATCGACAAGGCCCGTATTCCATGATTCTCGACCCGCGCGCGACCCTGTGGAACCAGTTCATCCTGGCTGCCGCGATCGCCCGCATGGCGCGGCCGGTGGCGGAAAAGGCCGGGGATGATCTGGTCTATTTCTCCTATACCGATACCCATGCCGGTGCCGGGTCCCTGCCGGGGCCGCTGGCACAGGCCGGGACCATGATCGAGAACCATGGCCGGTTCAGCAACCGCCATTGGTTTGCCGCCGTGACCGGCCCGTTGCCGCCCGAGGCGCATCCCGGTTCCTGGGTGTTGGCCGGGCGGGTGTTGGCCTCGGTCGGCGGGCCGCAACTGGCCATCGAGATGGACGTCAACGACCTGGACCCGGCGGTGATGGAAGCGGCCAAGGCGGCGCGCGAACGCGGCTGGGTGCGGCTGTGGAGCCATGACTGGTTCCTGTTCCTGCGCTCGCGCCTCAAGCGGCCGGAGCCGCCGCATTTCGTCTTCGTCGATCCGCCGTCCGACGATCCGCGCGGCCCGGCCTATGGCATCGACGCCGCCATCCTGATGGACACCATGGCGGTGCCGTACATGCTCAGCTATCCGGTGCGCAACTGCCAGCGGGCCATCGATCAGGTGGGCCGTACCGGCCTGGAAATGATCCTGCCCGACGGCAACGGCTTTGGCGCCCTGTTGGGCGGCGGTGCCGAGACGGCGTTGCTGGACATCATCTCGGACCTGCGGGTCCTGGCCGAGCTGTTGGGCGGCGAGTTCGTGCCGCGCCTGCCGGAAACGGTGGATTACGCCATTTAGCGCGCCAATTCCGCCTCGATCTCGGCGGCGCGGGGATCGTTGAGGCGGCGGTACAGGACCAGCGCCTGCCGCAGGGCATCGCGGGAATCGGCTTGGTTGCCCAATGCGGCCAGAAGATGGGCCAGGGCATGGCGGGAACCGGCCTCGCCCAGTGCGTCGCCCGCCTGCTGATACAGCTCTATCGCCTGTTCCAGCTGGTCGTGGGCGCGGTCGGGATGGTTCAGGTGGCGGTTCTGCTTGGCCGCCGCGCGCAGGGCATGGGCCTGCCCCAGGGTGTCGCCCGCGCGGGCATACAGGGCCAGCGCCTCGGTGTAATGGTTCAGCGCCACATCCTGGCGGCCCAGTGCCCGCTCCACATTACCGCGCCGCTTGGCGACATGGGCCAGTCCCGACAGGTCACCGGCACCGTGATACAGGGCGTGGGCGGCGTCATAACACTGCATGGCCTCGGCCGCGTTGTTCTCGGTCTCGGCCAGCCGCCCCAGCCGCACCAGCACGGCACCTTGGCCGCGCTGGTCGCCCTGACGGGCCAGCAGGGCGCGGGCGTCGGCATAGGCTTCGCGCGCCAAGGCGGGGTGGCCGGTCTCGCGCTCGAAATCGCCCAGCGCCATCAGCGCCAGGGCCTCGCCCGGCCCGTCATCCGATTGGTGATAGAACAGGCGGGCGCGGCGGAAGGCCTCGCGCGCTTGCTGGTGTTGGCCGGACAGCCACAGGGCTTCCGCCTCGTTCAGGATGGTGTCGGCGGCCGTCTTGGTCATGGCATCGACTCCTGGAACCGTTCCCTGTCGTTAGGGTAGGCCCGAAGCCGATTGCGGTAAAGCGTCAGCCTGTTCGGAAATATCGCTTTGTCCTGCCACGCAGGGGGATTAAACCTAAGGCATGCGCGTTGGGATTCTGCTGTTTTTGATCTGTGTCGCGGTTGCCTGCCGTCCGGTTGGCGCGGTCGCCGCTGATTGCAATCAACCGGCCGAGCCCAAGGTGGACTGGCAGCGTTGCTACGTCGATGGCCGCGATTTCACCGCCCACGATCTGAGCGCCGCCCGCCTGCGCGAAACCAGCTTCCAGCGCGCGGTGCTGGACCGCACCGTTCTGGTGGCGAGCGACGGCTATCGCGCCCGTTTCCTCGGCGCCTCCATGAAGGCGGCGCGGCTGGATCAGGGCGTGTTCGCCGAGGCCGATTTCACCAAGGCCGACCTGACCGGCGCCTCGCTGCGCGACGCCGATCTGCGGCGGGCCAAGTTCTTTCGGGCCATCCTGCGCGGCGCCGACCTGACCGGGGCCAAGACGCTGGGGACCGATTTCTTCAACGCCGACCTGTCGGGCGCCCGTTGGGTGGACGGCAGCCGGATTTGCGCCGAGGGCTCCCTCGGCCAGTGCAACTGAGGCGAAGGGTAGCCCAAGGTGGCAATCAAGTTTTCCGACCCCTATGACGTCGCCGCCCATTGCGCCCGCGCCGCGCTGGGCATGATGGACCGTCATGGCGTGCCGGCCCACCCCAACAATTTCATGGTGTGGTACGCCTTCGTCGCCGACCGCAATCCCGATCTGACCAAGGCGGTCAACGGCATCCTGCGCGCGGGCCAGAAATTCACCGACGACACCTGCGCCGAGCTGTACGAGCGCTTTTTCGGCACCAGCCAGCACGAGGCCGAGCTGCGCGCGGTGGGCAAGCGCATCGAGGATGCGGTGGCCCGGGTGCTGGAATATCTGGTCACCGCCAATGCCGGTGCGGCGCAATACGGCGAGGCGCTGGAAAGCTTCTCGGGCGAGTTGCTGGTCAAGGACCCGGCCGATCTGGGCGTGCTGGTGCGCTCGATCCTGGACGAGACCAAGATGATGATCGAGGTTAACCATCAGCTCGAACAGCGGCTGGAAACCTCGTCCACGGAAATCGCCCGCCTGCGCGAGGATTTGGATCAGCTCAAGCGCGAGGCCACCACCGACGCCCTGACCGGGCTGGCCAACCGCAAGCTGTTCGACGTCGCCCTGCGCGAGGCGGCGCTGGAATCCGAGGAAGAACGCAAATTCCTGTCGCTGCTGATGGTCGATATCGACTTCTTCAAGCAGTTCAACGACAGCCACGGCCACATGCTGGGCGATCAGGTGCTGAAACTGGTGGCCCGCACCGTTCAGGACAGCATCAAGGGCAAGGACACCGCCGCCCGCTACGGCGGCGAGGAATTCGCCATCATCCTGCCCGATACCCGCCTCAAGGACGCGGTGTCGCTGGCCGAGAACATCCGCCGTCTGGTGGCCGGGCGCAAAGTGCTGAACCGCCGCACCAGCCAGGTGCTGGGCCAGGTCACCCTGTCCATCGGCGTGGCGGAATACGAGTTCGGCGAGACGCTGGGCGCCTTCGTCCACCGCGCCGACGAAGCCCTGTACCTGTCCAAGCGTCAGGGCCGCAACCGGGTGATGAGCCAGGACGATTTGACCAGCACCAACCATCTGGAATTCGACGAAAGCGAATGAGCCGTTTCGCCGCCATCGACTTCGAGACCGCCGACAACGGTCGCGACGCCGCCTGCTCCGTCGCCGTGGTGGTGGCCGAGAACGGCCGCATCACCCATTCCGTCAGCCGCCTGATCCGGCCGCCGCGCCCGCGCGTCATGTTTACCGAGATTCATGGCCTGACGTGGCAAGACGTCAAGGATTCCCCCACCTTCGCCGGGGTGTGGCCGGAATTGGCCGAACTGGTGGCCGGGGTCGATTTCCTGGCCGCCCACAACGCCGCCTTCGACCGCCGGGTGTTGGAGGGCTGCTGCACCTCCTACGCCCTGCCGGTGCCCAACAAGCCGTTCCTGTGCACGGTGCAACTGGCCCGCGACGTGTGGAACCTGCGCCCGACCAAGCTGCCGGACGTTGCGCGCTATCTCTGCCTGCAGCTCAATCACCACGACGCCCTGTCCGACGCCACCGCCTGCGCCAACATCGTGCTGGCGGCCGAGGCCGAAGGCTACGATATGCGGCGGCGGCTTCCCGCCTACGTCTGACCTACCAGCCCATCCAGCCGCCCAGCCACAGCCAGCCCATGCCCAGCGCCATGGTGGCGGCGGTCATGGGGATGCCGGCGCGGGCGAAGTCCAGGAAGGACAGGCGGGTTCCGGCGCGGGCGGCGCGCTCGGCGACGATGATGTTGGCAAGGCTGCCGACCAGCAGCAGATTGCCCGCCAGGGTGGACAGCAGGGCCAGACCATACAGCGGCCCCGGCTCGGCGATGGGCCACACCGACAGCAACAGCATGGTGGCGGGCACGTTGCCGATGGTGTTGCTGGCCGCCGCCATCAGCGGCGCCATGACGCTGAGCCGGTGTGGCATCCACCCCGATTCCGCCAGGATTTCCGCGCCGCGTGCCGCCATCTCGGTTCCGGCGAAGGAATCGGTGACCACGAACAATCCGGCGAACAGCACCAAAAGGTGCCAGTCCACCGCGCCGATCATGTCGCGGCTGGCCAGACGGCGGCTCATCAACAGGAAGGCGGCGATGATCAGCGCGCCGATCTCGCGCGGCAGGTCGGTGGCGAACAGCGCCAGCAGGAACACCACCGCCGCCACGCCCTTGCCGGTCTGCCACGGATTGGGGCGCGGCATCGGTTGCGGCACGATGGGGGCGGGGGTGGCGGCGACCTCGGTCCGCCACAGGGCGCGCACCACCAGGAACACCAGCCCCAGCGACAGCAGGCCCGGCACGCCGCAGGCCAGCAGGAACCGCCAGAAATCCAGCCCGCCCACCTGACCGATCAGGATGTTCTGCGGATTGCCGATGATGGTCATGGCGCTGCCCGCATTGGCGCCGCCCGCCAGTCCTAGCAGGAACGGGCGCGGGTCCATGCCGCGGCGGCGGATGCCCTCGGCGACGATGGGGGTCATGGCGAAGACCACGATATCGTTGGCCAGCACCGCCGACAGCAGCCCCGACACCAGGATGGTGACCAGCAGCAACCGGTCGCCCGATCCCTTGGCGGCGGCGACGCGGGCGGCGACGGCGGTATAGAAGCCCGCTTCCTGGAACTGGGCGGACACGATCATCAGTGCGAACAGCAACAGCAGGGTCGGCATGTTGATGGCCGCCCCGGCATGTTCCAAATCCACCGCGCCGCCCGCCAGCAGCGCCACCAGTCCCAGCAGCGCCATGCCGGTACGGTCCAGCCGCAACCCCGGCACCCGGCCCAGGGCCATGCCCGCATAGGTCAGGGCGAAGACCGAGACGATCAGTGTCTCTTTCGCGGGCAGCATTTCCAGGGCGGCCAGAATGTCCATCATTGGAATTCAACCCCGCTCAGCAGAACGGGGGCATGATGGTGGCCGGTGTGTTCGCTCCAGGGTTCCCCGGTAACGGTGACCCGCTGATCCAGCCGTCCGCGTTCCGTCTGATATTGCTCGGCGGTCAGGATCAGTTGCACGCGGCGGACCGCTGCCTGCGGAGCCTCGGTCAACGGCGATTCACCGGATGCCATGCAGAGGGGGCGATTCAGGATGAGGTACCAGCCGGTTTCCGGTTTGTCGCCGTCCTTGATGCTTTCGAAATTGGGGGGGCCGGGAAAAGTTTGACGGATCAGCTTGCCCGTCAAGGTCAGCCGGTCACCATAGCTCAAACATCCGGCCACGGCCTGGGGCGCGGCGGCAAGGCAAAGCAGAGTGGCGGCGGCGACATGCTTGTTCATGGCAGGACCTTACACGCGTTTCGCGTCTGTTCCCAGCGCGGCGACGGTGGAATTGGCCCTAGGCGGCGAAAAATGTTCCCGCTATATTCCGGGGTATGTCCGATCCCTTCGCCCTTGACGACGACGATACCTCTGACCCGTTCCGGTCGGCGCCGTCCCGCGTTTCGGCCGCAGCCGCGCCCGAAATTCCGCCCGACGCGCCTTGGCTGCGGGGTCTGAACCCCGAACAGTTCCAGGCGGTGACCACCACCGAGGGACCGGTGCTGGTGCTGTCGGGCGCGGGCACCGGCAAGACCAAGGTGCTGACCTCGCGGCTGGCGCATATCCTGGCCGGGCGCCGGGCGCAGCCGTGGCAATGCCTGGCGGTGACCTTCACCAACAAGGCGGCGCGCGAGATGCGCGACCGTGTCGCCGCGCTGATCGGTCCGGTGGCCGAGGGCATCTGGCTGGGCACCTTTCATGCCCTGTGCGTGCGCATCCTGCGCCGCCATGCCGAGTTGGTGGGGCTGAAATCCAATTTCACCATCCTGGACGCCGACGACCAGTTGCGCCTGCTCAAGCAGGTGATGGAGGGCGCGCAGATCGACAGCAAGCGCTGGCCCGCCCAGGCGCTGATGAGCACCATCCAGCGCTGGAAGGACCAGGGACGCCTGCCCGACAAGCTGACCGAATCCGACGCCACCGAACTGGCGGGTGGCCGGGCGCAGGAATTGTATGCCCAGTACCAGCAACGGCTGCTGAGTCTGAACGCCTGCGACTTCGGCGACCTGCTGCTGCACAATCTGACCCTGTTCCTGACCCAGCCCGACGTGCTGGCCCAGTATCAGAACCAGTTCCGCTACATCCTGGTGGACGAGTACCAGGATACTAATGTGGCGCAATATCTGTGGCTGCGGCTGCTGGCCCAGAATCACAAGAACATCTGCTGCGTCGGTGATGACGATCAGTCGATTTATTCGTGGCGCGGTGCCGAGGTCGGCAACATCCTGCGCTTCGAGCGGGATTTTCCCGGTGCCAAGGTGGTCAAGCTGGAAAGCAATTACCGCTCGACCCCGCATATCCTGGCCGCCGCCTCGGGCCTGATCGCCCATAACGAGGGCCGCCTGGGCAAGACCCTGCGCCCCGGACTGAACCACGAATCGTCCGCCGTCGAGAAGGTGCGGGTGCGCGGCGTATGGGACGGCCCCGAGGAAGCCCGCGTGGTGGTCGAGGAGATCGAGACGCTTCAACGCAAGGGCGAGAACCTGTCCACCATGGCCATCCTGGTGCGTGCCGGGTTCCAGACCCGCGAGTTCGAGGAACGGCTGATCACCACCGGCGTGCCCTATCGCGTCATCGGCGGCCCGCGTTTCTATGAGCGTCAGGAAATCCGCGACGCCATGGCCTATCTGCGGCTGGTCAACTCGCCCGATGACGGGTTGGCGTTCGAGCGTATCGTCAACACGCCCAAGCGCGGCCTGGGCGACGCCGCCTTGCAGAACGTGCACGCCGCCGCCCGCGCCCGCTCGCTGCCGCTGTTCGAGGCGGCGCGGCTGCTGGTCGAGACCGACGAGCTGAAACCCAAGCCGCGCAAGGCCCTGGCCGGGTTCTGCGACGACGTGCTGCGCTGGCGCGACCGCTTGGCGACCACCGAGCATGCCTTGCTGACCCAGACCATCCTGGACGAATCCGGCTACATCGCCATGTGGCAGAACGACAAGACGCCCGAGGCGCCGGGCCGGGTGGAAAACCTCAAGGAACTGGTGCGGGCGCTGGGTGATTACGACAGCCTGCAAAGCTTCCTGGAACACGTCGCCCTGGTCATGGAGAACGACGAGCGCTCGGATCTGGACAAGGTCACCATCATGACCCTGCATGGCGCCAAGGGCCTGGAATTCGACAGCGTCTTTCTGCCGGGCTGGGAAGAAGGGGTGTTCCCCCATCAGCGCGCCGTGGACGAGGGCGGCGATGCCGGGCTGGAGGAGGAGAGGCGGCTGGCCTATGTGGGCCTGACCCGCGCCCGCCGCCGGGTGCTGGTGACCTTCGCCGCCAACCGCCGCATCTACAATCAGTGGCAGGCGGCGCTGCCGTCGCGCTTCCTCAGCGAATTGCCCGACCAGCATGTGGAACGGCAGGCGGAACGCGGCCTGTTCGCGGGCGGCAATTCCTCGGCGGCGTGGAACAGCGGCGGCCTTCAGGGCGGGGCGTGGCGCAAGCCCGCCGTCGAGGGCACGTCGTGGCAGGTGGCGGCGCGCGATGGCGGCGGCGACTTCGCCGTGGGCGACCGCGTCTTCCACCAGAAATTCGGCAACGGCTTCGTGGTGGCGGTGGACGGCGACAAGCTGGAGATCGATTTCGACAAGGCCGGGCTGAAGAAGGTCCTGAGCAGCTTCGTCGAGGCGGCGTGAGTATGGCCCGCCGCCTGGGCGCGGTGCTGCTGGTGCTGGCCCTGGCGTCCTGCGCCGAGGCGCCGCCGCCCGTGCCTCCGCCGCCGCCGTTGGCTCCGGCGGTGGTGGCGCCGCCCGCGCCGCCTAAATCCGCGCCCAAGCCGGTTCCGCTGCCGCAATCCCGCTCGCCCCTGCATTGCGACGATCTGTTCGTCCGCCAGGATGGCCGCGATATCCGCCCGGCCGCCGGGGTGCTGGGCGTGGCGCGGCGGCCGTTCACCCTGGTCTATACCGGCGGCCTGCCGGAACCGTCGCTGCATGTCTCGGCCTTTCCCGCTTTGACCGAGCAATTGGACCGCACGGCCAAGCGTGAGGTGTGGGGATCGGTGGAGGATTACATCCTGCACCGCGCCGACGATCTGCCGTTGCGGGAAGGCGTCGGCCTGATCGAGGATCCCGACCGCCAGGACCCGCATCTGGAGGGCATGGGCGAGGGCTATGCCGCGTTCTTCCACACCATGACCGCGTATGGCGGCGGGCCGAGCGCCCTGTTGTGGGTGCCGCGCGCCGGGTCGGGATTCGCCCCGGCCGAGGACGGACTGGCGGCGGATATCCGCAGCATCGGCGGCGAGGCGGTGGAGAAGACCCGCTTCCGCCAGCTTTACGTCACCTATTTCGCCAATGTCGAGCGGGTGGGGCCGGGCAACAAGGGCAATTTCGGCCGCCGGTCGCTGGTGCGGCTGGCCTGGGGCTCGTGCCGGTTGGCTTTCCGCTAGGGCCTGAGGTATAGGTGGCCGTTCTTCGGCTCATTCCAGCAAGGTTGACCATGCCGCCCGTGTTTCCCGATATCTGGCATCTGCGCCTGACCACCGGCCCCGAGGCCATGCCCGTCTTTGAAGAGGTGTTCGAGCGCTTCGCCGAATCGGTCACCATGTTCATGGACGACAAATCGGGCATCTCCGACGGCGACTGCCCGTGGCATCTGGAAGGCTATTCCCGCACGCCGCCCGAGCGCGCCAAGATCATTGCCGCTTTGTCCACCGTCGCCGCCGCCAACGGCCTTGAGGTGCCCGAACTGACAGTCGAGCGCCTACCCAACGTGGATTGGGTGCTGGAAAACCTGCGCGACTTCCCGGCCATCGACGCCGGGCGGTTCTATGTGCGCGGTTCCCATTGGGAAGAACCCACCCCCATCGGCCGCATCGAATTGCTGGTGGATGCCGGCACCGCCTTCGGCTCGGGCGAGCACGCCACCACCCGGGGCTGCCTGCTGGCCCTGGACAAGCTGGCGAAGAAGCGCCGCTTCCTGCGGCCGCTGGATCTGGGCTCGGGCTCGGGCATCCTGGGCATCGCCATGGCCAAGATGTGGGCCTGCGACGTCATCGCCACCGATATCGACCCCGGTGCCGTCAAGGTTGCCGCCAACAATGCCAAGCTCAATCAGGTGGGCGCCCGTTTCACCAGCGTGGTGTCCGACGGTTACCGCAACCCGCTGCTGAAGAAGAAGCGGCCGTTCGACATCATCTGCGCCAACATCCTGGCCAAGCCGCTGATGCGCTTCGCCAAGGACCTTGCCGCCCATCTGGCCCCCGACGGTGTCGCCGTGCTGTCCGGCCTGCTGGACTGGCAGGAACGCATGGTCATGGGCGTGCACGAACGCCAGGGACTGACCCTTAAGGACCGTCAGGTGATCGACGGCTGGGCGACCCTGACCATCGGGCGCTGAGGACAGGAAAGAGGGGGCTTACGCCCCCTCGTACCAGCGCTTGCTGGAATTGACGATGCGGACCACGCTCAGCATCACCGGCACTTCCACCAGCACGCCGACCACGGTGGCCAGGGCCGCGCCGGAATCCAGGCCGAACAGGCTGATGGCGGCGGCCACCGCCAGCTCGAAGAAGTTGCTGGCGCCGATCAGCGCCGACGGCCCGGCCACGCAATGGGCGACGCCCAGCTTGCGGTTCAGCACATAGGCCAGGCCCGCGTTGAAATAGACCTGGATGGTGATGGGCACCGCCAGCAGGGCGATGACCAGCGGCTGTTCCAGGATGCGGCCGCCCTGAAAGGCGAACAGCAGCACCAGCGTCGCCAGCAGGGCGGTGATGGACAGCGGCCCCAGCCGCCGCAACACACCGGCCAGCGCCGCCTCGCCGCCGTGACGCAGGACGGCCCGGCGCCAGAGTTGCGCCACCGCCACCGGCACCACGATATACAGCAGCACCGACAGCAGCAGGGTGTCCCACGGCACCACGATGGACGACAGCCCCAGCAGCAGGCCGACGATGGGGGCGAAGGCGAAGACCATGATGGTGTCGTTCAGCGCCACCTGGGTCAGGGTGAAATGGGGCTCGCCCCGGCACAGATTGCTCCAGACGAAGACCATGGCGGTGCACGGTGCCGCCGCCAGCAGGATCAGCCCGGCGATGTAGGACTCGATCTGGTCGGCGGGCAGCAGCGGCCGGAACAGGGTCTCGATGAACAGCCAGCCCAGCAGCGCCATGGAGAACGGCTTGACCAGCCAGTTGATGCCCACTGTCGCCACCAGCCCGCGCCAGTGCTCGCGCACATGGCCCAGGGCGCCGAAATCGATGCGCAACAGCATGGGGATGATCATCAGCCACACCAGCACGGCGACCGGCAGGTTGACCCGCGCCAGCTCCATGCCGCCCAGCGCCTGGGCGGGACCGGGCAGCCAATGGCCCAGGGCGATGCCGACGACGATGCACAGCGCTACCCACAGCGACAGGAAACGCTCGAAGGTGCTCACCGGGTGGTCTCCTGGCCCAGGCGGTCCACCTCGCGCTTCAGCGCCAGCCGGTCCAGGCTGGCGATGGGCAGGGCGGCGAAGGCGCTGACCCGGCGGTCGATCTGGCGGAATACATCGGCGAACACCGCCAGCCGCTCGGCCTCGCTGCCGGTGGCGGCTGCGGGGTCCTCGAAGCCCCAATGGGCACTGACCGGCTGACCCGGCCAGATCGGGCAGACCTCGCCCGCCGCGTTGTCGCAGACGGTGAAGACGAAATCCATCACCGGGGCGCCGGGAACGGCGAATTCGTCCCAACTCTTGGACCGCAATCCCTCGGTGGGCAGGCCCGCCAGTTCCAGGGTGCGCAGGGTCAACGGGTTGACGGCGCCGTTGGGGTGCGACCCGGCGGAAAAGGTGCGGAAACGGCCTTCGCTCCGGGCGGCCAGCAGAACCTCGGCCAGCACCGAACGGGCGGAATTGCCGGTGCACAGGAACAGGACATTGTAGACGCGGTCGGTCATGGCATCACTCGCAGCAAGGGGAGGGAGAGGTCGCCTCGAACGGCACGTGCTGGCGCAGCACCGCCAGCAGCGCCGCCGCCGCCGGGACGGGGGCGTCGTGCAGGCGGTAATGCACCCAGCGGCCATCCTTGCGCGCCTGGATGAACCCGGCGGCCTTCAGCAGCGACAGGTGTTTGGAGACGGTGGCCGGAGCCAGGCCCAGTGCTTCGGTGAGAACGCAGACGCAGACCTCGCCATCCTCAAGCAGTTTGAGGAGGCGGAGGCGGGAACCGTCGGCCAGGGCCTTGGTCAGGATTTCGAAGCTGTCGATCATGGCGACAGTCTAACGTCATTTCGTTATTTGGCGAAGTGACGAATTTATGACGCCCAACCGCAGGCCCGCAAGGCCGCCAGCATGTGCTCGGGCGGCGGCGCTTCGACCCGGATGGCGGGCTTGCTGGGGGCTAGCGGTTGCAGGCCGATGCGGCGGGAATGCAGATGCAGCCGTTCGGCGGGCTGGGGATCGGCGCCGTAATAGGCGTCGCCCAGCACCGGACAGCCCAGTTCCTTCATGTGCACGCGGATCTGGTGGGTGCGGCCGGTGCGCGGCACGCATTCGATCCAGGTCAGACCGCCCGCGCTGCCCATCACCCGCCAGTCGGTCACTGCCTCTTGCCCCTTGGGGTCGCAGATTATGCGCCAGAAACCATGATTGTCCTTGGTGCGCGGCGTCACCACCTTGAGAATCGGGCGGTCTACCCGGCCGGACAAGGCGGGCGGGGTCCCCTTCACCACCGTCCAATAGGCCTTGTCCACCTGACCGGCCATGAACATCTTGCCCAGGCGGCGGATGGCCTTGTCATGACGGCCCAGCACCAGACAGCCCGAGGTGTCGCGGTCCAGCCGGTGGGCCAGACGCGGCGGCTGGCTCCAGCCGAAGCGCAGGGCGTCCAGATACAATTCCAGATGGTCCGGCGAATTGGGACCGGCATGCACCGGCAGACCCGACGGCTTGTTCAGGATGATGACGTCCTGATCCTGATGCAGGATGCGGGAAAGGATTTCGTCGGGGGTCATGATCCTGCCTGGGCGGCGCCTGAAAGCGTCATGCCCGGATTTGATCCGGGCATGACGTCTGTGCTGCTTACCGCCGCTGATTCGCCACCATCTGGGCGTCCACCGCCGCCAGGGCGGTGACGTTGACGATGTTGCGCACGGTGGCCGAGGGGGTCAGGACGTGGGCGGGCAGGCGGGCGCCCATCAGGATGGGACCGACCGACATGCCCTCGCCCAGGGCCTTGAGCAGGTTGAACGAGATGTTGGCGGCATCCAAATTGGGCATGACCAGCAAATTGGCCTGACCCTTCAGACGCGAGTTGGGGAAGATGCGCTGACGGATGTCTTCCGACAGGGCGGCATCGCCGTGCATCTCGCCTTCCACTTCCAGATAGGGCGCCCGCTCGTGCAGCAAGGCCAGCGCCTCGCGCATCTTGGCCGCCGACGCGGTGCGGTGCGATCCGAAATTGGAGTGCGACAGCAGGGCCACCTTGGGCTCGATGCCGAAACGCCGCACTTCCTCGGCCGCCAGCAGGGTGTTTTCGACGATCTGCGCCGAAGTCGGCTCGGCGGTGACGTAGGTGTCGCAGATGAAATAGGTGCCCTGGGGCACGATCAGCAGGCTCATGGCCGCCGGAACCTTGACGTCCTCGCGCAGGCCGATGACGTCCAGGATGTGGCTGAGGTGCTTTTCATAGCGGCCGATGGTGCCGCAGATCAGGGCATCGGCCTCGCCGCGCTGGACCATCAGGGCGCCGATCACCGTGTTGCGGGTGCGGATCACCGTCTGGGCGTAATCGGGCGACACGCCCTTGCGCTCCATGATGGCGTGATAGGCGCGCCAGTATTCGGTGTAGCGGTGATCGTTCTCGGGATCGACCAGATCGAAATCCGTTCCCAGCTTCAGGCGCAGGTCCAGATCGACGATGCGCTTCTGCACCACCTCGCGGCGGCCGATCAGGATGGGATAGGCGACGCCTTCGTCCACAATCGCCTGAACCGCCATCAGCACGCGGCGGCCTTCGCCTTCGGTGAACACCACGCGGCGCTGGTCCTGCTTGGCGCGGTCGAACACCGGCTTCATCACCAGGCCCGAGCGGAAGACGAATTGCGACAGCGTCTCGTGATACGCCTCGAAATCGATGATCGGGCGGCGCGCCACGCCGGAATTCATGGCGGCGCGGGCGACCGCCGGGGCGATCTTCAGGATCAGGCGCGAATCGAACGGCTTGGGGATCAGGTATTCCGGGCCGAAGGACAGCGGCTGCTCGCCATAGGCGGCGCGTACGCGTTCGTCGGATTCCGCCATGGCCAGCTCGGCCAGGGCGTAGGTGGCGGCCAGTTTCATGTCCTCGTTGATCTGGGTGGCACCCACGTCCAGGGCGCCGCGGAAGATGTAGGGGAACACCAGGACGTTGTTGACCTGATTGGGGTAATCGGACCGGCCGGTGGCGATGATGGCGTCGGGGCGCACCGCTTTGACCTCTTCCGGCAGGATTTCCGGGGTCGGATTGGCCAGGGCGAAGACGATGGGCTTGTCGGCCATGGTCGCCACCATCTCGCCGGTCAGCACGCGCGGCGCGGACAATCCCATGAAGATGTCGGCGCCGCCGATGACCTCGGCCAGGGTGCGGGCGCTGGTTTCCTGGGCGAACACTTCCTTATAGGGGTCCATCAATTCGTTGCGGCCCTTGTAGACCACGCCCTTGATGTCGGTGACCCAGATGTTTTCGCGCTTGATGCCGACGCTGACCAGCAGGTTCAGACAGGCCAGGGCGGCGGCACCGGCACCGGATGCCACCAGCTTGACCTTGCCGATGTCCTTGCCGACGATGCGCAGCGCGTTGATCATGGCCGCCGCCACCACGATGGCGGTGCCGTGCTGGTCGTCATGCATCACCGGGATGGACAGGCGCTCTTTCAGCTGCCGCTCGACCTCGAAGCATTCCGGGGCCTTGATGTCTTCCAGATTGATGGCGCCGAAGGTGGGCTCCATGGCGGCGATGACGTTGACCAGCTTGTCGGGGTCAAGCTCGGCCAGTTCCATGTCGAACACGTCGATTCCGGCGAACTTCTTGAACAGAACGCCCTTGCCCTCCATCACCGGCTTGGCGGCCAGCGGGCCGATGGCGCCCAGGCCCAGCACGGCGGTGCCGTTGGTGACCACAGCAACAAGATTACCGCGCGCGGTGACCTCGACGGCGGCATCGGGATCGGCGACGATGGCTTCGCAGGCGGCGGCAACACCCGGAGAATAGGCCAGGGCAAGGTCGCGCTGGTTGGCTAGAGGCTTGGTAGGATTGACAGAAATCTTACCGGGAACCGGCAGCCGATGGTATTCCAGCGCTGCGTCGCGCAGCTCGTCCGACATGCTCATGAACAAAAACCTCGGGTAATTTTATTATCTTGAACGCCCGCCCGCGCGAGACGTTTTCCGGCATACGCCAGTTGGCGGAAAACGACAAGGGTAGAACGGGTCGAAAATGTCGCCCCTGTCGGAAATCCGATAATGGTCCTACCAATGTGCGGTTGCAGCATTTTCGAGGCATGCGGCGGCGGCACGGCGGCAATGCATACGAAAGGTATATTCCGGACGCATCGATCGTGCGAAACTGTCCTAACGCGCCTGAAAACAATAAAGAGGAGGGGGCATGACGGTGATCGACCTGAACAGCCGACGGACGCAGCGTGGCAGCGCGCGCCAGGCCGAAGGCCAGATGGCGGCGCTGGATTTCCTGCGGCAAGAGATTTCGGCGGCCGGGTACGATACTGCAGCGCAATTGCTGTCGCTGGCCATCATCAGCATCGCCCAGCAGATGAAGGATTGCCGCGGAGAGTGATCGGAGCGCAGCGTCCAAAAAAGCCAAACCCCCGCCCGTGTCGCCACGGGCGGGGGTTTGAATTTGGTGCGACCGGGGAGACTCGAACTCCCACGACTTACGTCACACGCACCTCAAGCGTGCGCGTCTACCAGTTCCGCCACGGTCGCATCCCGGTAGATCCACGCGGTAGTGTCACGAGACACTTGCCAACGCGGAGAGAGGGGAATACCAAACTCGCCTCGGCGAATCAAGCGACTTTCCAGGAGTGTCATGACTTCCCCTATCGAATGGCGCGTCAGCGACCAATTGGTGCCCTACGAGGAGGCCCTGGCGTTCATGGAAGACCGTGTCGCCGCCATCCGCGCCGGGACCGCGCCGGAATGCGTGTGGCTGTTGGAACATCCGCCGCTGTACACCGCCGGGACCAGTGCCAAGCCCGAGGATTTGCTGTGGCATGACCGCTTTCCCGTCTACCAGACCGGGCGCGGCGGTCAGTTCACCTATCACGGCCCCGGCCAGCGCGTGGCCTATGTCATGCTGGACCTGAAAAAGCGCGGCGGCGACGTGCGCGGCTATGTGCACGACCTTGAGGAATGGCTGATCCGTACGCTTGGCCGTTTCACCGTTCAGGGCGAGCGCCGCGACGGCCGCGTCGGCATCTGGGTCAACCGCGGCATGGGGCGCGAGGACAAGGTGGCGGCCATCGGTGTACGGGTGCGGCAATGGGTGACGTTCCACGGCATCTCGCTGAACGTCGATCCCGATTTGACCCATTTTCAGGGCATCGTGCCCTGCGGTATCACCCAATACGGCGTCACCTCGCTGTGGGACCTGGGCAACACGCCGACCATGGAAGATGTGGATTGCGCCCTGATGGCTGCCTGGGACGAGGTGTTCGCCGCCGCCGAATGATCAGCCTGCTTGGGCGATGACGTACAGCCAGTCGGCATGTTTGCGCCCGGTATGGGCGGCGGCGATGTCCCAGGCCGCGAAGCCCGCCGTATTCAGTGTGGCGGGCAGGTCCTCGGGTTGCCAATAATGGAAGAAGCGCGGCGCCCCCAGCTTGGCATCCGACCATTCCTCGCCGTCGCCGCGCTTCAGGCTGAAGGCGAAGCGCCCGCCCGGCGCCAGGGCACGGCGCAGCTTGGCCGCCACCAGGGCGAATTCGGCGGCGGTGAAATGCAGCATGACCGCATTGGCCAGGATCAGATCATAGGGGCCGGGCAGGGGATCGTGCAGGGCGTTGAACAGCCGTGCCGCGAAACCCTGTTCGCGAAGTCGGGCGACGAACCCCTCCACCGCATCGGAACACTCCACGCTGAAACCCCGCGCCGCCACATAGGCGGCGTCACGGCCAAAGGCGCTGCCCAGTTCGAAGATGCGCGCCGCCGGCGCCAGCCCGTCCAGCGCCCGCTCCAGCCAGTCGCGCGACGCCCCCTCGACCGCGTGCGACGTGCCGTCCACGTAGGACTGGATGGTGGTGTCATAGGTGCGCAGGGTGGCGTCGTTGCCGGACATGGCGATTCTCGTCTTGTGGTTGAGGGAAGCCTACCGCAATCAGGGCCAAAGAAAAGGTTCTTCACGGATTTGCGGGGAAGTGCCCGTCATGGCCGGGCTTGACCCACGGCTGTCCGGTTTAAAGTTCACGCCCATTGCAGCATCATCTGATTGGGGTCGATCCGAGGTTTGGGATCGTCTCCGATCAGGCGGTCGATTCGCTTTCGGTGCATAAGGTTTGTGCGGACCAGGCGGGCGAAGGCGAGCGGGCTTTCGACGGCCTTCTGGGCGGTCTGGGCCATGCGCAGCAGCAGGAAGGCGATGAGGGCAACGGCGACCTGAATACGGACAGCATTCTCGCTGATGCCGAGAAAGTGGCGGATTTTCAGGGTCTGTTTGATCCAGCGGAAGAACAGCGCGATGGCCCAGCGCCGCTTATAGAGGTCGGCAATCTCCTGGGCGGTGGCGTCAAGATCGTTGCACAGGATGCGCAGCACCTTGCCGGTCTCGATCCTGACCCGGACTTCGCGGACGGGATCGCTGAACGGGTTCTTGCGGCTCATGGCCTGACGTTGGGGCAGCAATCCGATGCGGTCGGACAAGATGTTGGTGGCGCCTTCTGGCACCGCCAGTTCGGCGGTCGCCGTCAACGGCGTGTTGG
>Ga0209373_10000802_pt1 | contig 43670 bp, 39 predicted proteins | sample Higcelweek5metaG_FD_187173 | JGI IMG/M metagenome (GOLD analysis project Ga0209373, IMG submission 187173) | Freshwater pond sediment microbial communities from the University of Edinburgh, under environmental carbon perturbations - High... | ecosystem: Environmental > Aquatic > Freshwater >... | reverse complement strand
CGCCTGACATAGCGCCCGGTTGGACCGCATCGACCCGTCCGGCCCGGTGAAAAACACGTCCGGTCGGGCACGGATATATTCCTCCATGCCCATTTCCGAACCGAAGGAATGGACGGATTGCACAAATCCCGCCTCAATCGCCGGGATCAGGGCCGGATGGGGGTTCAGCGCCCAATGGCGACAGATTTTCCCTTTCAGGCCCAGCCGTTCCGCGTAGGTTGGCAGCAGCAGTTCGATGGCCGCGGTATCGAAGCCGATACCATGGTTCAGCCGGTTCACCTCATATTCCGCATAAATCCCCTTGATGACCATCATGGCCATCAGCACCTGGATTTCGGAAATCTGCGCCGGGTCGCGGGTGAACAGCGGCTCGATATAGTGCGGCTTGGGGCTTTGTATAATGAAATCGACCCAATCGCCCGGAATGTCGACACGGGGAAGTTTCTCCACCAGCTCGTTCACCTGCGCGATGACGATGCCGCGCTTGAAACTGGTGGCCTCCACGATAACCGGCGTGTCCTCTGTATTGGGGCCGGTATAGAGATTGCCGGCCGCATCTGCCGCCTGTGCCGCCACCAGCGCGATGCGCGGTGTCAGGTCGGTGAAATAACGGCCGAACAGTTCCAGATAGGTGTGGATGGCACCGATGGAGAGGCGTCCGCCGGCCAGCAGCTTGGCGAGCCGCCCCGCCTGCGGCCCGGAGAAGGAGAAATCCAGGCGGCTGGCCACCCCCCGTTCGAACACGTCCAGATGTGCGGGCAGGGCCAGCACAGATTGCACCATATGCAGATCATGGACTTTGCCGGGATCAAGGCCGGCCAGAATGCCGGCCAGGAAATCGGCCTGCTTCTGGTTGTTACCTTCCAGACAGACCCGGTCGCCCGGTTCCATCACGGCTTCGAACAGGCGTCCGGCGTCCGCCGCTTCCACCCGTTTCCCCCGTACCAGCGGGGCGGCCCGTTGCAGCCGTTGCTCCCGATTGCGGGTGGTCAGATCCCATGTGCGCATATCATCACCTTCCGGCTTGCGGCGGATCAACGGGATGGTCATCCGACCCTCTCCATTGTCCGCTGTTCCTCCGACCCTGGATGCCCATGTGCCGACAGAAGGGCATTGGCATTTTTATTTTGTCCACATTAAACGGCTATTTTCCGGGTATGCAAATACAAAAATGCGGTATATCGTCACGTCTGTATTTAAGTGACCGACGATCAACGTCGGCGCATGGACGCCCCCAGGCGCCAGGACGGACGCGTAGACGTCCACATGGAGGACACCTGAGATGACGACGCGACTTGCTGCGTGCCCTGGCACGCATCCCATCCTTTCCATCATCGCACGCTACGGGCCGTGACGGCGTAAACCGTCCCATCGCGACCTGTTTCCCATCCAGCAAGGTCCGGCCTGTGCCGGCCAAGGAGGTGCGATGTCACCTGAAATGATTTCAATCTATGGTTTGGCGGCCATGTTCCTGGTCGCCACCATCCTGCCCATCAATATGGGCATTCTGGCCTTTGCCGGTGCTTTCCTGATCGGCACGCTGGTGGCGGATCAGACAACCAAGCAGATCATCGCCGGTTTTCCCGGCAGTCTGTTTTTAACCCTTGTCGGCATCACCTATCTGTTCGCCATTGCCCAGAATAACGGCACCATCGACTGGCTGGTCCGGTTGGCGGTGAAGGGTGTGCGGGGTCGGCTGGTCGCCATTCCCTGGATCGTGTTCGGCATTTCCGCCTTGCTGACCTCCGTGGGGGCCGTCAGCCCCGGTGCGGTGGCAATCATCGCCCCCATTGCGTTGGGTTTTGCCGCGAAATACAAGATCAGCCCGTTGATGATGGGCCTGATGGTGGTGCATGGTGCACAGGCCGGTGGTTTTTCCCCCATCTCCATCTATGGCGGCATCACCAATGGCGTGGTTGCCAAGGCTGGATTGCCGTTGAATGAACTGGCCACATTTGGGGCCAGCTTCGGCATCAACTTTGGTGTGGCGCTGATCCTGTTCTTCGCCATGGGCGGCCATAAGCTGTTCGGTCGCCGGGCGGCGGACACGGGTGTCTATACCGGCCATGCCGCCGATTATGCCGACGCCCGCAATTTCGGTGACAGCGAGGCCGAGGCGTTCAGCGAGGAACGGCGGACGGCCAGTGGTGACGGGATCGCCATGGGCAATGGCGGGGCGGGGGTTGCCGCGCTCGATACACCGGATGTGCCGCTGGAACGCTGGTTGACGGTGCTGGGCATCATTCTGTTGGCCGTGCTGACGCTGGCCTACAAGATGGATATCGGCTTTGTTGCCATCACGATTGGTCTGGGTCTGTCGCTTTTGTCGCCCAACCGGCAGAAGCGTGCCGTCGGTCAGATAACCTGGCCGGAAATTCTGCTGATCACCGGTGTGTCCACCTATGTCGCGGTGCTGGAGAAGATGGGCACGATCGATTGGGTAGGCCATGGGGTGGCCGATCTGACCTCACCCATGATGGCGGCCTTGCTGTTGTGTTTCATCGGCGCCATCGTTTCCGCCTTCGCTTCTTCCACCGCCGTATTGGGCTCGCTGATCCCTCTGGCTGTCCCGTTCCTGCAGAACGGGTCGGGTGTGGATGCCGTTGGCTTTATCGCTGCGATGGCAGTGGCTTCCACCATCGTCGATGTCAGCCCGTTCTCCACGAATGGCGCCCTGGTGCTGGCAAATGCCCCGCCGGGGACGGACAAGGACAAGTTCTTCCGGCAATTGATGAAATACGGTGCGGTGATCTGCATTGTCGCACCGTTGGTACTCTGGGTGCTGTTCGTGCTGATCTGACCAGGCAGCCTTATCAAACAAACAGGCGGCCTTCCCAAAGGATGCCGCCTGTTTAATTTCAGCCCTGATAGACTGACGCTATGCCGTCGCCCAACCAGTTGATCCCGCCACCACAGGGCCGGCGGTACAAATAGCGGTCCGTCATCTGTTCTGCGGCCCGCTGGGCGTTCCCCGCCAGCAACGCGACGATCCGGGCCAGCGGACCGGGCCCGTTGGTGTTGTTCGAAGGCTGCGCCAGATGGGTGCCCTGTTCAAAGGTGATCCCGGACATGGATATTCCCTCCACAGCATGAATGTGCAGTGCCAGATGTGGGCCCGTCTGCCTGTCCACACATCCGCAGATACTGCATTGCAGCATGACCGTGTGCGCCATGCTGCGCCGGGAAGCACCATGAGAGCGGGTTTTTTGGCATTGAGCCGTTTTGCACACCTGCCTGTGCGGAGATGATGCCGATCAGGCGGAGACCTGGACCAACGAGCCCGATGGCAGGACCACAATGCCAGGGCTGGCGGCCTCCGCCAGCAGCCGTTCGCCCTCCGCCATGTCGCGCGATGCCAGATCCATCTGCACCGCCATGCCAACGGCTCCTTCACGCAGCGCCAGCTTTTTCATCCGCTCCAGAATGGCGCGGAGCTGGGCCATTGTGCCGCGTGCATCGCTGTAAAATTCGGTGGCTGCCTTGCGCTCCATACCATCTTTCACAAGGGTGGTACGTTTGCGTTCGATTTCGGGGTCGGGGGTCTGGGTAGTGGAGTTGAGATCGGTTCCGGGTTTTGCCAATGTATCTATGATGATGGTCTGGGGTTCATCGGCGTTGTCCGCTGGCGGATCGTCCGCAACAGGCTGACGTTGATCGTCTTTTGCAGACTGCTGCTGCCCGCTGTCAGTCTTGCCGTCGTTCGTATCGGCGACGGTTCCCGATGCCATCATTCCGGTTCCCGATGCCGGTGTTTCAGCATCATTGCTACTGTCACCGGCCATTGTCTGCGGGGTAGTGGCGGAGATGCCGCTGATCGCGGCGGCGGCGGCGTCAGCCCCGCTGCCGCCATATATTTTCACCGCCTGCCCCAGTTCCCTGGCAACTTGCGCCACCTCCCGCGCAATGCGGGCGGCGGCCTTTGTGTCACCGGAAGCGGCAGCCATTTGCGCCTGCATTTTCAGGGATTTCAGCCGGCGCTTGGCATCTTCTGCCTTGCGCATTGCCGTTTCCTTATTGGTCTCAGCGCCTGATGAGAGCTTTTGCAGCAGGGTTTCGCTATCCCGCTGTATCGTCCGCAGCTTTTCCTGCGCTTCCGGATCAATCAGCGTGATGAACGCACTGGCTGCTGTCACTTCCGTCCGACTGTCGGTGCCCGTCGGCTGCGATGCTGCTGCGGTGGTCTCCAGCAGATTTTTCCATGCCTTCTGCGCCTTGGCTAACAGAAGCTTTTCTGCGCTGCCAAAGATAGTGGAAAAGCTTCCAGGCATTGTCATCGTATGCCCTCCCCCCGGACCGGCAGGAATAAGCATGCGACCGGACCTGCCCATTGTCCAGACGCGGCATAGTTGAAACGGGTGTGGCTATTCTTAATATCATGTGTGGACGGCCTTGTTTGAGCAAGGTGTGTACGCGTTTGCGTGGCTTAAGCTCCGGTAATTTCAGCCGCCAGGGCGATGCGGCGCGCTGGGTCTGAATAAACCCGCCAACCAAATGCGTCAGCACTCAAGCCTGAACCGACAAGCTGGCAATCTGACTATCGTTGACACGTGCGGCTTGTTGCGACCGTGTTGAGATATGGCTGAAACCCAGACGACAGGGGATCATAGCGGCGGTACAAGGGGAATCCTCAATCTCTCAACGAGAGTCATTTCCTCGGCGGTTTGGTATAAAAGCAGTCCCTCCGGGTCACTTACGGCGGCCCGGAGGGACTATGGCCCTTGATATGGCCGGAACGATGAAGCCGACGAAACAGTTTTCAGGTGAAATTTGACTGTAGATTTATAAATCAAGTAACCGGATCGCCAGATTGACCACTTCATTGGCCAGTTCCATCGGGGCTGGCTCGTGACCGGGCGTGCGTATCATGGCGCGATTCGACTGCAGGGCAAAACCGAAAATGGCACTCCACATGGTGGTGAGCCGAATCGACCGTTCCCGATCCGATAAGTCAGTCGCTACGGCGGAGACTTCGGATTGCAGACGTTGAAATCCAGAATCCTGGGCCTTTTCAATTTCTGGAGCCAGGGCCGGCCTGACCAACTCACTCTCATACATCAGCGTGAACATGTTGGGATTGCTCACGGCGAAGGAAAGAAAAGCCTTGAATATCTGTGCCAACCGGGTACGTGGGTCCGATACATGTCCGATGGCTTCCTGCGCGGCATTGAACATCGCCCCATAGCCTTCCAGTGCAACGGCAATAAGCAAAGACCGCCGGTCAGGGAAATGGTGGTAGGGGGCAGCGGAACTGACGCCGACTTCTTCTGCAAGCCGGCGGATCGAAATCTCCTCATGTCCCTCGCGGCCCAATATCGCGCAGGCAGCCGCCAGCAGATCGCCCCGAAGATCTTCACGGTGTGACGGCTTGCCGCGTCGTTCACGCGGCTTTCTGACGGTGTTCATGTTCCTCGCTTTGGAATTGGTGCGCCGCTTGATGCTCGTATTCTTATATCAATCTGCCTTGATCATTACCGATCAAGGCAGATTTTGCGTTCCCACAATCGCCGGGCGGGCGCATCCGCGCCCTTGGCCCGCGCGTGCGTGCGAGGCCGCCGGATGGCGGCGCCCGGCGACTGAGGGCGAACGCACATACCAAGAGTCATGATCCATGGCTCTTGGTATTAGTGCCCTAAATTCCTTTGGGAATGAAGGGGTTTGAAAAGGACATCTCCCCAGTCCGCAAAAACGCTTGCAACCAAATTAAGCAACGATTAATAAGGCTCTCAATTGAGCTATGCTTAATAAGATTGTCCAGCAATGTCCTGGGGAGGACAGCACGCATGAGTGCCTTCAAATACGGGGTGTCGCTCTATAGCTACACCGAGGATCTCGGCACCGTCATGACGTTGGAGGATGCCTTCGACCATGTGGCGGGTACCGGCTCCACCGGTATCGAGATATTGGGGGAAACCAGCATCCCAACCTATCCAGAGCCGACGACACAGTGGCTGGATACCTGGTTCGCCCTGCTGGACCGGTACCATCTGGAGCCGACCAATATGGCGGCCTGGGTGGATACCCGTATCACCATCGGGCGCAACATGACGGTCGATGAAGGAACGGCGCAGATTGCGCTGGACCTGCGGCTGGCACACCGGTTGGGCTTCAAATTTCTGCGGCCCAAATTCGGGGTGATCGACGGCGAGCTGACGCCCGATCCGATCTGGGAACCGGCGGTGGAGCGCAATCTTGATCTGGCCCACCAGTTGGGTATCGTGATCCTGCCGGAAATCCACGCCCCGACGCCGATCCGTCACCCGGTGACGGATGCCTATATCGCCTTTATCGAGCGCACGGGGACGAAGAATTTCGGCCTGATGATTGATACCGGCATCTTTCAGGATCGTCCCCTGAACAAATGGGGCGGCGGGGAGACGGACGAAATCCGCAAAGGCGCGCTCAGTTTCCTCAACGGTATCAAGGTGCCGGTGGAGCATCTGGTGGATGTTATCAAATATGTGCCCTTCATCCAGGCCAAGTTCCACCAGATCGACGAAAACCTGCACGACCACCATATTCCGTGGGACCGGATCGTACCCATGCTGAAGAAGCTGGGTTATGCGGGTTACCTGTCCAGCGAATATGAGGGTGCCCGCGACCCCTGGCTGTCGATCGAGCAGGTGCGCCGCCAGCACGCCCTGATCCGCAAACTTGAAACCGAATATGACGCCGCGCACGGGGGAACTGTCCATGCTTGAGCGCAGCCATATCCAGAGCACCGGTTTTCACAATATCGGCCCGGTGGGTGCGCGCACCGGCTTTGAGCTGCGTATCCGCCAGCCGAATTATCGCAGTTCCCGTCTCAGCCTGATTGAGGGTGTCGATCTGGTGATCGACGGGGTGGAATATCCCGCCGAACAAAGCCGCATCCGCGTTGGCGACCGTGATTATAGCCATGCTGAAATGGCCGGGGAAACGGTGGCCCGCCTCTATGTCGGCCGCTTCTTTACCGTGATTGTGCCCAGGCCGGGCGGTCTGGCGCCGGGTATCCACCATGTGGCGAGCAGCATCCGCTTCCGCCACCCGTATTTCCCGCCGGAATTCCAGCCGGTCTTCGTGCGCGATGCCCGGCACGCGACGATCATCATCCCCTGATACGTGCATTACGGTTCCTGGAAGGGGATGCCTGCCAAATCCACTAAATAAAGAACATCGGGAGGAAAATAAATGAACGCGATCAAGAATAAGCGTCTGGCTTGCACTGTATCCGGTTTTGTGCTGGCACTTTCCTGCATCCATGTTGGTCATGCGCAGACGGTGGAAACATTGCCGCCCGTTTCGGATGCGTTGGATGAGATCATCGTTACCGCTCAGCGTGTTCGCCAGAACCTGCAGACGGTTCCGGTCAGCGTGACGGCGCTGAGCGCCGACATGCTGCTGGAACGTGGTCTGAATGATCAAACCCAGATCACCCTGACCGCCCCCAGCCTGCAATTGGGCAAGGAGAACAATTTCACCGTTCGCGGCATCGGCACGCTGGCCTTTGCCAGCACCATTGATAACAGCGTGGCCCAGGCCATTGACGAGGTGAATATCGGTCGGCCCCAGGCCGCCCCGCCCCTGCTGTATGATGTGGCGCAGGTGGAAGTATTGAACGGTCCGCAAGGTTTGCTGTTCGGCAAGAACGCCTCTGCCGGGCTGGTGAATATCGGCACCGTCAACCCTGTCTTGGGTGAAACCTCGGGGTCTGTTGACGTGGAAGGGGTGACCCGCTCCCGGCCCGGCAGCGATGGCCGGGGTTTGCTGGTCCGCGCCGCCCTGAACGTGCCGGTAACGGCGGATTCCGCCCTGCGTATCGCAGCGGTCCATTCCCGTCAGGATGCGCTGACGCAGCATGTGGGCGGCAAGGGCACACCCTATGAGGATGATCTGCGCCAGTCCGGTGCCCGGATCAAATATGATTATATGCCGGATAATGGTTTCAGCCTGCGCTTGCAGGGTGACTACAATGAATCCCATGGCATATCCGGCTTCCACGACACCACCTTCCGCATCCTGGGGGCGGGCAGTGTCAATCTGGCACCGCTTGCGGCGGATAACGTGGTTGCATCCACGGACAATCTGATTGCCGCTGCTGATGCACCCGCATATCGTGATCTGCGTAATGGCGGGGCCCAGGCCATTCTCGGCTATGAATTCGATAATGGCTGGTCCATCAACAACATCACGGCGTGGCGTTTTTACAAGCTGGACCAGCAGATTGACGGTGATTCCACCGGACAGGACGGCGCGAACAGAAACAAGGGCACCGGGGATTATGATCAATATTCCACGGAACTGCGTGTCGTGCTGCCGGCGGCGGAGAGGTTGAGCGGGCAGGCCGGCCTGTATTATTTCCATTCCACCATGGACCGGACTTTGGAAATCGGCGGAAATAATTTCTTCCCCGCCGCTGTCCGGTCGGGTTTTCCGTTCTGTGTCGGGGCCACGGTGACGGTCGGTGGCCCGCCCAACTGCAGTGTCTCCAACGATTATTTCCTGGGGGTGGATAAGGCCATCGGCATGACGACGGACAGCTATGCCGCGTTCGGTCAGTTGACCTATGCCGTGACCGATCAGTTCAAAGTAATCGGTGGCGCCCGTCTGACCCGTGATGAGTTGTCCATCGACCTGAAGACCAACCAACTCTACACGTACTTTGCCCCGCTGGCGTCGAAGCAGATCTATAGCCAAAGCCAGGACAATAACGATTTCAGTTACAAGGCGGGCATCCAGTACGAATTCACACCGGCCATCATGGCGTACGGCACCTATGCCCGTGGCTACAAGGGGCCGGGCTTCAATGATGTCGGCACCTCGGCCAACACGGACCTTGTTATCCTGCCGGAAACCTCCAAGAGTTTTGAGGCCGGGCTGAAAAGCACCTGGTTCGACCGCCGGCTGATGGTGAATATCACCGGCTTCCATACCAAGTTCAGCAATTATCAGACCCAGTCCTTCGACCCGAATGTGCGTACCTTCGTCGTCGCCAACGGGGCCAGCCTGACCAGCAAGGGCGTTGAACTGACAGTCACCGCCAAACCCGTCCATGGCCTGACCATTGGCAATTCAAGCACCCTGCTCAGCGCCAAATTCGATGATTTCCCCGGTGCTCAGTGCTATCCGGGCCAGACGACGCCAAGCTGTGCGGTCAATAACAGCTTCAATGCCGGCGGGCTGCGCAGCCCGTCCTCACCGAAATTCACCAGCACCACGAATATTGCCTATGAAACCCCGATCAGCGACAGCCTGGCCGGCTTCGTGGGGGCGGACTGGTATCACCGTTCAGCCATCAATTACCTGATCAACCAGGCACCGGGTGCCCGCGTCGGTGCCATTGATCTGCTGGGGGCCAATATCGGCGTGAAGGGCGATAATTGGCGGGCCGCCTTGTTCTGCAAGAACTGCACGAACAAAATCTACCCGACCTATATCGATCTTGAGGCCGGTGACAGCATCGCGGGTGTCGCCTCCTATACCCAGGGCTTTGGCTACAACTCGGTGCGCACCGTGGGTATCCAGCTCGGCTACAGCTTCTGATCCAGACGCCGGGTTCGCCCGGCGCCCCTTTTCGCTGGGCTGAAACGATAGGGAGTGAAAAACATGTTGAATCGCCGACAAATCGGTTTGGGACTTGCGGGTCTTGGTGTTGCGGCTGCTGCCCGCGCCCTGCCTGCCGGGGCCGCTGCGGGCACCCGTAAGTTTCCGGAGGGTTTCCTCTGGGGGGCTTCCACAGCCGCCTATCAGGTGGAAGGCAACAATATTAATTCCGACATCTGGACGGCGGAACGTGCGCCCGGATCGCCCTATGCCGATGTGGCCGGTGATGCCGCCAACAGCTTCATGCTGTGGCCTGTCGATCTTGATCTGGTCAAGAATACGGGGCTGAGCGCCTATCGCTTCAGCCTGGAATGGGCGCGGATTGAACCCAGGCAGGGCGAGTTCTCCATCGCCATGCTGGATCATTACAAGCGCATCATCGAGGGCTGCCACACGCGCGGACTGAAGCCGGTGGTGACCTTCAACCATTTCTCCAATCCGCTCTGGTTCGCGCTGGCTGGCGGCTGGCATAACCCAGAGGCGCCGGACCTGTTCGCCCGCTTTTGCGCCAAGGCAGCGGCGCATCTGGGGGATGGCATCGCCTATGCGGCGACCTTGAATGAACCCAATCATGCGGGGCATTTGCCTGCAATATTGCCGCCTTCGGTCAGCAGCTGGCTGCTGCCGGCGGACAAGGCGGCGTGTGAGGCGGTGGCCAAGCGCTTTGGCGTGCCATTGTTCCTGGCCGGTAACAATGTCTGGTACCCCGATCCTGTCGTCGTTCAGGCCCATCTGCTGAAGGGCCATGCGCAGGGCCGACAGGCCATCAAGGCGGAGCGCAGCTCGCTGCCTGTCGGTGTAACGCTGGCCATGATTGATGATCAGGCGGTGGGCAGCGACACCCGTATGCGTGACAACATGCGTGAAAAGCTCTACGTGCCCTGGCTGCGCGCGGCACAGCAGGATGATTTTGTCGGTGTGCAGAACTATGAACGCGCCTTGTGGGATGCCAAGGGCCGTGTGGCGCCGCCGCCCGGCGGCGACCGCAACATGGGCGGGGCGGAGGTCTATCCGGCCTCATTGGCGGGGGTGGTGCGCTATGCCCATTCCATCGCCAAGGTGCCGGTGATCGTCACCGAACATGGTGTCAACAGCCCCGATGATGGCGTGCGGCAACGGCTGATCCCGGCGGCCCTGACGGAACTGCACAAGGCGATGGCCGATGGCGTGCCGGTGAAGGGCTATTTCCACTGGTCGCTGATCGACAATTTCGAATGGGGCTTCGGCTACAAGCCGCAATACGGGCTGCACAGCCTGGACCGCCAGACCTTCGCCCGCACGCCCAAGCCCAGTGCCGCCGTTCTGGGGGCTATTGCCCGGGCCAATGCCTGCTGATCAACAAGGACCAACGCCATGAAACGACGCATCCGCATGGGGATGGTGGGCGGTGGACCGGGGGCCTTCATCGGCCCGGTCCACCGGCTGGCGGCGGAAATGGATCGGGAAATCGAACTGGTTGCCGGGGCTTTTTCCAGCGATGCCGCCCGCTCCATCGCGGGCGGGGCCGCCTATGGCATTGGTCCCGACCGCTCATATCCCTCGCTGGATGCCATGCTGATGGCGGAACGGGTTCGGGCGGACGGGATTGAAATGGTGGTGATCGCCACCCCCAACCGCCACCACCTGACGGCTGCCCATGCTGCCCTGGAAGCCGGCATCGCCGTCATGTGCGACAAGCCGCTGACGGCGACGCTGGAAGAGGCGCGGGCCCTGGCCGCTGTGGTGGCGCGGGCCGGCGTGCCGTTCGGCGTCAGCTACACCTATGCGGGTTATCCGCTGGTGCGGGAGGCCAAGGCTCGCATCGCGGCGGGTGCCTTAGGCACCATCTGCAAGCTGGTGGTGGAATATCCGCAGGGCTGGTTGGCGGGGGAGGCCGTGGGCAAGCAGGCGGTCTGGCGGGTCGATCCGGCCAGCGCCGGCATCGGCGGCTGCATCGCCGATATCGGCGTCCACGCCTTCCATCTGGTGGAGTTTGTCAGCGGCCAGAAAGTGTCGAAGCTGCTGGCCGATCTGGGCAGCGTCGTGCCCGACCGGGCGCTGGATGATGATTGCCAGGTGCTGTTGCGCTTCGACAATGGCGCACGTGGCGTGTTGCTGGCCAGCCAGATTTCGGTGGGTGAGCGCAACGGATTGCGTCTGCGCATTTATGGCGACAAGGCCGGGCTGGACTGGCGGCAGGAGGAGCCGAACAGCCTGTGGCTCCATCACGCCGATGGTCGCAGCGAACTGATCCGGGCCGGCGATCCCGGCCTGTCACCCGATGCGGTGCAGGCCAGCCGCACGCCGGGCGGCCATCCGGAGGGCTATCTGGAGGCTTTTGCCAATCTCTACCGCGATTTCGCCCGGTTGCTGCGGGGCGAAGCAGCGCCGCTGCTGCCTGGTTTGGCCGATGGGCTGCGTGGGATGGCTTTCATTGATACAGCCGTGCGGGCCAGCCAGGAAAATGCCGGCTGGGTGGATTTCACCGGCTGACTGAAACCAAGACAAAAATCAAAATCGGGAGAAACGCGGATGAGGACGATCAAGGGGCCGGGCATCTTCCTGGCCCAGTTCGCGGGCAATGTCGCCCCGTTCAATTCCCTGGATGCCATGGCCGGCTGGGCGGCCAGCCTGGGTTATCAGGGGGTGCAGATCCCCAGTTGGGACCAGCGCCTGTTTGACCTGTCCAGGGCCGCGGAAAGCCAGGATTATTGTGATGAGGTGACGGGCATGCTGGCCCGGCACGGGCTGGTGGTGACGGAACTGTCCACCCATCTGCAGGGCCAATTGGTCGCCGTGCATCCCTCATATGATGCGCAGTTTGACGGATTCGCCGTCCCCGCCGTGCGCGACAACCCGGCGGCGCGGCAGGAATGGGCGGTGGCGCAGCTGAAGCTGGCGGCCGTTGCCTCCCGCCGGCTGGGTCTGACGGCCCATGCCAGCTTTTCCGGTGCGCTGGCTTGGCCCTATCTCTATCCCTGGCCGCAGCGTCCGGCGGGGCTGGTGGAGGATGCGTTCGACGAGCTGGCCCGCCGCTGGCGGCCCATTTTGGACGTGTTTGACGAAAATGGCGTCGATATCGGCTTTGAACTGCATCCGGGTGAGGATCTGCACGATGGCGTGACGTTCGAGATGTTTCTGGACCGGGTGGGCAACCATCCGCGCGCCAACATCCTGTACGATCCCAGCCATTTCGTTTTGCAGCAGCTGGATTATCTGGCCTTCCTCGACATCTATCACCCCCGCATCAAATGCTTCCACGTGAAGGATGCGGAGTTCCGGCCCAATGGGCGCAGCGGCGTTTATGGCGGCTATCAGGGTTGGGTCGACCGGCCGGGCCGGTTCCGGTCGCTGGGCGATGGTCAGGTCGATTTCGCCGCCATCTTCGCCAAGATGGCGCAGTATGATTTCCCCGGCTGGGCCGTGCTGGAATGGGAATGCGCGTTGAAACACCCGGATGCAGGCGCGGCGGAAGGGGCCCCCTTCATCGACCGCCATATTATCCGCGTCACGGAAAAACCGTTTGATGATTTCGCCGCCGCTGGGGCCGATCGCGCCCTGAACCGCCGTCTGATGGGGCTGTGACCATGACCGACACAATGACGGCCGGGCAGGGCACCACGGCCAAGGGCCTTACCCTGATTTATGCCCAGGTCCTGCCGGTAATGGCGATTGTTTCCCTGTTTCCCGCCATTCCCAAACTGTTTGCCGAGTTCGGGGCCAACCCCAATGCCGGCTTCCTGATCCCGGCCATCGTCACCGCCCCCTCGCTCTGTGCGGCCCTGTTCGCGCCGCTGGCCGGGATCATTGCCGACCGTTATGGCCGGCGGCGCAGCTTCATCTTCGGCATGGTGCTTTATGTGCTGGCAGGTCTGGTGCCCTTGTTCGTGGCCGATCTGGGCCTGATCATTGCCAGTCGGGCCGTGCTGGGCATCGCGGAAGCCTTCGCCATCACCATTTCCAGCGCCCTGATCGGCGATTATTTCGGGAAGCAGCGTCATCGCTGGACCGCCTGGGTTGGGGTGGCAACGTCGGTTGCCGGCACCGCCCTGATCGCGGCCGGTGGGGCTTTGGCGGATATCAGCTGGCGCGGCCCGTTCGCCATCTATCTGTTGGCGATCCCCGGCCTGATCATGGCCGTGATGTTCATCGACGAACCCCAGGCGACGGCCAGCAGCCATTCGGCACCGCGTCAGCATCAGCGCTTCCCCTGGAAGGAGGCGCTGCTGATCGGCACCGTCACCCTGATCAGCTCCGTGCTTTACTATGTCGAGCCGCTGAACATCGCCCGCGTGCTGGATGCCAAGGGGGCCGGATCGGCAACGCAGATCGGCCTGATCCAGGCGGCGACCAGCATCGCCTATATTGGCGGCGCCTTCCTCTATCGCCGCCTGCATGAATGGTCCATCGGCCATCTGCTGGGGCTGGCGGCCCTGCTGATCGGCGCAGGCCAACTGGTGATCGGCTTGGGGCCGACCTGGCAGGTGGTGTCGCTGGGGGCTGCCATCCAACAGGTGGGCGGCGGCATGGTCATCCCGGCCCTGCTGGCCTGGGGGCAGTCGATCCTGCCGCTGGAACAGCGCGGGCGTGGCATGGGCATCTGGGCCACCGCCTTTTTCAGCGGCACCTTCGCCTGTGGTGCCGTCGTCGCCCTGGCCACCGGTTTGACCGGCGGCTTGACCCCTGCCATGACGGCGCTGGGTGTTGTCACCCTGGTCTTCGCTCTGCTGGCCCGCCTGATCCCGGCGGGCAACCGCTCCCTCTCAACGGTGAATGCCTGATCATGACTGAGACCGTTTACGACTTCATCATTGTGGGGGCGGGTTCGTCCGGCTGCGTGCTGGCCGACCGGTTGAGCGTCAGCGGCAAGCACAAGGTGCTGCTGGTGGAGGCCGGCGGCCGGAACGAGACCGAACTGGTCAACATGCCGCGCGCCTTCATGAAGATGTTCGGCAACCCCACCTATTTCTGGCATTTCCCCATCAAGCCGCAAGCCGGTCGCCCAGCGGGGGAGGTCTGGCCTTATGGGCGTGGTCTGGGTGGCTCCAGTTCCACCAACGGCACCTGGTATCTGCGTGGAATGCCGGCGGATTATGATGGCTGGGCCGCCGCAGGCCACCCGGAATGGTCCTGGACGGAGATTTCCCGCTGCTTCCAGGCCATGGAAAGCTATCGCGGAGAAGATGCCCACCCGACGCGCGGGCGCGATGGGCCGTTGCAGGTGACGCAGCTTCCTTACCGCTCCCCCGCTATCGCCGCGACCATTGAGGCCGGGGTGGAAATGGGATTGCCGCGTCTGGGGGATATCAATACGCCCGGTACGCTGGGTATCGGCTATACCCAGGCCAGTGTGGACCGGCGGGGTCGGCGCGCCTCCAGCTATCGCGCCTTTCTGAAGCCGGCTTTGTCGCGCCCTAACCTGACCGTGCTGACCGATGCCCTGGTGGAAAAGGTGGAGCTGGACGACAAGCGCGCTGTCGGTATCAAGGTCCGCACCGCCAATGGTACCCGCATCATCAAGGCCGGGCGGGAGGTGATCCTGTCCGCCGGTGCGCTGCAAAGCCCCAAGCTGCTGCAATTGTCCGGTATCGGGCCGGTGGAAGTGCTGCGTGCTGCCGGGGTGGCGGTTCAGCACTCAATGGAGGCTGTTGGGCGCCATCTGGCCGACCATGCCATGTTTTCCCTGTCGTACCGGCTGCATAATGACCCCGGCTTCAACCGGGAATTTTCCGGCTGGCGGCTGATGACCCACGTGGCGCGCTATTACCTGACGCGCAAGGGGTTGATGGCCTATACCTCGCCGGAAGTGACGGCGCTTTTGTCGTTGCATGGGCGGCCCGACTGGCCGGATGTGCAATTTGGCATCGGTCCCTTCTCCATGCGGTCATCGGCGGAGATCAAGGCCGATCCGGGGCGTGGCGCGCTGGAGGCCAAACCCGGCATCACCGTCAACGCCATCGCACTGCGCCCGAAAAGCCGGGGTACCGTGTCGATCCGCAGCGCCGATATCACCGACCAGATCGAGGTGGATGCCAACTGGTGGGGCGATCCGGCGGACAAAGCCTTCATGGTGGAGATGGTGCGGCTGGTCCGCCGCTACATGCGCCAGCCGGCCCTGAAACCCTTTGTCGGGGAAGAGGTGGTGCCCGGCCCCCGCATCGAAAGCGATGAACAGATCGCAGAGGTGCTGGAATGGCTGACCAGCCCCGGCGTCCACGCCACCGGCAGCTGTCGTATGGGCGGTCGGTCGGATGGTGTCGTGGATGGAAGGCTGCGGGTGCATGGCATCCAGGGCCTGCGGGTGGTGGATTGTTCCGTCATGCCCGTGCCGCCCGCCGGCAATACCAACGGCCCCGCCATGGTCATCGGTTGGCGTGCGGCTGAACTGATCCTGCAGGATGCAGGGTGATCTCATCGCGGATTTCATGTTCCCTCAGCGCCGGGCGTCTGAGGGAACATGAAATCTGCCTTGATCAGTCACGATCAAGGCAGATTGGCATGATACTATTCCGTTACGTGGGTTGGGTGGCTTTGCGCCTGTAAAACAAATGGTTACGCCGGAGTTACAGGCGTTGCGCCCCCCCGTGCTTTCACCCCATCCTGCCCCGGTCATTCCAACCGGGGGTTCTTATGGTCTGCATGTCACGCGGATTTGTGCTGGGAGCGTTGGCGATTACGGGCATCGGCTTGCTCTCGGCCTGTTCCATCAATGTCAATGATGACGAGGGGAACCGTGATCATTACGCCTATCCCCGTACTGCCACGGACCAGTGTCGGCGGGAGGTGGAGCGCACCTACGGCGACCGCTACCGGATTGCCTATGACCTGCCTGACCTCAGCAGCAGCAGCAGCACCCAGATTGTGGTGCAACGCTTCACCCTGGCCTTGCGCAAGGACAATTTCGAACCGCCGCAGCGCCGTTCCCTGCGCTGCACCGTGGATGGCGGTGTGTTGACCCAGGTGGTGCCGGAGTGACCGCAGAGCTTTCTTTCACCATTTCATTACCGCCACCATGCCTTCCCTGGCTCTTGACTCGCTCATCCCCTCCTCGACCGGCTAAGAAATGGTCATGAGAAGCATGAAAAAGGCCGCTGGAGCGATCCAGCGGCCTTTTTCATGAACTTTGAACCGTATACCCCGCTTATGCGGCGCGTTCGGCCATCATCTTCTTGATCTCGGCGATGGCCTTGGCGGGGTTCAGACCCTTGGGGCAGGTCTGGGTGCAGTTCATGATCGTGTGGCAGCGATAGAGACGGAACGGGTCTTCCAGCGCATCCAGACGCTCACCGGTCATTTCATCGCGGCTGTCGGCGATAAAGCGATAGGCCTGCAGCAAAACCGCCGGGCCCAGGTAACGATCGCCATTCCACCAGTAGCTGGGGCAGGAGGTGGTGCAGCAGAAGCAGAGGATGCACTCATAAAGACCATCCAGCTTCTCACGCTCTTCCGGGCTTTGCAGCCGTTCGCGCGACGGGGCCGTCGTCTGCGTCTGCAGCCAGGGCTTGATGGAGGCAAGCTGGGCATAGTTCTGGTTCAGGTCCGGCACCAGATCCTTCACCACCGGCTGATGCGGCAGCGGGTAGATCTTGACGTCGCCCTTCACATCGCTGATCGCCTTCAGGCAGGCCAGCGTGTTGCGCCCGTCAATATTCATGGCGCAGGAACCGCAGATGCCTTCACGGCAGGAGCGGCGGAAGGTCAGCGTGCTGTCCACATCGTTCTTGATGTGGATCAGCGCGTCCAGGATCATCGGCCCGCACTTGTCCAGATCGATCTCATACGTATCCTCACGCGGGTTTTCACCGGAGTCAGGATCGTAACGATAGATACGGAACTTGCGCGTGCGCTTGGCGTCATGGCCGGCAGAGCGAACCGTCTTGCCGGGCTTGACCTTGGAATTGGCGGGGAGGGTGAATTCAGCCATGGGTCGAAGGCCTTCTCAAACGTCGCGGGATCAGTACACGCGCTTCTTCGGCGGGAACACCTCAACCTCGTTGGTCAAGGTGTAGAGGTGGACGGGCCGGTCACCGATGGTCGGCTTACCGGTCTCATCCACCCAGACGGTCGTGTGCTTCATCCAGTTGACGTCGTCACGCTCGCTGTAATCCTCGCGGGCATGGGCGCCACGGGATTCGGTGCGATTGGCGCCGGAATTGATGGTGGCGACGGCCTGGTACATCAGATTGTCCAGTTCCAGCGCTTCCACCAGATCGCTGTTCCAGATCAGCGAGCTGTCGCTGACGGCCACGTCCGTCCGCTTGGCCCACACGGCCTTCATCTTCTCCACGCCTTCATCCAGCACCTCACCGGTGCGGAAGACCGCGCAGTTATTCTGCATGATCCGCTGCATTTCCAGGCGCAGATGGGCGACGCGGGTGCCGCCCTTGGCATGGCGGGCCTTGTCCAGACGGGCCAGTGCCTTGTCGGCATTGTCCTTGGGCAGGGTCTTATGCGGGGAACCCTTCTCGACGATCTCGTTGGCCTTGATGGCCGCCGCGCGACCGAACACCACCAGATCGAGCAGGGAGTTGGAGCCCAGGCGGTTGGCACCATGCACGGAAACGCAGGCGGCTTCGCCGATCGCCATCAGGCCCGGCACGATCTGATCCGGGTTGTCGGCGGTCGGGCGGATCACCTGACCATGGTAATTGGTGGGGATGCCGCCCATGTTGTAATGCACGGTCGGCAGCACCGGGATCGGTTCCTTCGTCACGTCCACGCCAGCGAAAATACGGGCGCTTTCGGCAATGCCCGGCAGACGGGCATGGATGACTTCCGGTGCCAGATGTTCCAGATGCAGGTGGATGTGGTCCTTATGCTCGCCCACACCCCGGCCTTCGCGGATTTCGATGGTCATGGAACGGCTGACCACGTCGCGGCTGGCAAGATCCTTGGCCGAGGGGGCGTAGCGCTCCATGAAGCGCTCACCCTCGGAGTTGGTCAGATAGCCGCCTTCGCCGCGCGCACCCTCGGTGATCAGGCAGCCGGAGCCGTAGATACCGGTGGGGTGGAACTGCACGAATTCCATATCCTGCAGCGGCAAGCCGGCACGCAATACCATGCCGCCACCATCGCCCGTGCAGGTGTGGGCCGAGGTGGCGGAGAAATAGGCGCGGCCATAACCGCCGGTGGCCAGCACCGTCTGGTGACCCCGGAAACGATGGATGGTGCCATCGTCCAGGTTCCAGGCCAGCACACCACGGCAAACACCGTCCTCATCCATGATCAGGTCGAGGGCGAAATATTCCACGAAGAATTCGGCATTGTGGCGCAGGCTCTGCTGATACAGCGTATGCAGCATGGCGTGGCCGGTGCGGTCAGCGGCGGCACAGGTGCGGTAAGCCTGCCCCTTGCCATATTCGGTGGTCATGCCGCCGAAGGCGCGCTGGTAGATCTTGCCTTCCGCCGTGCGGCTGAACGGCACGCCCTGGTGCTCCAGCTCGATGATGGCGGGGATGGCCTCGCGCACCATATATTCGATGGCGTCCTGGTCGCCCAGCCAGTCCGACCCCTTTACGGTGTCGTACATATGGTAGCGCCAGTCATCCGGCCCCATATTGCCCAGCGCTGCGGAGATACCGCCCTGCGCTGCCACCGTATGGGAGCGGGTGGGGAACACCTTGGTGATGCAGGCCGTCTTCAGGCCCTTTTCGGCCATGCCGAAGGTGGCGCGCAGGCCGGCACCACCGGCACCGACGACAACAACGTCATATTCGTGATCGATGATCTTGTAGGCGGTCGCCATTTTATCAGGCTCCGAAAGCGATCTTGAGGACGGCGAAAGAGGCGAGCAGGAACAAAACCAGCGCCGCAGCCTTGGTCAGGCCGATGGCGGCCAGCTTGGCCAGCTTGCCATGAACATAGTCCTCGAAGACTTCCTGCAAACCGTAGGCGGCATGATGGAATGTCGCACCCAGGAACAGGATGGTCAGGATGACCGGGTAGGGCTTCTTGAAGGTGGCAACCACGTCTTCATAAGAAGCGCCGATCAGGCCCAGGATCAGGGCCAGGAACAGCACGGTCAGCACGGCCAGGCCGGCGGAGGCTATACGGTAGGTCAGCCAGTGCTGGGCACCATGCTTGGCGGAACCCAGGCCGCGAACGCGACCGAGCGGGGTGCGGAAACTGTTGGTGGGATTGGTCATATTTCTCTTACCCCCGGGATCAGAGCGCGAAGACCAGAACCCAGGTCACGATCGTCGCACCAATGGAGGCGCCGATCACCAGGTTCGCGCTGCTGTAGGATTGTTGCAAGGTCAACATCTTGACGCTGTCCCAGACCAGATGGCGCAGCCCGTTGAAAAAGTGGTACCAGAGGGCCGCCGACCAGCCGAACATCAAAATCAGGCCGATGGGCGAGGCGATGAAGCCCGCCGCCGTGGCATAGGCTTCCGGCCCGGCGGCGGCGGCAACCAGCCACCAGACCAGCAGCAGCGTGCCAACCGACAGAGCAATGCCGGTGATGCGGTGGGTAATAGAGGTCAACGCCGGCAGGGGTAGCCGGTAGACCTGAAGGTGGGGGGATAGCGGTCGTTGCCGCTTTGCCGCAGGCGTATCGGTCATCTCTCTGGCGTCCTTAGGTGCTGAACCGGGATGCATCCGTGCCGCGCCTGCCGGCGACGACACCCGCCGGATCGAAAACCGGCAGCGGGAATTGTCACAAGAAATGCTGGGGGTTCAATTACGCCGAAGCCTTGCCTGCGTCAACGCTCGCCACCCCCTATTTTGGTGCGATGCGGTGCAGGTTTGGTCAGCTTTAATGTAAGATGGCTCCTTAAGTTGCGAATAGTTCGCAAATAGTCTGTCAAGGAAGCCACGTACTATGGAAGTGGATATCGCCCGGATACAGTTGCTGGAGGATCTTTGCCTTTCCGCCTGGCCGGCGCCGCAGGTGCTTCACCATGCCGGCTGGATCCTGCGTTTCGCCGCAGGCCATACGGGAAGGGCCAATTCCACCAACGCAGTGGCGCCGCAGCAGGGGATTCCGGGTGATCTTTTCACTGTCGTGGAACGCGAATATTGCCGCCGCGGGTTGCGGCCAACCTTCCGTGAAACCCCGCTTTGCCCGCCCGGCTTCGCGGCAACTCTGTTGGCCGCAGACTACCAGGCGGATGATGAAAGCCATGTGTTGGTAGCAGAAATACCCGCCGGATGCGCATCCGATGCCTCTGTTCGGGTGCAGAACAATGTCGATGACGCATGGCTGGTGGCCTATCGCGGCATGGTTCCGCTGGTGGAGGCGGAGATGCCAGCCTTGCGGTCCATCCTGGCCGGTATAGCAGCACCCACCCGTTATCTGACGCTGTGGAGTGACGGGAAACCAGTGGCTGCCTGCCTGGGTGTGATCGACCGGGGCTGGGTCGGGCTATACAAGGTGGCCACCCATCCGCAGGCACGTGGTCAAGGCCATGCCGGTCGTGTGATTCGCGCTCTATATGCAGAGGCGGCGGGGCAGGGAGCATCCCAGGCCTATCTTCAGGTGGGGGTGGGAAACCAGCCGGCGCTGGCGTTGTATCGCCGGCTGGGTTTCACCCCGCTGTACAATTACCGCTATTACCGGAAGGGGTAACGGTTCAGCCGCGTACCGCCACAGCTTCGCCCAGGGCGACGGTGCGGCGTGCGGTTTCCACATGCAAGGCTTCCACCAGCTTGCCGTCGACCAGGGTAATACCCTTGCCCGCCGCCACCGCGTCGGCATGTGCGGCGATGATAAGCCGGGCACGGGTCAGTTCTGCCTCTGTTGGGGCGAAGGCGGCGTTGGCTGCGACCAGTTGTTTAGGGTGGATCAGGGTTTTGCCGTCGAAGCCCAGTTCACGGCCTTGGCGGCAGGCCGCAGCAAAGCCGGCTTCATCCTCAAGATCCACATGTACCCCATCCAGCACGGCCAGGCCGAAGGCGCGGGCGGCCAGCAGGGTGAGACCCAGGCCGGTAATCATGGGCAGCCGGTCGGGTGTGTTCAGCGCGCCTAAATCCTTGGTCAGGTCGGATGTGCCCATTACCAGACATTCCAGTCGGGGACAGGCACCGGCGATATCAGCGGCTGCCAGCATGGCCCGCGGGGTTTCCATCATCACCCACAGGCGCATTCTGTCCGGTGCGCCGGCGTTGCGCAGTACCCGGTCTGCCATGCGCACGCCCTCCGCGCTGTCCACCTTGGGGATCAGCACGGCGTTGGCCCCACTGGTGGCGGCGGCGACCAGATCGGCATGACCCCATTGGGTATCAAGCCCGTTGGTACGGATCACCAGTTCCCGGTGCCCATAGCCCCCGCCGGCAATGGCGGCCAGCACCTGGGCACGTGCCATCTCCTTGGAATCGGGGGCAGTCGCATCCTCAAGGTCCAGCAGCAGTACATCGCTTTCCAGTCCCTTGGCCTTTTCCAATGTGCGGGCATTGGCACCTGGCATGTAGAGGGCGGAGCGGCGTGGGCGGATGGTCATGATGCTGATCCTGGAAGCAAAAAGGGCGGGATGGACGTCAGCCTAGCCAAGCCGACCTGCCACGTCCATCCCGCCCCACCAGGCGACCATAAAGCGGCGGATCAGGTGCCGCTGCGCACGGAGGTCAGGAAATGATCGACCTGCGCTGTCAGCGTCCCGGCGCGTTCGGACAATTGTTCAGAGGCACCGGTCAGTTGGGTTGCGGCTACGCCGGCCTGTACGGCCCCCTGACGCACGTCGGTAACGGTTTCGGACACGGTGGACATGCCTTCCGCCGCGTGCTGCGCACTGCGGGCGATTTCCGCCGTGGCGGCATTCTGCTGTTCCACAGCGGCAGCGATGGAACCGCCGATCTGGTCCACCTCAGCCACGGTGCGACCGATCTCCTTGATGGCGGTGACGGCCTGTTCCGTGGCTGTGCGGATTTCGGCAATGCGCTGGGCGATATCGCCGGTGGCCCGCTCTGTCTGGCTGGCCAGAATTTTCACTTCCGATGCCACCACCGCGAACCCCTTGCCAGCCTCACCGGCGCGTGCTGCCTCGATCGTGGCGTTCAAGGCCAGCAGGTTGGTCTGGGCGGCGATATCGGCGATCAAGTCCAGCACCTCGCCGATCCGCTGCGCCTTTTCCGCCAGACCGTCAACAATACCATTGGTCAGCACAGCCTGTTCGGCGGCACGGCGGGTGCGCGAACTGCTTTCACTGATCTGGCGGGTAATTTCCTGGATAGAGGCGGAAAGTTGCTCGGCCGCTGCGGCCACCGCATCGACCCCATCATTGGCCAGCGCGGTCGACTGTTCCATCACGTCGATCCGTTTCTCATTGCTGGATGCATTGGTGCGCAGGCTTTCCGCTGCCTGGCGGATTTGAGTGGCAGAACTGCTTACCGCGGCGACCACGGCCTGCACATCATTCTCAAACCGCCGTGCCAGGGTTTGGCGCTCGTCATGGCGTGCCTGACGGGTCCGCTCTTCGCTTTCCGCCTGTTCGCGGCGCAGGCGGTCCGCCTCGATCGCGTTGCGCTTAAACACTTCCACTGCCCCGGTAATATCGCCCACTTCGTTGCGGGCGTTGGATACGGGGATTTCCGTCTTCAGCTCGCCATTGGCCAGCCGCAACATCGCATCGGTCAAAGGACGCAGCGGCAGGATGGATTGCACGGTCCACCAGGCAAAGATCCCGCCGATCAGCAGGCAGATACCGGAAACAAGCAACATCAGTTTGGAAAAGCCACTGGCCTGGGTACGGGTATCAGCAGCAATTATACTGCTGTCTTTTTCTTGCAAATCAATGAATTGGTTGATGGTCTTCAACCATTCAGTCATCCGTGGGCGGATGTCCGACAGGATCAGTTCCTGGGTGGTCGCGATGTCGCCCGCCTGACGCAGCGCGATCACCTTGTTGATCATCGGCAGCGTTTCCGCCTCTACCTGCTTGATCCGGGCCAGGATGGCCCGTTCCTCCGGTCGGGTTTCGACATTCTTGTCGGCAAACACCCCGTCCATGCCGCGCGCGGCATCGGCGTAGAAACTTTCCAGCCGCCGGATATCCGCGACGACCAGTTCCAGCATGTCGGGTTTCACCAGAACAACATCGCGCAAGGCAATGGCGCGGTCATGCACACTGCCCCGGAAATTGATGGCGTAACGCTGCTTGACGCCATTCACTTCATTGATTTGCGTCAGCCCGTCATCAATCAGTGCCACCTTCTGCATGCCGATCCCGGTCAACAGGATCATCAGCCCCAGCACGGTGGCAAAGCCGATCAGCACACGAGTCTTGATTTTGGCGTCTTTGATGCTTCGCATGGGATAACACTCAAGGGGGGATCGCCTTACCGATTATGGTAGTGCGAGTGTGCAATGACTATACGGCTGGATTAATTATTCTTAACAATAAATTTTCATGTGACGACGGGCACAGGTCGACATGATTCGGATAAGGTACAAGAGTGTCTAGTTGTGATATTTTTGATTGAGGCGTCTTCCACGTTTTTCGGATTTGGGACGGCAATTTTATGTAAGTTATTGATTTTACGAATAATATGTTAAAAACACAGCTTCAAAACTTAAGCGTTGGGTTCTGGCTGTTCTGAACCCTGGGCCGGTAATGATTGCTGATCTGATTTGATCGTGTGGATAATCAGATAGGGGTTGGCCCGGACCAGTTCAAAGGTGAATGGGGTTGCGAATTCCGATTGCCGCAGGGAACCGGTTGGGCGTAGCTGATTGGCGTTGCCACGGTGCCAGGTGACCCGATGAAAACCATTCTGACCATCCAGTCCCATGTCGCCTACGGCCATGTCGGCAATCGAGCGGCTGCTTTTCCGCTTGAACGGCTGGGCTTTGATGCCATAGCCGTGAACACGGTGCAATTTTCCAATCACACGGGTTATGGCGCCTGGACCGGCATGGTCTTCCCGCCCGAACATATTGCCGATGTGCTGCGGGGAATAGAAACCCGCGGTGCCCTGGATGGTGTGGCGGCCGCCCTGACCGGTTATATGGGCGATGCCGCCCTGGGTGATGTGGTGCTGTCGGCTGTGCGCCGGGTGAAGCAAGGCAATACCGCAGCCATTTATTGCTGCGACCCGGTGATGGGTGATGTGGGACGCGGATTTTTCGTCCGGCCCGGCATCCCGGAATTCTTCCGCGATAAGGCCCTGGCCTTGGCTGACATCATCACCCCCAACCAGTTCGAACTTGAATACCTGACCGGGTGTAGGGTGGGTGATCTGGCGTCGGCCCTGGCGGCCACCCGTGCTGCGCGGGCCCTGGGGCCGCGCTGGGTGATGGTGACCAGTCTGACCCGCGCGGATGCGCCGGAAAACCGAATTGAAATGCTGCTGGACGGACCGCATGGGGCCTATCTGGTTTCCACCCCTCGACTGGCACTTGATCCGCTGCCCAATGGCGCGGGGGATTGCGTGGCGGCGTTGTTTCTGGCCAAGTTCCTGGAAAGCGGCGGCGACGGCGCCACGGCGCTTGGCCATGCGGCCTCGGCCATCTATGCGGTGTTCCGGCGGACGATGGAGAGCGGGCAACGGGAATTGCAGATCATCGCCGCCCAGGATGAACTGGTCCGCCCTTCGGATTATTTCACGCCTTCGCGCATAGACTGACCGGGCTGGGCGGGCCCGTGTCAGGGACTGGATCTTGCCGAGCCCGCCCCGGAAGGTCTATGGAACATCATTCGCGGGACCAGGAGTTTTTTCATGCTGTTTATCCGTCGCCTGCCGGTCCTTGGCCTTGCCACCGCGCTGGTGCTGCTTCCCGAATTCGTCCTGGCCCAACCGGCGACCGTGCGCAACAGCCAGCCGCAGGGGGAGTTTGGTTGTGAGGTGCAGCGTGGCACGCCCTGCCAGGGGCGGGTTGATTTCAATCAGGGAAAGAGTTTTGAATTCAAGATTCCGGGTCCGGGCGACGTTGTGTTCCAGAATGACGGGAACAAGCGCTGCACCCTGGAATATTCCATCGCCGAAAGCACATTGGCGGCAACTGGCCGCCAACTGTCGCTGGGCGCGGGGCAGAAGGAGACACTGACCGTGCGGGATGCCGGCGGCATGATCATCCGTTTCTTCAATCGTGGTCTTGGTTCCACCACCTGTGACCTGACGGTCAGCCTGAAGGGTTGATCGCTGCCCCGCTTTATCCAACCAGGATGTGATGATGCGTCTTTCCCGCCTTGTTCTGGCTGCCCCACTGGCCCTGACCCTGCTATCCGCCGGTCCTGCTGCCCTGGCCCATGAAGGGGCCCATGATGCCCCTGTCTGGTCGCAGGCATTCGATCCGGCCCGCGACCCAGCGACCGATCTGAAGCAGGCCGTGGCCGCTGCCAAGGCCCAAAACAAGCGGGTGCTGATCGATGTCGGCGGGGACTGGTGCATCTGGTGCAAACTGCTGGATGCCAAGTTCGAGCAGGAGGCCGATCTGCGCCAGCTGCGCGACGCCAATTTCGTGGTGCTGAAGGTGCATTACGACAAGAAGTTGAACCCGAACGAGGCGTTCCTGTCGCATTATCCCAAGGCGGCGGGCTATCCGCATCTGTACGTGCTGGATAGCGACGGCAAACTGCTGCACAGCCAGGATACGGCCTTGCTGGAAGTGCCCAAGGAGCAGGGCAAGGGCCATGACAGCGCCAAAATCAAGGCATTCCTGACCGAGTGGGCACCCAAGCGCCGCGCCTGATCGAACTGGATTGTGATCATAGAAAAAGCCCCGGAGAGCAAAACCCTCCGGGGCTTTTTTATCGTCCTGAGAGGCTGATCAGTCAGCCGGGCCGATATGGCCGTCACGGATCATCACTTCGGCGATCTGCACGGCGTTGAGCGCCGCACCCTTGCGCAGATTGTCAGCCACGATCCAGATATTCAGGCCATTTTCCACCGTGGAATCCTCACGGATGCGGCTGATGAAGACATTGTCTTCACCGGCCACTTCCACCGGGGTGACATAGCCTTCATCCAGGCGGTGGTCGACGATGGAGATGCCGGGCGCGGCGCGCAGGGCGCGGCGGGCCTCATCAGCGGTGATCGGGTTTTCGAACTCGATATTCACCGCTTCCGAATGGCCGATGAACACCGGTACGCGCACGGCGGTGGCGGTGACCTTGATGGAGGGGTCGAGAATCTTCTTGGTCTCCACCACCATCTTCCATTCTTCCTTCGTCATGCCGTCATCCATGAATGAATCGATATGCGGGATGACGTTGAAGGCGATCTGCTTGGTGAACTTCCTTTTTTCCACCGGATCGTTGACATAGATGGCGCGGGTCTGGGTGAACAGTTCGTCCATCGCCTCCTTGCCGCCACCGGAAACCGACTGATATGTCGACACGACGACGCGTTTGATCTTGGCCAGATCATGCAGCGGCTTCAGCGCCATGACCATCTGGATGGTGGAGCAGTTGGGGTTGGCAATGATACCCTTCTTGCGCCAGCCGGCCAAGTGGTGGGGGTTGACCTCCGGCACCACCAGGGGCACATCCGGGTCCATACGGAAATGGCTGGTATTGTCGATCACGCAGGCACCAGCGGCGGCGGCCTTGGGCGCAAAAACCGCAGAGACCTTGGCACCGGGCGAGGACAGCACGAAATCAGTGCCACTGAAATCGAACTTGGCCAGATCCTGCACCTTCAGAACCTGGTCTTCCCCGAAGGAAACCTGTTGTCCGGTGGAGCGTTCCGATGCCAGCGCCACCACTTCGGAGACCGGGAAGTTCCGGTCGGCGAGCGTCTGCAGCATCTCACGGCCGACATTGCCCGTAGCGCCAACGACGGCGACCTTGTAACCCATTTTCCCGGTCCTCAGATGAAGCTGTTGATAAGGATATAACGAAAGAAGCTGCCGTTACGACAGCTTCCAACGGTATTCTGACTTATTGAAAGGGCGCCCGCATGGCAAGAAAATGACGCGTGCGCCCATGTTGCGGGAGGAATGCAACCATGGCACAGCGCCACTATCGCACATTTGCTGAGTTCTGGCCCTTCTATCTGCGTGAGCACAGCCAACCGCGCACGAGGGCCTTCCACTATGTGGGAAGTACCTTGGCATTGGGCTGTCTGATGGCCGCATTGCTGATGCTGGACTTGCGGCTTGTTCTGGCGGCCCTGGCGGCGGGTTATTTTTTCGCCTGGCTGTCGCATGCCGTGATTGAACGAAACCGGCCCGCCACCTTCACCTATCCGCTATGGTCGCTGATTGCGGATTTCCGCATGTTCTTCCTGTTTATCGCCGGCAGGCTGGGGCCAGAGTTGCGCCGTGCCGGCATTTCCGGCTGAATGCCGGATCAGGAGGCCATTAACCAAAACGGGGGTACCTGTGCCGGAACCGATCGTCGAGATCATCGCCAAGTCCATCAAGGCAGCAGATAAAAGTTTCTTTAACGAAGACTATATCAAACAAGCGAAGTCTGTGGTCGATGGGCTGCGCAAGGCAGGACTGGAGGTGGTGCCGATCACCCCGCCGGAAGCCCTTGTCACTTATGCGTCGGAGAATATTCCCTTCGGTCGGTTGCGTCCCACGGATTTCATCCGCACCATGTATTCCACCATGGTGGCCAATGCCCGCAAGTTTGTCAGTTGACGTAGGCGTCAGATTGACCGGGGGCATTGTACCCCGTACTTTGGTGCTCTTCATTTTGGATGTATAGGCATCCCGGTTTCGTACCGTCGAACATGGACGGTTCGGGGCTGTCTTCCGGAGAATGCATCGGCATGGCGGATGAGGTGCAGCCCAAGGCAGAGCCGCTTTTATGGCGGCGTCCCTCGCCGGAGGAATTGGCCGAGGCTCTTCGGCGCCACACAAAGCTGATGGATGGTCGCCTGGGCGGCCAGCGCGCCATATTCGTGTTGTGTGACCTGCGCGGTGTCAACCTGTCGAATGTTGATCTGCGCGCGGCGGAACTGACGGGTTCCCGCTTCGATCAGGCACAGTTGGTCAAGACACGGCTGATCGGGGCGAATCTGTTCGCCGCCGATCTGCGTTTATCCAACCTCCAGCAGGCCGATCTCAGCAAGGCGGATCTGCGCGGTGTCACCATGCGCGGTGCGGATCTCAGTCGCGCCAAGCTGCGGGAGGCAGATGTGCGGGAGGCAGTGCTGGCGGTTTATCGCGGTGGTAAACCGCTGCCGCAGGCGTTTGATGGCCGCATTGCCAATCTTGCCGCCATTATCGCCAATTCGGCCGATTTTACAGGTGCCAAGATGAATGGCGCCATCACCCTGAAAGCGGACTTCACCGATGCCAATCTGCGCAATGTTGATTTGCGGGGGGCCGATCTGCGGGGAGCCAATTTCAAGGGCGCCATTCTGGAAGGGGCGAACCTGCAAGGCGCGCACCTGCAGGAAGCGGACTTTGCCGGGGCCGTCCTTACCGATGCCATGCTGAGGGGCGCGTTGGCGGAAGGCGCGAACTTTCGGGGCGCTGTTCTGGATGGGGGGGCACTTTCCGATCTGCGCAATGGCGGCGCCCTGTTGCCGGGGGCCAACGGGACAGACGAGCCATTGGAGAATTTGCTGTCCGCTCACGATGACTGGATCGCGAATGCCGGTCGCGCTGGCATTCGCGTTGATTTCAGCGGGCGGGATGTGGCGGGGCAGGATCTGCGTGGCCGGAACCTCACCGCCGCCCGGATGGCTTTCGTTCTGGCCAGGCGAGCCCTGTTGGGCAATGCCTGTCTGGTGATGGCGGATATGGAATGCGCCGACCTGCGCGATGCAGAATTGACCCAGGCGGACCTGCGGGGTGCCAATCTGGAACGTGCCCATCTCAACAGGGCGCAGTTGCAGGGGGCCAACCTGTCGCCTCTGGTCAGTGCCGAAATGCCGGATCGGCGCTGGCCGGTCCGGCTTTCCGGGGCGCGCCTGCAGCAGGCCGATCTGCGCAACGCCGACCTTCGTGGCGCTGTTGCCCGCGGGGTTGATTTCACCGGGGCCGATTTGCGGGGCGCCAAACTGGATGGTGCCGATCTGGAAGGTGCCATCTTCACCCAGGTCCGGCACGACTGACTGCCTATGGCGGATATTTCTTTTCGGCTATCCAACAGGGTGCGACTCCTTGGCCCTATTGACCTGCGCGCTTTTATTGGCCTAACAAGAGTTATGTTATAACATTGTGAGGTTTCAAAATGGGCTCCAAGCGGTCGGTCGCAAGTTTGGTTGCGGCATTAATGGGGGGGGTGCTGGCGACTGCCCTGCCGGCCTTGGCGCAGGACGTACAGGTGGCGGATGCCAACCCGCATGATCATGATGGTGTTGAAGAAATAGTCGTCACAGCATCGCCGCTCGGCGCACGCCAATTCGATGTTCTGCAGGGTACGTCTGTTTTATCCGGCGAAGCGCTGGAACGGTCGCTTTCCACAACGCTTGGTGCAGCGCTGGATAATCTGCCGGGTATGAGCCAGACCGGCTTCGGGCAGGGGGCTTCACGACCGATCATCCGTGGCCAGGGGGGGGACCGCATTCGCATCCTGTCCGGTGGTATTGGCAGCATCGACGCCAGCACCACCAGTCCCGATCATGCTCCGGCCCTGGATCTGGCTACAGCCAAGCGGGTGGAAGTGGTGCGTGGGCCGGCGACACTGATGTATGGCAGCAACGCCGTGGGTGGCGTCATCAATGTACTGGATGGTCGTATTCCCATTGCGGCTCCGAAGGACGGCGTGGATGGCTTCGCCCGTCTCGGGTTTGGCAGCAATGCCAATGAGCGGTCGCTGGCCGCCGGCATCGACGCCAAGTTGGACAACCCGATCGTGGTGCATGTTGATGGCTTCTGGCGCCAGACCGATGATTTCAAGTTCCCCGGTACACTGGAATCAGCACGGTTGCGCGCACAAGAAGCGGCTGAAGGGAGTACAGAGGAAGAGGATACCGGGCATAAGGCGGCCAACAGCAGCCTGACGCAGAAAGGGGCGACCGGCGGCGTTTCCTATGTCCGCGACTGGGGCTTCCTGGGGGCCAGTGTGAGCCGATTGGAGTCCAACTACGGTATCCCCGCTGATCACAGCCACGGTGATGAAGGCGAAGAAGAGGGGCCTGTCCGCATCGATCTGGGGCAGACCCGGGTTGATCTGATGGGGGAGATCAATCAGCCGTTCCTGGCGTTCGACACTACGCGCCTGCGCTTTGGTTGGGCCGACTACAAACATACCGAATTGGAGGATGGTGAGCCGGGTACGCAGTTCCTGAACAAGGGCTGGGAGGGCCGGGTGGAAATGGTGCAACGCCAGTTCGGTGCCTTGTCCGGTGCTGTTGGTGTTCAGGCCAGCCAGCGTGATTTCGAGGCGATTGGCGAGGAAGCCTTCCTGCCGCCCAGCAAGACGGTTCAGATCGGCGCCTTCACCGTGCAACGGCTGGATCTGGGGCCCTGGTCACTGGAGGGTGGGGCACGCCTGGAGCAGCAGAATATCAAGGCTGACAGTATTGATTACGATCGCGATTTCACCATGCTCAGCCTTTCCGCCGGCGCATCCTATAAGCTGGGTGATGGCTGGCTGGCGGGGATCAGCTTCTCGCGTAGCGAGCGGGCGCCCAATGCGGAGGAATTGCTGTCCGACGGCGCACATCTGGCCACCAGCACCTATGAGCTTGGCGACAGCACGCTCGACAAGGAAACGGGCCTGGGTGGTGAATTGACCTTGAAGAAGACGGGGGGTCCGATCACCGGATCGGCAAACCTGTTCCTGACCGATTATGACAAATACATCTATGAACGTTACACGGGCGATCAACAAGATGGGTTGCCGGTAGCAGCGTTCAGTGCCACCGATGCGCGATTCTGGGGTTTTGAGTTGGAGGCGGCGACGGATCTTTTCCGCCTGCAGGACCAACGCGTTACGCTGGATGCCGGCTTGGATTATGTGCGGGCGGAGGATACCAGCAACCACACCGACCTGCCCCGCATGCCGCCGCTGACCTTCCGCACCGGGCTGGAATATGCACAGACCAGTTTCTCCACGCGGGTGGAAATGGTTCGGGCCGAGAGCCAGGATAAGGCTGGCGACTTTGAATTGCCGACGGATGGTTATACGGTTTTCAATGCTTCGGTTGACTGGCACCCGATTGCGGATCGGGATGTGACGATGCTGTTCGAGGTACGGAACATCACCAACGAGGAGGTGCGGCTTTCCACGTCCTTCCTGAAGGATCAACTGCCGCAGCCGGGACGTGATTTCCGCATGGCCCTGAAAATGGCCTATTGAGCCGGTGGTGCCTCTGGCTCTGTTTGGTCAGGGGTACGCCGCCGGGACGGCAGACTGTCATTCCATCGGTACGCCCAGGGCAGCAGCCACCAGCAGCAGCCGGGTTTCCGGTTCGTACCCGATACCGAAAATCTTCCCGCCCGAAGGGGCATCTGGGCGGGAAGCCTGCCGCCGTCTTCCGCTATCGGCGACAGTTGACGGGTAGCCTGCCGATTTACCGCTTCATGGGGTAGCCAGGACAAGAGAACACCGTGGGCGTGCGAGATGGCGCACGAGCGCCGGGCGACGGTCGCCAGCCCGCGCTCCCATGGGCGCGCAAGCCAAGCTGCCGGAGGCAGCCCCGGTACCTGAGGGAATACGAAACCTCCCTTGATCGGTCACGATCAAGGGAGGTTGGTCTAATACTAGGGCCTGTTGACATTCATCGCATCGCCAACACGGTTGCGGTAAGGTTTATCATCGCGGCGTAGCTGCAATCTGTTTTGTCGTAGCGGGTAGCGACCCTACGAAACTGCTTGAGATTGCAGAAGAAATTCTCGACGAGATGGCGCCAACGGTACGTATGATAGTCGCAGTCGATGATTTCGGTCCGATTGGATTTCGGCGGGATGACCGCCAAGGCACCGCGTTCGTTCAACTCGGCGCGCAGCCAATCGGCGTCGAATGCTTTGTCGGCGAGCAGCGCGCCGAAGTCGATATCCTTGATTAGAGGCTCGACGCCAACACTGTCATGGCGCTGGCCGGGCATCAGGACAAAGCGCACAAGATTACCGAGTGCATCGACCAGTGCCATGATTTTGGTTGTCAGCCCGCCGCGCGATCGGCCGATTGCCTGATTTTGAGTCCCCCTTTTGCGCCGGTGCCATGCTGGTGGACCCGAACGATGGTGCCGTCGATCATCACGTACTCAAAGTCGGGTTCTCCAGATAACGCCTGGAATATCCGTTCGAATACGCCCTTCTTTGCCCATCGTCGAAAGCGCTGGAAAACCGAATTCCATTTGCCGAAGGCCGGGGGCAAATCCCGCCAGGGAACCCCAGTCCGGGCCACCCACAAAACCGCCTCAAGAAACAGCCGGTTATCGGCGCCGCTGCGTCCAGGATCGCCCTGCTTACCGGGAAGCAAAGACGCAACACGCTCCCATTGTCCGTCGCTCAAAACTGATCGATCCAAGGCTACCCTCCATTTGGTAGTCTTGAATCAGAATTTGAGCGGCAGGGGAATCCCCAACGTGATGCCAAATGTCAACAGGCCCTAGCGGCATGAAATCTTGACCGATAGTCAATCTTTCCTGCCCCTCAATCGCCGGCGTCAGCATCCGCTGACTTGGCTACACCGCACGAGCGGCGCGGCGGCAGTCGCCGCCGTACCAACGGTCATGAATTATGACCGTTGGTATAACGTGCAGGTGCGGATTTTATTCCGGCTTTTCCGTCTGCGCCCGGTCAGGGTTTGCGGCCATAAAGGTTGGCCCGCTCCTCTTCACTCATCGGCTTGCCGGCGGGGCGCACCTTGTCGGCAAGCAGGGCCAGCCCGCGCGTTACGGCTGGGCGGGCGTTGATCGTATCAAGCCAGCGCCGTACGTTGGGAAAGCTAGCCAGATCGATATCGTATTTCGGGGCATTCCGAATCCAGGGAAAGCTGGCCATATCGGCGATGCCGTAGGTGTCGCTGCCCAGATACTGCGTTTCGCCCAGCCGCGTGTCGGCCACCTTCAGCAGGCGTTTGGCTTCGTTGCGGTAACGCTCTATGCCATAGGGAACCTTTTCGGCGGCATAGAGAATGAAGTGACCCGCCTGACCGAACATGGGGCCGACCCCACCCATCTGCCACATCAGCCATTGCACATGGCTGTACCACTCGGCGCTATCTGCCGGGCGAAACTGACCAGTCTTTTCCGCCAGATAGATCAGAATCGCACCGGATTCGAACAGGCTGATCGGCTTGCCGCCCGGACCGTCGGGATCGACAATGGCCGGCATCCGGTTATTGGGAGCAATTTTCAGAAAATCGGGCTTGAACTGATCGCCAGCACCAATATTCACCGGGTGGACAATGTAGGCAAGGCCCATTTCCTCAAGTGCGATGGAAACCTTGTAGCCGTTGGGCGTCGGCCAGACATGGAGTTCGATGCTCATCGGAGAACCTTCTTTGGATGGAAGGGCCAGCCTCTGGAGGTTTCCCGGGGCCGGATGGCATGAACCCTAAACAATGCACCGGGCCGGTGGAAGTGCGTTGCCGCACAGCACCGGCCCGGTATCGCCCACGCAAGGAAAGCCTCGGTTTTCAGGCTGCCCGGATGTCTGCCAGGAACCTCTCCACCTGACCACGCAACGTCTCCGTCTGCAGGGCCAGTTCACGGGCGGCGCCCAGAACCTGACCGGCGGCTGCACCGGTATGACCTGCGGCTTGCGTCACCTGGATAACATTGGCGGACACTTCCTGGGTGCCCATGGCGGCTTGAGAGACGCTGCGGGAAATTTCACCGGTGGAAGCACCTTGTTCTTCCATTGCTGCCGCAATGGAAGCCCCGATCTCCGATACCGAGTTGATGGTATTGCCGATGCTGCGGATGGCGGAAACGGAGCCTTCCGTCGCGTGCTGAACCGCGCTGACCTGGGAGGCAATTTCCTCAGTGGCCTTGGCGGTCTGCTGTGCCAGGGCCTTTACCTCTGATGCCACGACGGCAAAGCCCTTGCCGGCCTCCCCGGCGCGGGCGGCCTCGATGGTGGCGTTCAATGCCAGCAGGTTGGTTTGTCCTGCAATATCCTGGATCAACTGCACCACAGCACCGATACGGGCGGCAGCCTCCGCCAACCCGGCAACGGTATTGTCCGTCTCCCGAACTTCTGTTGCTGCACGGTCGGAGATGGCTTTGGAACGGGCAATCTGACTGTTGATCTCGCCGATGCTGGCGGCCATCTCCTCCGCGGCAGCCGCAACTGTCTGCACATTCGCGGTGGTCTGTTCAGAAGCGGCGGCAGCTGCACTGGCCTGTCGGCTGGTTTCCTCCGCGATGGCTGCCATGGACTGGGCGGTACTGTCCAGTTCCGTGGCGGCGGCCCCCACGGCGCGCAGCACATCGGAAGCCTGATTGTCGAACTGGTATACCAGTTGGGCGATCAGTTCCGTCCGCCGCTCCTTGGCGATCTGCTCTGCCTTTTGCGCCTCAGCCAGCCGATCAGCCTCTACCAGCCCTTGTTTGAAAACCTCAACAGCGCGCGCCATGGCGCCGACCTCATCCCCCTTCCCGGTGTCGGGGATAGCAACCGTGAGTTCATGACCGGCCAGCCGGCTCATCACATCCGTCAACCGTTGAATCGGTCGAACAACGCCCGTCAGCATGGAGATAATCGCCGCAACACAGATGACAAGAGACAACACAAGCACCAGCCCGATCATGAAAAGCGCGGTGCGGCTGCTATCCCGCATTTCAGTGATGGCCTGATCGGACTCGCCTGCATTCATGGCGATCAACTTTTCAACAAGCCCCTGGACCTGACGATATTGCGGCGTCAGCGTCCCAGCCATCAGCTTGGCCGCTGCTTCATGCTCGCCCTTCTCGATGATCGCCTTCAATTGAGGGATGGCGTCGCTGTAGGTTTCCCAGGTGCCGAGCAACTGCTGGTAAACCTCCCGCTCAGCCTGACTGCTGATCAAAGGTTCATACTTGGCCTTCGCTTCCTTCAGAAGTTTTGCCGACAGGGCCATACGCTCCTCGCTGGCCTTGATGTCGGCATCCGTCTGCGAGGTGAGCAATTGGTAGTGGTTGATGCGTGCCCGCATCAGTGCTGCATAAATATCGCCGACATAGCGGACGGATGGTAGACTGTTGGTGCCGATCAAAAGTCCGTCCCCGGCCACCCCATTGAGGCGGGTCATGGAAAACAGTCCTAGAAATATCGTAAAGACAAGCACTGCGATGAAAGCAGAGATCACCCTCATGCGAATGGACAGGTTCCTGAACATGGGCGGCCCTTTTGACTGCATATGTCTTTTTTCGCTATTCACTTAAACATTAAATTTGCTTTTGGGCAACCTTAGCGAAAGTATATATTTGATTAATGCAACCGATTTCGGACAGGTACGATTTTCTCAAAGGTAAAATTTATTTCCAAATTTTTATACTATCCTTCAGGCTAACCATGGGGGTTGATCATCGTCAACCGGACGGCCAATGCAATCCCCAGATTCTGTGGATAAGTTTGTGATTAAGGCCCTGGTAACTTCGCAGTTTGGCGGTTCCCTGCGGCTCTTGTCGAGTTGCCTATTATTTAATCATATGCGGCTGCCTGGTTGGGAAGCCGTTCAATATCTGCTCTGGAGTTCCTGAAAAAATTCGTTATTTATCAATTATATAAGGATATTGTCTGTAAATAGTGCTTCGCAAATGCTTAAGTGCCCTTACCCGTCGGATAAGGGGGCGAAAGCTTCCGCAGCACGCCGCAATTGCCGAAAACAAAGAGGGTGTCCCGAGTGGACAAATGTCGTATCGGGATATGGGCAACGATGTGCAGCTGCCAATCCTGACGACAAATCCCGCAGGTGCCGCCAACGCAATCCCATCATGGTGGGCTGGACGAATGTTTCCAGCGGCGTGCTGCCTCCTCATCACTTGTCCGGCTGCCTACCCAGCGACTTCCGTTACCTGTTTCCTCTAGCTTCCAGAAGGGGGCTTTGCTTTTCAGCCAGTCCATCAGGAAACGGCATGCGTCAAAGGCCGCCTCGCGGTGGGGGCTGGCGCAGGCGACCATGACGATCTGCTCACCAGGCTCCATTCGGCCATAACGATGTATGATCAGGCTGGCCTCCAGCGGCCAGCGTGCCCTGGCTTCCGCCTCGATCACTTCCAACTGGTGTTCCGTCATGCCCGGATAATGCTCAAGCGTCAGCGCGCGTACGGTGCCGGCCACCTCACCATCCTGCGGGTGCAGGTCGCGCACGAGACCTGTGAAGCAGCAGACCCCCCCGATAGCCATATTACCAGCAGTCAGTGCCGCAAGCTCGACCCCGATATCGAAATCCGCCTTTTGAACCCTTACCGTCATCAGCCCCCCGTTACCGGCGGGAACAACGCCACCTCATCCCCGGCCCGCACAGGCTGGGTGAAGGGGACATATTCCTGGTTCACCGCCACCTTGACGACGGAAAGATCGGATAAGGCATCGGCATATCCGCCCCCACGCGCCTTCAGGAAGGCAACCAAGCCCGCCACATCTGTCACCGCAGCGGGCAAGTCCAGCCGTTCCTCGGCCAAACCGATCTTGCTGCGCAGCCAGGCAAAGTACAGCAGCGTGATCATTCGTCCTTTCCCCCCAGTGGCGTCAGCATGTGGCGCAAACCTGCCCGCAGATAATCCCAACCGGTCAACAGAGTCAGGGCTGCGGCCATCCATAGCCCAACTTCACCGATCAGCGTCACCGGCCACGCAGAAGGACCATGATCACCCACGATCAGCCAGCCGATGGCCAGCATCTGGATGCCGGTTTTCCATTTTGCAAGGCGGCTGACAGGAACACCGACACGCAGTCCCGCCAGGAACTCCCGCAGGCCGGATACCATGACCTCGCGAAGGAGGATCACCACGGCCGGCAGCACTGCAAAACCGGCTATATGCTGGTTGGCTACCAACATGATCAGCACGGCGGCAACCAACAGTTTGTCGGCGATCGGGTCAAGGAATTTGCCAATAAGGCTTTCCTCCTGCCAAGCCCGTGCCAGATAGCCATCGAACCAATCCGTGATGCAAGCGACAGCAAACAGCCCCGCTGCCAACCACGCTGGCCAGGGGCCGGGGAAAAAGAACAGCGCCACCACGATCGGAATGATGGCAATGCGCGACAGGGTGAGGATATTCGGCAGGCTGGTCAGCATCGTGGTGGGGGTTCTTGGCCGGGCTTGTCAGGTGGGAAGGGCGGAGTGCGGCATCCTAGCCCTCCGGATGGAAGTGATCATAGATGATTTTAGCGACAGTTCGGTTGATGCCCTCCACCGCCTCCAAATCGGCAAGCCCGGCGCGGGAAACCGCACGGGCGGAACCGAAATGCAACAGCAGCGCCTTTTTTCGCCGGGGTCCGATTCCAGGCACCTCGTCCAGCGGGGAAGTACCGATCGCCTTTTCACGACGAGCACGGTGCGTGCCGATGGCGAAGCGATGCGCCTCGTCCCGCAGCCGCTGAAGATAATAGAGTACGGGGCTTTTGTGATCCAGGCCGAAGGGCGGGCGCCCTGGCATGAAGAAGCGTTCCCGACCGGCGTCGCGATCCGGTCCCTTGGCAATGGCTGCGAGGCAGACATCCTCGATGCCCAATTCAGCGAACACCTCCGCGACCACGGAAAGCTGCCCTTCGCCCCCATCGATCAGTACCAAATCGGGCCAGGTCTCGCTGGTACGTTCCGGGTCTTCCTTGATGGCGCGCTCGAACCGGCGGGTCAGCACTTCCCGCATCATGGCATAATCATCGCCGGCGGCACCTGGCACCTTGATGTTAAATTTACGGTAGGCGTTCTTGATGAAACCTTCAGGGCCGGCCACAACCATGGCGCCGATGGCGTTGGTGCCCTGGATGTGACTGTTATCATAGATCTCGATCCGCTTGGGTGGTTCGGAAAGGCCGAACACTTCCGCCACTCCGGCCAGCAGTTTGGTTTGGCTGCCGCTTTCCGCCAGCCGGCGACCGTGCGCCTCCCGCGCATTGGTTACGGCGTGGTCGATCAGGCGCTTTTTGTCGCCGCGTTTGGGCACGTGCAGTTCCACCCTGCTCCCCGCCCGCACCGACAGCGCCTCCTGTAAAAGCCCGTGTTCTGTCAAATCGTGGCTGACCAGAATCAGGCCGGGAGCGGCCTTGTTGTCATAGAACTGGGCGATGAAGGCGGCCAGAACCTCATCGATCTCCTGTGCCTTGTCATGACTGGGGAAATAGGCGCGATTGCCGTAATTGCGTCCCCCCCGGAAGAAGAAGACCTGGATGCAGGTCAACCCGCCATCCTGATGGGCCGCGATGATGTCGGCATCGTCCACCCCTTCCACATTAATATCCTGATGTGCCTGGATGGCCGTCAGCGCCCGGATACGGTCGCGCAGCTTGGCCGCTCGTTCAAATTCTAGTCTTTCAGATGCTTCCTGCATGGCATGTGCCAGACCGGACTGGATATCCCGGCTTTTGCCCTCCAGGAAGGCGCGGGCCTCTGTCACCTGTTCGGCGTATTCGGGCGGTGTGACCTTTTCCACGCAAGGCGCCGTGCAGCGCTTGATCTGATATTGCAGGCAGGGGCGGGTCCGGGAGGAAAATACCGTATCGGCGCAGGTGCGCAGCTGGAAGGCGCGCTGCAGGGCCGTCAGTACCCGGTTCACCGCCCCGGCAGAGGCAAAAGGGCCGTAATAATGGCCGGTATCGCTGCGTGTTCCCCGGTGTTTGGTCAGTTGCGGAAAATCATGACCGCCTTTGATAAGGATGTGCGGAAACGTCTTGTCGTCGCGCAGCAGCACGTTGTAGCGCGGCATCAGCTTCTTGATGAGATTTGACTCCAGAAGCAGCGCCTCCACCTCCGTATGGGTAGTGACGAACTCCATCTGGGTTGTCTCGGCGATCATCCGCTGCAGGCGGATCGGCAGCTTCACCGGCATCGTGTAGTTGACGACGCGTCGCTTCAGGCTGCGCGCCTTGCCGACATAAAGCGCATCACCATTATCGTTCAGCATACGATAGACGCCCGGTCGGTCGGGCAGGGTGCGTAGATAGGATTTGATCGTCTCAATCCCGCGATTGAGATCGGCCACATTCCGCTTCGCCAGGGCAGGGGGGGGATCGTCTGCTTGCTCGTTCATGGCTCAGCATGTGGCGCATCCCGTCGTTCCGGTCAATCATGGTGCTTTGCCGTCCTGACCTCTTCCTTCACTCATGCCAGAAAGGCACATGTGGCACCGCCGCTCTGCAACTCCTCTTATGGAACATCGCATTTGCTCAGCTGCGCTGCCGTCTTGCGGTTTATTCCACGGAATCTGTGGATAAGTGTGAGGAAAACTGCGGGGCTTCCCTGTGTGACCCCAGCGAAGCTGCGGCTTTCCAGTGTTTGCACAAAAAAAGGGCAAATTTCTTAACTGATTGATTATAAATAGATTTCTTGAAGTCAAGCTATCACGCGCTTGTCATAACCGAGATTCAATGGCTTGACATTTCAAAGAGTGGTCACGTAGCGCCCTCTCTATAGGGCTTGTGCAAAAGTTTAGTACAATGTACCGCGCCTAGGGATTTATTTCGGTGTAAGGGCGGTTGTCGCAACGCAATAAGACGGGCCGATATTGATCTGTCGGGATACGCTGGTCAGCGTCGCCATTGGTGCATAAGGATGGTAGCCACACAGACATGTGACAAGGCCAAGGCTGGGATGCCACAAAAGGGTAGGAATGTTCGCCGCAACCAGCACGAGACGGCTAATGCTATTGATATCACCGCGATTAGGCGCGCGGATGGTCGCGGTCCGTTCTTTTGACGGATTGGATTTCAACGGCTTCCGACACGCCGGTGACATTGCTCCGGCGTCAGGCGCATGCGGGGCCTGCGATATTTTCCGCACTGCCCTTGGACCGTCTTACAATTCCTTCCACCGCGACCATTTCCATCCCGACATGGAGGAATTCGGTCTTTGCCGATGATCCCTGATTTTGAGTAGGAGGCCAGATGCCAACGGAATGCATGTCGGACGCCGCCCCAACTGATGAGAGAGAACTGCGGCGGATAGCTTTGCTGGCCGCGATGGAGTTGGTCGCAACAACCAGTTGGCACAACACCAGCTTTCACGCTTTATCCAACCAAACCGGGCTTACACTGGTACAGCTTCACCGTTTGTTTCCTACGCGCATGCATCTACTGGTGGAGATTGACCGCCAAGCGGATGATACCGTTCTCAATCAGCCTGCGCCGGATCCGGCAGATAGCGCGCATGATCGCCTGTTCGATATTTTGATGCGCCGTTTCGATGCGCTGGAGCCGTTTCGGCCAGGTCTTCGTGTCTTGTCGCGCGGCGGAATAGCGGCCCTGGCAGCGCCCGCCCTGGCTCCCGGCCTGATCCGCTCGATGGGGTGGATGCTGGAAGCGACCGGTCTTTCAGTTGGTGGACTATCAGGCGCATTGCGCAAGCGTGGGCTTGCAGCCGTCTGGCTGGCAACTGTCCGCACCTGGTTGAATGATGACAGTGTGGACAAGTCGGCCACCATGGCCACCTTGGATCGCAATCTCAAACGCGCGTATGAGCTGTGGAACAGTATACCCCTCTCGTTCAGGGCATGTATCGAGCCGAAATAGCCACCAAGTTGATATTGTTGGGCTTTTGTGCGGCGCAACAAAAAAGTTGACGAAAAAAAGGGCAAATGCGATAGTTATCCACGGTTTTGCTGCGGTGCGGCAACCGCAGTGATAATTGCCGTCAGCGTTTGGCGCTGCCGGCTGATCAATAGCCCTTGGGGGACTCGACGCATGGCCAGCACGATCAAGAATCCGTTCCTGGATTTTGACCCGGCAAAATTCTTTGATCCGTCCAAGTTCTTCGATGTCTCCCGTTTCTCGGAGATGCAGAAGGGCTTCGGCGATTTCCAGAAAGTGTTCACCGATTTCCAAAAGAATTTTGGTGACATGAAGCTGCTGTCGCCCGATTTCGAAGGGCTGCTGGCTACCCAGCGCCGTAATGTCGAAGCGGTTGTGGCTGCAAATCAACTGACGATTGAGGGATATCAGACGATTGCCCGACGTCAGGCTGAAATCCTGCGCCAGTCTTTCGAGGAAGCCTCGGCTGTGATGAAGGAACTGGTTTCCGCTGGCACACCGGAGGACAAGGTTGCCAAGCAGGCGGAACTGGTTAAGGTCTCCTTCGAAAAGGCAGTCGCCAACATGAAGGAATTGACCGAACTGGTCGCCAAGTCAAATACAGAGGCGGCGGAAGTGCTTTCCAAGCGCGTCAAGGAAAGCATAGAGGAGTTGCAGACGGCTCTGTCGAAGCTGAGCCACAAGGGCTCCTAATCTTATACCAATCTCCCTTGATCGTGACTGATCAAGGGAGATTTCATGTTCCCTCATTCGCTGGCCCCCAACCCGCTTAAAGGTTCACCGTTAGGCGGGTTGGTTATTACCTGTTGGGCCTGTATGCATCATTGAGCCCACCGATTTGAAGGTCGGGTGGGTTCAATGATCGGGCTATTATGAAATGATTTTTCAAGAAAAAACCCCTCGAACCATCTGTGGTTCGAGGGGTTTTTTTGATGTTCCATAATCATAAAGCCTTTTCTCCATTCAAATTTTGGAATGGAGAAAGGGCTTTCCTGTCAGCCCCGTGGCTGTTGAGGCGGGGGCTGGCTCTTCCTGTACGAGGGAAGTGGAACCGGTCGTTGTTCTTCCTTGCGGCTGGCCGAAACCTCGATCTCCATCCGCGCAATTACTTTACGCAGTTCGTGGATTGCATCCCCCAGCGACTGAACATCCGTTTCGGACGTTTTCCATGCGCGGTAGGCTTCCGCACATGCCTTCGCCGCGACGTCCATCCGCTGATCCGCCGGACTGGTCGGTGTTTCCTGGGCTTCAAGCCGGGCGGGATTACGCTGCTGCTGCCGATAAGGGTAAACAACCTCAAGGGGCTGATCACCTGTCACGGGTTCAGCAAGGGCTGAGCGCTCGGCGGGGCGATCCATATTGGCGCGCTCAAACTCACGCGGCGGGCGGCTGTCACGGACCTCCTGCCGATCTCGTGGGCCAAAACGCTGGCCGCCCTGCGGGAACCGAGGCACCCCCTGCTGGGGGCGACGCCCATCGGCTGGTTGACCCCGACCTTCCACACGTCCCTCGCCGCGATTTTCATTGCGACTGACGTTTTCACCGAAGCGCTGTTCACGGTTCTCTCGTTCGCGTGGCGGACGATTCTCCTTGCCCTCGAAGCGACGCCCGGCTTCACGGGCTTCCGCACGACCGCTATCATGCTGGAACAACTCACCAGTTACGGCATCACGCGCAGGCGTGTTGACGCGCCCAGCATCGCCCTCTGGCATCGCTGCCGCCGGATCAGGGACGGGTTCTCTTTGCGCCTCCACAATCCTTGTTTCGACAGGCGTCGTTCCAACGGAAGACCCGCCCGCGGATGGTAGCGCATCCGCAGTGTCAGCCTGTGTCCGCACCCTGCGGACAGGGCGTGCTGCCTCCACAACGGATGGCTCCGCAACAGCAGGCAGCGGTGCTGTCTGATTGTCCGCAGTGTCAGCTTCGGTGGTCAGACCAGCTGCCTCCGCCTTGCGGACAATGTAGGAAATCGCGCTGGGAGTACAGTCAAACTCCCGTGCGATTGCGGACAACGTGGCACCGGCCCGGTGGCGTTCCAGGATTCGCGGCCAAGCGGATTGCGGTATACGTCCCCGGCGCTTTGGGGACTCCGCATCACCTTCGGTTTCGGCGTTCAAGATATCACTCGGTTGCCAGAGAGGCTCGTTCGTCATTAAGCGGCTTCACAAATCTCGGCGAGCCCGCCATTAAGGATGCCCACAACGGGAAGAACCCATAGGGCCCTTGGGGCGATGCTTCGACGGGGGCCAGGAGTTATGTTGCAGATATGGGCGAAAAGGACACAAATTGAAAGAGGAACTGAACGCGCTTGCCAAAAAAAATCGCAACCGCTTTCATCTCCCTCATCTCAACGCGCGTTCCGTCATCATACACGGTTCAGCCTTTTAAAATCCATCGCGGTCAACGCAATTCCAAAAGGAAAAGCCTTCGATACCCGAAATAGCGATAGGTATCCGAACGCCGCCCCTTGCGATGGTTGCCCGGCTTGGGGCACAGTCACCAATGGACAGAACCTTAACCGGTGTCTCTTCGATCTTAATGGCTTTTTGGACCCGATACGATGCTGCGTAAACACCTCGCTGCGGCGACTGCTCTGCTGGGCTTGTTCGTCATGCCCGTTCAGGCCAAGCCGCCGTGCTACACACCAGAC
>Ga0209373_10000801_pt1 | contig 43711 bp, 27 predicted proteins | sample Higcelweek5metaG_FD_187173 | JGI IMG/M metagenome (GOLD analysis project Ga0209373, IMG submission 187173) | Freshwater pond sediment microbial communities from the University of Edinburgh, under environmental carbon perturbations - High... | ecosystem: Environmental > Aquatic > Freshwater >... | reverse complement strand
TTCCCGCTCCGCCTTCGCCAAAACCATAATTTGAATCAGGGTTAACACCCTCGTTGCGATGAATAGCGGCAATATCTCTTTTGCGTGCGCTAACGTCTTTACCTCGTTCAAGAATTACAGGCTTAAAACCTAACTCAATCAATCGGAGAGCAGCAAACAAACCTGCCGGGCCAGCTCCAATAATCAAAATTTCCTTCTTCCCTATAACATTCTGATATTGAAATGAAGAAGCAACCTCACTAGGCAGCTCGCCGATAAAAACCTCAATACTGAGATTAACTTTAATATTTCGGCCACGAGCATCAATCGATTTTCGAAGAATGCGAAGTTGAGAAATATCTTCAACCTTAACGCTCAAATAATTTGAAGCTAAAGATCTAAGGACTAATTCATCTTGAGAATCTTTAGGCGAAACGACTATGTTAATTTGCTGTACCAATCTTATAATAGATTAAAGGAAAACGTAATTACTCAAAATGAAAACAAAGAGTAACGATGTGCGAATTTAAACTTTTAAGTGCCATTTGGTAATACGGATTTTGAGATTCGCCAGGCAACTTAGACGACAACTCATTTCCTAACCCAAAACTATATTTCAACTCGGTCGACAAACGAAAGAATTGAAGATATGAATCCCATCCAAAGCCAGTTTCGACATAAAAAGATGATTTGTCGACTCTTAGCAGATTCTCTTTCCCCGATTTTGCAATATTAATTCGATAAGCAAGTCCACCAATCAAATAGGGCCGGCCATTTACAATTCGTTTAGCCTTGTACTTTATCATCAGCGGAAAATCGAGAAAAGTTGAACGAACAACATAGTAAGAAGAAATACCACTCTCGTTCGAATCATAAATAGGAATATTATAATACACTTTACGATCGCCAAACGATAAACCGGGGATAAATCGTAGATCTAAATCTTTGTTTATCCTTAAATTTGAAACAATCCCAACAGTAAAACCGGGCGAAAGAGATCCAACATCTGCCCTAACAATATTGTTTACCGAATCTAAAATCTCTTTGTGATTAAATTTCTCGAACTGCTCTGGTGTATAAAGTGGATGCTCGGAGATTGAATTATAATGATTAAAGGCAAAATCTAACGTATTAATACCTAATGTAAACCCAAAATGAATCTTTCTATCATCGAAAGTTGTCAAATTTGGAACACCAAAAAATTGAGCATCAACCTTCATTAATGCAAACAAGAACAATATGGAAAGGAATATACGCTTCAAAATCTTCTTTTTTCAATAAAACTTAAATCCAAGATATTTATTGTCTCAACCGATATTCTTATGACCGATGTAAATTGTAGCAATTCTTAAACTTAATGGGATCATTCTACAATCTGAAAATCCACAACGTTCCATAACTTGAATAAAATCTTTTCCACTATGGAATTCATTAATAGATGCAGGAAGATAAATGTAAGCACTGGAATCCTTTGAAATAACTTTCCCGATCAAAGGAAGTATCTTAAAAGAATAAAAATGATAGAGTTGCTTAAACAGAGGCAGTTGCGGCTTTGAGAATTCAAGAACAAATAAAGGAGATTTATCTTTCAAAACAGCTGCAATTTCGGTTAACCCTTTATCCAAATCTTCAAAATTACGAACACCAAAAGCAACCATTGCAGCATCAAAGCTATTCTGTTTTAAATCTAAACTCTCAGCATCGCCAACAAGTAACTGAATTTTCTGATTCAAATTCTTTCGATCAAGCTTCTCTTTTCCAACTTCAATCATTCCCGATGATAGATCAACACCAACAATCTCGGCATCTTTTATTTTTGCAGCCATGATTGCAAGGTCGGCAGTTCCGGTAGCAATATCTAAAATCTTCGACGGCTTATATTTCGTAAGCTCTCGAATCAAACGTTTCCTCCAAAGAACATCAATCCCAAAAGAGAGAAAATGATTCAGAAAATCATAGTTACGGGCAATGCTATTAAACATTGCCCGCACCTCATCTTTTTTACTAGTATCGTTATTATACGGCTTTATCAATTAATCAAAATTTAGAAAGTTTCTGAAATCTTATCAATAAAACCATAAGATTCATCATCAATGCGAATCTCTCCTTTTGTAACATGGCCTAACGCAAAAAATGGAATTTTTGATTCGAACATATAATCAACAAACTCATCTTCCTTGTCAATTGCAACACCAACAACTATTCTACCCATTGCCTCGCCAAACAAAAATGCGTCGATACGAGTTTCGGCATCAGTTGTAATATCAAAGCCAAGTCCATTCAACCAACCCGCTCTCATTAGCGTAAAGAATAACCCTCCTTTTGACACAGGACTAGCAGATTCAATCAACTTGCGCTCAATTAGTTGTTTTATTACATCAAGAATTTTAACTTCGAAATCGAGATTAAACTGTGGCAATGGAGATTCTGAAATTCCATGATAGAACTCTAAATAATCTGAAGTTGAAATATCATCAAAAGACTTCCCTATCATGAAAATCGTGTTACTCTTCTTCTTAAAACTAGGGCTCATGGTATTGATCACATCATTCTGATCTTTAGGGAATGAACCCAATATTGTAACAATCATAGTAGGATTGTTATCTCCATGATTTTCAAAAAAATCGAAACGTATTTTCTTATTCGAAATTTTCAGATTAAATGTTTTAGCCGCATTCTCTAACCCAGCTTTTGCTCCCGAAGCAATAAACTGACCATTTGGATCGCTATAATTAATATGATATAGCATAGCTGTAACTGCAATAGGCTTAGCTCCAATACAAACCATCTTCCTTGCTGCCTTTGAAACAAGTATTTCAGCAGCTTTTTGAGGATCGCTTTCTAAATGGTGATGCATTGCATGGGTTGTCATCGATAGAATCTTTGTACCGTCGGCCATCTCGAATATGCCGGACTCATCGTTGCCTTCTCCCTGAATTTTATTGGGATCAGGAACTACATCTGTAAAGTCATTAAAATAATTCAATGGCGATAAATTGGGATTAACCATTAAATTAAAAATCACTTCATTTATATTTTGAGGCTCTGGAATCTGCTCAATGTCAAATTCCTGAAAGATTTCTTCCTGTTCCATAATCAGATTTTTAAATTCTCAACAAATTTAATGAAAGCTTTGTATTATCAATATTTTATCAGATTCAATTTAATACTGGAAATTTATAAGCTATATTCGTTCATCAAAAATAGATACAAATGAAAGAAATAGCTCTAATTACAGGTGCAACCTCTGGAATAGGAAAGGCAACAGCTAAAATACTGGCTTCGAACAATTTTGATGTAATTATTACAGGTCGACGCAAAGACTTACTGACAAAAACAGAAGAAGAAATTATAAAGGAAACCGGATCAAAAGTATTCACATTAGTTTTTGATGTAAGAAACAAAGCTGAAGTAGATGAAGCGATAGATAGCCTACCTGATAATTGGAAAACAATCTCCCTTTTAATTAATAATGCGGGACTGGCATCTGGACTAGACCCTTTAAATGAAGGCAACTTTGAAGACTGGGAAAAGATGATCGATACAAATATCAAAGGATTGCTTTACATCACACGAAAGGTTTCAAACCTTATGATTCCTCAAATGAAGGGGCAAATCATTAACATTTCATCAATAGCAGCAAAAGAAGTATATCCCAACGGGAATGTTTATTGCGCGTCGAAACACGCTGTTGCTGCACTCACAAAAGGAATGAGGCTCGATTTTTTGAAATACAACATCAGAGTAGGCTCAATTAGCCCGGGAATGGTCGAAACTGAATTCTCAATTGTTCGCTTTCATGGAGATGAAGAAAAAGCTTCGAATGTCTATTCGGGAATGACTCCATTATCTTCGAACGATATTGCCGAAGCTATTCTTTTTATGGTGAACAGACCTGCTCATGTAAACATCGACGACATTACAATTATGCCAACAGCACAAGGTTCTGCACGAGATGTAATCAGAAAATAAAATGGTTATAGGAAACCTTGTTTCTTTAAAACATCCAAAAACATAGAGCTGAAAAATTCATTGTCGGCTTTTTTATACCGAACATCAGTAAACACTTGTGCAAGAGACTCTTTCTCATTATCTTTTACAAACTGAATATTTTCGGGCAAAGATTCTTTAATCCTATACAAATCTGAAATTGAATCAGAGGTATAATCGCTGTATGTTTCTTGATGCAAAATAGCCTTCAGGGGCAATCTGTCAACCTTCTGAGGATCTTCGTCGGGCCAACCAAGGGTAATTGTAGTAACAGGTACTACACCTTTAGGCAAATTCAAAGCTTCAATTATCTTTTCGGCATTGTAGGTAGTCGTACCGAGATAACAAATTCCCAATCCTTTCGATTCAGCAGCAACAGCAACATTCTGAGCAACCAGCAACGCGTCAATTGCAGCAGTGAAAAAAGAGAGAAAATTATCGTACCCAGGAATTGCATCACTTTGAACACACCACTTCTTAAAACGGTTAAAATCGGCACAAAAAGTAAGAACATTTGGAGCCATAAGAATCATCTTCTGATTGAAATGAGCCGGAGCCAGCATTTCTTTAATTTCAATTCGCGTAGTATTTACAATCGAATATACTTGCATATTCCCCGTAGTAGAAGCCTTGCAACCAGCCTCAAATATTTCATTTAAAACGTCTGTAGGAATAGGTTGATCCTTGTATTTACGAATAGAACGATGATTCAATAGTACATCAAGCATAGCAATCTGAATTATAAAGATTAGAATCCAAAAATAATGTATTAGCTGAATATTTCAGACTTGTATAAAATAAAAAAGGGAGGTCATAAGACCTCCCTTTTAATCAATCAATTCGGTATTACCTCTTAATAATCCTTTCGGTTTTGGCAATTCCATCTACAGTGTGCAATGAGATGAAATAAACGCCGCTACGTAATTCAGTAGTAGAAATACTATTACTTGGATTAATAACTTCTTTCACAAGTTGTCCTGCAATATTTGTAATAACTGCTTTAGTAATTACAACATCGCTAGAAACACTTAAAGAGATGAATTTATCGAATGGGTTCGGATAAACTTTAACTTGGCTAGCCAAATCATCAATACCATCGCGTTGTGACAAGTTGATGATATCTTTATCTATACGTGGTTCAACTTTATAAGTGTCATTTTTAGTATATACAACACCAGTTACCTGATATTTGTAATCTTTCAATGAACTATAAGTACCATAGATATAGTTGCTGATAGCAATAGTTTGGCTACCTGTATTAACTGACCAGTCAGCAGTTCCAGAATAAGCATCTGTAGCACGACCAATAACAGTTACAAGAACACTTTCGTATTTTTCAGAAAGAGCTTCTGTTGCAGGAATTTCAATTGCAGCAGGAGTAATAACCTTACTGATGAATTCAAGCGATTCAACACCTGTCAATTCAGTTAAGCCATTGTATTCGTCAACAGTTGCAACAAGTTGAACAGAGTTTCCAATTGAAACTTCGCCAGCATATTGAGTACTGTAAACATAAACACCGCTCCATGCTGCGTTAGCATCTTGCATATAGAAACCGTTCTTGTCAATTGCAGTAACAGTACCTTGTGTGCGTACCATCTGTCCATCAAGAAGTGAAGCAGAAGCTGTACCCTGAATAGTCGAGATAGTAGTTAAAGGTAAGATGTCGTCGATTACAACAACGATGTTTTTAGCAACACCAATACTACCAGTTGCATCAATTGCATAAGCTTTGTAGTTACCTACTTTAAGACCTTTAGTGCTGAGTTCGGCAGAACCATTAGCAGCTATTGTAGCAGCTACAGCAAGATCATTCTGTACCGCAGCCAACAATGCTTGTTGTGTTGCAGGAACATCTTCTTGTGCAAAATATACAAAACCAGCTTCTGTACTAGTAATAGTAACTTTTCCAGCAGCATTGTTGTAAACTGTATCAGGAGTAACTGTAACAACAGGTACACTGAAATCGCCAGTTGTAAAGAACCAAGTGTTTGCATCAATAATGCCAACAAATTCATTACCAGCTTCATCGGTAATAGCTCCAGGAGCGATGATAATACTATAAGTAGTATTTTCTTTCAAACCAGAAACAGCGATAGAAAGTTTATCACCATCAATCATTGAATCAACAACACTGTAATAGATGTAATCTTCTTCAACTGATTGATCAGCAATTGTAACAAATCTTTCAGGTTTAGTTCCTACAAGGATTCTTTCACCACAGAAAGAGATAACAATTGTGGTATCAAGAGGTACATTAGTTAATCCTCTGGTTGGATATACAATCTCACCAGCACAATCAAATTCTGTATCACTTACAACCAAAGACCAGTCGCCTTTTTCAATTGCAACACTCTGACGGAAACCTTCAATAGCTCCATTGTCAACAAATGAACCAGCATCCATTAAGACATAGTATTCACCAAATCTTACGTTTTCAGTTTCATAAGTATAAACAGAATCAGAAGCTGCAGTAAATTTAGATACAGCAATTGTTTCAATCAATGAGTCATTTTCAGCATCATAGATTTTAACATTACCTGTACCTTTAGTTACAGCATCATCGAAGTTAAGAGCAATTTCCAAACCAACGTAGTCATTAGCTACAGATGGAGAACCAATTGCAACTGGAGAAGAAATATCAGCAACTTTGAAAGTTGTTGTAAATCCGTCAGCAATACCATTTGGAGTACAACCAGCGTTTACATCAACGAATGCACCTTTTTCAAATGTAACAGGACAATCAACTTCACTTGGCAATTTGGTAACTGCTACAGTATAAGTTATGTTGTCAACTGTTGAAAACGCACTAGTTGCGTATTTTGTACCACCGATAGTTACAAATTTACCTACAACTGGAGTTACAATTTCGCTAAACTTAATTGTAACAGTAGTATCAGCAGTTACAGCCAATACAGGAGTAACAACTTTTGCAGTTGGTAATGTATTATCAGCAGTAGTGAAATTCCAAACAATTTCATTGCTTGCTAATGGTGTTTCATCACCATCGTAAACAAAACCTGCAGGAATTGTAAGAGTATAAGTAGTAGTATCTTTTAATCCTTCGAGACTAATAGTACCTACAGTTTTTAAACCGGTAGAATCAGCAACAAATTCGATATCATTAACATCAAACTCGTCAACTAATACACTGTCGTTAGTTACTTTAATTGAGCCTGAACCCTTAGTAATACCTTTAGATTCGTTGTAAGTCAATGTGAAAGTAACATTTGAAGCGATACAGCTATCAGGAATAATTACTGGAGCAGGATTTGTGTTATCACCTGTAGTGAATTCCCAAACACCAACACCACCAAAACCGAAGTTAGGATTACCAGCATTTGAACCATCATTAAATGCACCAGCTTGTACCATTACATGGTATGATGTTTCATCTTTAATGTAAGCTCCAGCAGGTACAGTTAATTTTTTACCATTACACATTGCTGCAGTAACAGTAAATTCATGTACTAAACCAACTTCGTCGAACAATTGAACTTTTCCTGTTGGATTAGCATCAGCTGCAATAGCTTCTTCAAATTCAACAATCAAATCTTTTGCAGCTTCAATTGTAAGATCCATAGCCAATGAATCATCATCTTCAATATTAGGACTAACAATGTCGTAACCAGCAACGAATACAGTATCGTCAGCAGTTTGGAATCTCCAACGGAAACCGTTGCTTATACCTGGCCAGAATGTCTGACTTTGAGAGAAGCCATTCAAAATAGCACCTGCATCAACAGTTACATAGTAAGCACTATCAGCTTCAACTGAAGCACCTTTACCGTTAATACCATCTTTCAAGATTACATCATTAATAGTAACAACGTTACCATCGATAGTAATAGAAGGATCAGTAATAGGTAATACAACTATTGGATTAGCTTTAAAGCCTTTAGAAACTGCATCGTAAGTATATTCGAAGATTCTAACTTTTCTTAATGAATCGCCCTTAGCAACATTAAGTGGTTGTCCACCATTTGCTTTAGTATTATCATAGAAAGTCATTGAAAGGTCAGCTTTTACAAAACCGTAATCAGCTTCGCCTTCACCTAAGGTAACATATACCTGTGGTTTATTAACACCATCATAAGTTGGGTTAGTTTCAACCAATACAGGAGCTACATCGTTAGCAACACCAAACCACCATTCGTGATCTTTAACAGCGTTAAGATCTTCGCGGATACTTGATGCCCATGAATTTGGAGTTGAAGCGAAATCAAATACTGAATCACCATTAACTCTTACATAGTATGTTCCTTTAGCTTCGAATGTAGTTAACGGATCAACTTCAATAACGTTAGTATTCAAACCATTGTAGATATCAGTACCACTCAATGAAAGTCTATAAGAACCATTATTGTTATAGAAGTTAGCGATATCAGACCATGGAATAAATTCTACAGCATTACCAAATGAACCAGCATCACCATTAGAATGGTAGATTACGATACCTTGGTTAGCCAACGTTTTAGAGAGTTTGATATTTTCATCAAATGTCAATCTCAATTTAGAATCTTTAGCAACAGTAGCACCAGGAATTGGGAACAAACCAACAACTGAACCTTCAACATCCAAAATGGTGTCTTGGTCAACAACAACTGAAATTAATTCAGGAGCTGTTGCATCAGTAGTTTGGAACCAATAGTCTGCGCTAAGCATTTCACCATCAACACCTAATTTTGCAGAGAAACCTTTAAATGGATTTTTGTAACATGAATCATTATCAGTAATGTAACCCTTAGGCATTTCTACATAGTATTTAGTGAATTCTTCTAAACCATTAGGTAAGTTGAATACTAAAGTGTCACCATCAGTCTTAACGTTGTTAAGTAATGTAACATTTGGAGAAGTAACATCAAATTCAGCAAATACAGAAGCTCCTTGTTCTGCTTCAGCACGACGAATCTTAGTTACACCAGTACCTAACAATACTTGTTCGTTAAATACGATCTGTACTTTCTTAGTATTACTATCTTGATTTTTTGTTCCATAAGAAGGATTTAAACCGTCAACAAAATTATTTGCGTCAACAGTTACATCAACAACAGGAGCAACATAATCACTTACAGTAAAGTAGCAAGTATCACCTTCAAATACAGTTCCATTAGGATCATTTTCAATAAAATTCTTAACTGTGAATTTATTGAATACCAAACGATATGTACCTTCACTAACAAGATCGTTCTTTGGTGTAATTGTGAAGTTTCTATAGTCATTTGCAGTAGTTGCTACAACAGAAACAGAACTATTAGGAACAACATCATAAACCTTCGTAGTTGTATTGTAAGTTACCCTATTGAATTCAAGATAACCACCACCACTAGTGGCTTGTAAATCGAGAACACTCAACGGTAAATTGTCATAAGTAGACGACTCATTGTCAATTCCATTCCAACTAATATCGAATGAACTCTTAACAATTGGCTTACTGAAAGTAATTGTGATTGACTCTTTTGGAGCAACACAAGCAGTAGTACCACAAATAGCTTTAGCCTCATCGTTGTAATAAGAAACTGTAGCAGCATCATCATTACGTGTAGTGAAAGTTAAAACATTTGGAGTTGCATAACGTGGAGTCTGAGTAGCTACACTACAAGTAGTAAGTGTATCTCCTAGAACTTTATTAGCAGCAAGAGTTACTTTATATTCAGTATCACTCTTCAAAGAAGCTTTGTAATAATCTTCTAAGAATGAAATTCCATTACCTGAAATATTGCTAGCTGATTGAGCAGCAGCTAATAATTCATAAACTGGTAACACAGTAGCACTAGTTGCACTCTTGAATAATAAGGTTACGGTATTACCAATAACCACTACACTATCAATATTGCTCTTAGTTGCAGGTGTTGTTTCAGAATAAGTTAAACCACTTACATTCAAAACCTTCATAATTTCAGATGCAGTCAAAGCACTTGAACCTGTTCCGTATGTAGAAAGTTTTTCCCACTTAGGAGTTGCAGTAGCCGATGTGTTGAAGAATACGTCTTCGCCGAAATCAACTTTCAATGCAATATGGGTAGGAACATCTTTCGCAACAGAACCTGTTGGATAAGTTTTATATGTATCCCATTTACCATAAATACCTTGTTCTGTTGCAGTTGAATAATTGAAGTAACCTTCAATATCCAAGATTGTAGCAGTAACAGCAGGAGCACCTGTATTACATGTAGTATATTTCCATTCAATTTTAGTAGCGTAAGCATTACCATATTTGTCAGAGAACAAATTAGCAGGAATGCTAACAAGAATTACATCATTTGAGTAATACTCATGCACTAAAGGAATAATAGCTTGCCATGTAGTATCATTATCTGCTTGCGCAAATGTGATAGAACTTGCAGGAATAACATCCCAAGCTAAAGTATCAGTACCAACAATACGGAATAACGATACGTTAGTAGCAGTTGCTTTAGGATTAATCTTCAACTCATTTGCATCGTTAAAGAATACTGTAATTTTATCAGTACCATCTTGATTCAAATCAGGACAAGCTACACAAGTTTCAAGTGTATCAGGTGAATGATCTTTCAAACGAGGTGCAATATTATCTTCAGTTTCGAACCAGAAACCACGACCTACCATCTGAGGATAGTAAACCGAATTGTTAGGACAAATATTAGAAGAATCTTGAATTGCATAACGATCGAATTCAACATAGTATCTAGTTTCTTGTTCAAGAAGTGAATCAGGGAAGATAACAAATGTACTATCGGCATCAACACCTGTTGAAGGCCATTCAACACGAGCTGCTACTGCAATATTGTTATCGTAACGGCGTAAGTAGATTGAATCTGGCAAGCCAGCTACATTACCTTGATTTACTGCTTCTGAGAACCAGAAACGTACAGAATCTTCAACTGGGAACTGGAATGTTCCACTTAAAGGATATGAACCAAGAATTGTTGGAGCATCGTTATCCCAAAGTTTAAATGTTGTTGAAGCACCACCGTAAACAGAGTAATTCTTATTAGGTGAAGGCATAATGTCTTGAATACGATCGTACCCTTCGCCATAATTACCAGCAAACATGAACAATGAATCCCAAGCAGAAGAAGCAGGCACCCAAATATCACGTTCAACATCCTGAACAACAGCCCATAGAACATATTCAGGAGTTTCAGCTCCTTCAGGCAATTCTACAGTGAATGTAATACCATCAACACCAGTACTATCTGCACCTTTAATTCCTTGAACAGTAGCATTAGGAACTGTCTGTGCAAACAAATCAGAAGCTGATGGTTTGTTAGAATCCCATTGTACCTTAGGCAAAACTGCATAGTAAACAACAGCTGTGTCAAGAGTTTCTTCAGTTACATCAAACTGGAAAGTAACTTTGTTTGTACATTTTACTGAATCTAATGCAAGACTTGCATTTGAAATAGCAGGAGCAGCAATATCTTCAGTGTAGAATGTAAAGCTACTGCTAGCTGAACCAACCATAAAGTTACCAACAGCATCAACAAGACGTGTTCCACCTGCAGTTATAGGCAAAATAGTAACAGAATAAGCTGTATCAGGAACCATTGTTGGATTAACATTAGTTGCATTGTATTGGTATCCTAAATGATCTTTAGGAGTAATACGCAACATAGTTTTATCGTTTCCAACAAACTCTACATCATATTCAGACGCAGCCAATACACGTGAACCAACATTAATTTGAACAAAGCTGTCAATTTTTGTATTTGGGTTTGGATCTGGAATAATAGCAGAACCATTGCCGAACTGAACAGGCTCAGTAAACTTAACGTAGATATATGCATTGTATGGTATTTGGTCGTAATTATTACGTGGCCATGTTTTTAATACCGACGGAGCAACATTGTCGCCAAAACGAACCCACCACTGTGCAGCAGGGCCTGTTGAAGTTTGAGCTGTTCCATTATTAAGATCATAAGCTACAGTACCTTGAGCACAAGGAACTTCAAGATCAACATTGCTACTACCAATGAAAGAATTTTCATTAATTGTTACAAAATATTGGCTACCATAGGTCAAACCAAGAGCTGTTGCACTAATAGTCCAAACAGTTCTATCTGCACTTGGAGTAATATAAGTTGTATTTGTAGGAGCAAATGTGAATGGTGTATGAGGACCTGAAGCAGCCATAGTATAAACACTAATTGAAGTGCCACTTGCTGGGTTTGCATTTACAGGTTCACTAAATGTAATTGACAAGTCAGTTACACCACCATAAATATCCATTGGACTGAACTTAGCAAAATATGGAGCTGGGTCAGCTGCAGTGCGGAATGACCAGTCATTAGCCAAGTCGGTTAAAGCTGCGCCATTAGCGAAATCATCTTCAACCCAAATACCAGCCCATTTATTACCAGTCAAGTCGGTAACAAAACCGTTATCGATACTTACATGATAGTTTGTTGTGTATTTTAAAGCTGGACCGAAATAAGCGTTAGGTACAATAAGAACGTGTTTATCTTCTTTCTTATCGGTAGTAACACCATATTTCAATGCCTGAGCATAAATTACAGCAACAGTTAAGTCATTTGAATCATAAATAGTCAAACGCTTACCAGTAACAGGATAAACTTCTTCGTCGAAAACTAAAACAAGGTCTTTTGATGCATTAAACAATGTATCGTCATCAGTAGGACTAAGGAAATTAACACCATATTTTACTGCATCATACTTAGCATTAGCCATCCATACGCTTGTTGTATCAAGCTCAGGAGCAGTTGCATCTATTGTTGTATATGTCCAAACTGAGTCGGCAACAACATTAGGATTGCAATCTTCTGCTGGCCATTCGTTGGCTGAAGCATTACCAGTAAGGGTAACCTGACCATTAACTGCAGAACCAATTCTTACTGTGTAAGAAGAACTGCTGTTTAATGCAACAGGGAAACGAACATGATCGCTATAAGTACCAAAAACTTGACCGGCAATTGTTACAGCAGTAGAAGTACCTTCTTGCAAAGTAATAGAAGGAACAGAACTTCCAAATAAAACTGAACTATTGAAAGCTAAGTCGATAAACTGAACATTAGCAGGGTTCAAATTCTTAGTTCCAGGAACTGGAGTAACAGCAACTGAAACACAACCAGGATTTGGATCAGCAGCGGTAGTAAACTGAGCTCTTGTTTCAATAACTAGGTTATTGTTATCGTCCCAATAAATACCTTTTAACTTACCAAATACTTCATGTTTGCCTTGATCGTCAGCATCTGCTGAATTGAAATAAGCAGTATACTTAGTGTTTTTGCCAAAGTTAGCAGTTTCTGTTTTAGAAATTGCCTGACCATTAGCATTCACATAGTAAGGATCAATATAGAAAATTAACGTGTCGTTCTTAAGTTTTGTAGTATCTAAGTCTACAATGTCGAAATTCATTTCAACACTGTCGCCATCAAACACTTTGAAGTAACGACGCATAGCATTTGCATCTAATACATAACCACCATTACCATAGTTGGCAAGAGAATCGAAATGTACATAGTGGTCGAAACCTAAAGCAACATATTCATCAATGAAAACACCAATAGTGTCATTAAGGGCAATGTTTGATTTTTTATCAATATTGTCGATTGGTAAAGCATCTAAAACATTGTTACTTGTAGTTTCAAGTTGTTTTGAGAAGAAAGTCAAAACAGGATTCCTACTATCTTCAGTTTTAAATACTACAGAAGAGTTGTCGCCTATAGTGTAAACACCTCCAACTGGAGTAGGAACGAAAGATTTACTCCAAGAAGGAACTAAAGTTGCATTACCTGTATAAGCTTTATTCCATTTAAAACCAGCAGGTTTAATAGAATCAGCAACAGCAGCACCTTGAGCAATAGTTCTGAAGTTAACATCTTGAATACGTGGATCTAACTCAATATAATACCAAACTTCGCTATCATATTGTTTTTTTGGAGTTATGGTAATTTTTGTCGAATCCCCATAAGTATAATCAATTTTGTATTCAAAATCAGTCAATTCCAATGCATCGCCCATACTTGCACTAACAGTGTTAGTTTTTTCAGGAGCTTTACGAATCTTGAAGAATTTACCAATATATTGGTCATCAGCAGGATTACTTGTGAAAGGAATCAAGTTAGCTTGAGTAGAATTCTGGTAAACATTACCATTAACAACTGTTCCTGGGAATACAAAAATTTTGCTACTAACAGCAACATCAATAGTTGCAATTGTAGGAGTACCATCTTTGTAGTTTACGTAATTCACTTTTTGGAGGCTATCCAAAGGATTTTTACCAAAAGTGTAACGAACAATAGGAGCAATATAGCTGTCAGCTACAAATTCCTGAGTATATAAATTACCGTAAGGAACAATTTCATTACCAGCAACATCCTCAATCAATGAGTTTTTAATTTTCACCCAGATGTGAGTACCGCTAGACCATGAGCCTGAACGAGTAATAACAATTTGCTTTTTAGCTACATCGTAAGTGGTAGTGAAAGAAACGTTAGAAGACCAATTAGTATCTGAGTTTCTATCAGCACCTGCTGGCATAGTAGCACCTTCGTAAACAAATAATGCATCTTTAATCTCAGCATCAGTTAACTCAGTACCATCATTATCTCTAATAGCTTCATTAAAGTTAATATAGATCTTACCATCTTTTCTTACAGTTCCAAGAGCATTGGCAGTACCAACCTGAACTGGATCAAATTTTTTAGCGTTGATCAATTTACCAGCTTTAGTAGAATCAGCATCAAACCAAGCTTCTGGCATCAGAATATTAGTTGTGAAAGCTGTTGTGTCAACCAAAATACCAGACAAAAGTTCTGATCTAGTACCATAATAAGTAGTAGCAATGTTACATGAAGCACCACTATTGTCGGCTAAAACAAAGTAAACATCATATTCTGAAGGAGGTGTATCTTGCATACCGTGAGTTGCAGGAAGACCAGCAATTCTTTCAAGTACTTCAAAATTACCTGCAGGAACATTGATTGAACCTTGAGCAAAAATTTCTACAATACTGAAAGTCTTTTCTCCGGTTTGTTTACCATAGAATTTCTGATAAGCTCCATCATATTCAAATAATGAATCAGGAACTAAAGGAGAATAACCTGTAGAAGTTGAATCGAAAAGAATATAGTAGTCATTATGAACATTGGCTGTAGTAATGTCCCTGATAGCTGGAAAACCAGTAATACCACTAACAATACTTTCAACACCATTAGTTGTTTTAACTGTATCTGGAGTTTCACCAAAAATCTGATCGAGTGTAGGAGCTAAAGAAGCACCTTTACGAACTACGATATAATTAACCGTAGCAGCTTCATTGGCTTTAACCATGAAGTCGAAAGAAGTACCACTTTGGTTAGTAACCCTTGTAGAAACAAGTTTAGGAGCATCCCAGTTACCAGCGTATAAAGTCTTAGAAAATGCAGCGTTCAAATTGCCCGAAGCATCTTTAATTTTACCAGCATCAATAGAAATGGTAAAAGGAGACATTGCACTAGTAAGAGCATTTGTAGGATCAATAACAATACTATCCTTTGTTAATGAAATAAATTTCACAGAACCAAGAATAGGATTTCCGTCTTTATCTGCAACTTTTACAATAGAAGATAAATCCTGATTAACATACAAAGCTTTGTTATTGCTAGCGAGATATAATGTTTCAACATTAGTAGGATCAAGATTGATAAAGAAATTAGAAGCAGGACAGAAAGAAGAACCTGAAAAACCACCTTCAAATGCTTTGAAAGATCCGTCTTTTGTATTGAAATTCCATTTTTCGTTATCATTAATACCAGCGAAGGCATTACCAGAACCGTCTACCAACAAACTTGGTTTAACCCTAACATACATTATAGCATTGTCAGGAAGGGTTTGAGCCCAAACGATTGCAACAGAGTCAAAAGGAGTAGAACAAGCAGCAGCAGGATAAACACTTGCTGAAGTTGTACCAACTAGAGAGGCACCATCATAAAAACGAATAGTAGGAACAGTTACAGAGAGTAAATCTCCGCCTTCCTGAAATACTATTGCATTTGAATCAAGAGAATAATAAAGAGCGAAATCGCCAACATTTTGCACAATATTGCAATTCGACAATTTAACCTTTTCGTTAAACTTGATACCAAAATTTGTAGCATTGCTGACATCTTTAGAGTTATCAGCTGGCCACAATGCCTTAACAGTAGGGGCTGTTGTGTCCTTAGTAGTAAATTCCCATTTACTATTAACGAAACCAGTAGCAGGGTTGAAATAATTACCATCAGCAGGATCCTTTATTGCGGAACCTCCAACAGTAATCCAATAACTAGTAGCCTGATTTAAAGCGCCACTAGCAAACTGGATAGTAACCACACTGCCATTGAATGTTACAGTACCATCAGTGTGCGAAAAAACGATCGCACCATTAATGGTGTCTGCATCAACAGGTCTAAGCTGAATAGATTTCACTAATCCTGAACTATTATAGAGCCCGATAATTTGACCAGCAACAGGAGCAACAGCAGCCTGAAAATTCATGGTAAATACCGGATTGGGAGCGGATGCAACCGTTCCCCCATCAGAAGGGCTCAAACCACCCGACGTCTTCAACGTCGGAGTAGCAATCACCATCTGAATGCTCAATAATAACAAGACAAGAACACTAAAGAGCCTTGTAAATGATTTTCTCATAGTACTTGTTTTTTAATTGAACTTAATTGATTGATTGATTTAAAATTATTTATTTTTCTTATCATTTTTATAGTATGTACACAATTATACATTATACACAACAAGGTACAAACGTATAAAATTTATCAACAATGTACAATACATTATTAATAAAATATCCACTTGCACTCACGAGGAATTAGTTAGCTTATAGTACATTTTATCAGCGTTTCATGTTTTATATTCTAAATTTATATTTTTGTTAAGTCTTTTATGATTACGAAAATAAAAGTAGAAAAAATGTTTTGCTTTTGATCTCATATATTCAAAAAACTATGACTCATCAGAATAAATTCACCAAACAATCGTTACATACAATACAATTAACTAATTTTCCGACACTTATCAAAAGAAAAACAACATTTATTAACGATCAGAAATTGAGCAAAATGAAATTCAAAAAATTACAATTGGGCAAAATCAGTCTTTTCTTCGCTGCTTTTCTTTTTCTTTTATCTATATACAGTTGCAAGAGCTGCAATTGCCCCTCCTATTCGAAGTTTTTTTCAAAAAAAGAACATGTTGTAAAACATATATCATTTAATGCGCTATAAATTAGCTCGTTTTGACAATCATTTTTTTGGAAAAAAGAAGGGGGTTAAAAATAAAGGTGAAATGAGGGGGGGGGTATAACGACTCGCAAAAATTGCCTATACAATATTATTAATGATCCTGAATGCCATATTATTTTGTTGTTTTAAGCACATATTATATCCAGAAGGTTCGAGAATGAAGAATTTGAACAAATTCAAAAAAATCAAGAGAAGAATATTCAGGATCAAAAAATGGCAGAAAATGTTATGAAATAATTATGGATGAAAGAAAAAGATAAAAAACAATTTTCAAATATTGATGTTCTGAATTAGAAGTATTTAATTTGTAATTCTTCGAAATAGAATATTACTTCGTAATAACTTAATAACAAATAATTAAAACGATAGATTATGTCGAAAATTAAAATTGGTATCAATGGATTTGGCCGTATCGGCCGTATGGTGTTCCGTGCTGCAGTAGAAAACTTTAGCAACGACATCGAAATTGTAGGCATCAACGACCTTTTGGATGCTGATTATTTAGCATACATGTTAAGATACGATTCTGTTCATGGTCAGTTTAAAGGTGAAGTTGCAATTGATGGCAACTATATGATTGTTAACGGAAACAAAATTCGTTTAACAGCTGAAATGGATCCAGCAAATTTGAAATGGAATGAAGTTGGTGCTGAAGTTGTTGTAGAATCTACAGGTTTCTTCTTAGATGACGCTACTGCTCGCAAACACATCCAGGCTGGTGCTAAAAAAGTTATTCTTTCAGCTCCATCAAAAGACGCTACTCCAATGTTTGTTTATGGTGTTAACCATAAATCTTATGCAGGTCAAGATATCATCTCAAATGCTTCTTGCACAACTAACTGTTTAGCACCTATTTCAAAAGTATTAAACGATGCTTTCGGAATCAAACGTGGTTTAATGACAACTGTTCACGCTGCTACTGCAACACAAAAAACAGTTGACGGTCCTTCGAAGAAAGACTGGAGAGGTGGACGTGGTATCCTTGAAAATATCATCCCATCATCAACAGGAGCTGCAAAAGCAGTAGGTGTTGTTCTTCCTGAATTGAACGGCAAATTAACTGGTATGTCAATGCGTGTTCCTACTTCTGACGTTTCAGTTGTTGATTTGACTGTAGAATTAGAAAAACCAGCTACTTATGCTGAAATTTGCGCTGCAATGAAAAAAGCATCTGAAGGCGAATTAAAAGGCATTTTAGGTTATACTGACGAAGCTGTTGTATCGACAGACTTCCGTGGTGATGCCCGTACTTCTATCTTCGACGTTAAAGCAGGTATCCAATTAGATCCAACTTTCGTTAAAGTTATTTCTTGGTACGACAACGAATGGGGCTACTCAAACAAAGTTTGTGAAATGGCTCGCGTAATTGTTAAGTAATTATATTTTAACAACATACAAAGAGGCGTGCAACTATTGCATGCCTCTTTTTTTATATATTACGAGACTATGCATGGCTAATGCAATAGGTACTAAATGAACTAAAAGCCTCAAACAAAAAGATCTGTACGTAAGTCGGGAAAGATACTTATACAAGACAAAAAACATTGATACCAAAGTCTGATAACATTGATACCAAAGATTGGGAACATTGATACTAAAGTCTGTAAACATTGGCAGTCAAGTTTGCAAACATTAGTAACAATCTTCTGACTCGGTTCTAATTAAATTGAAAAGACGCAAAACAACACTAATTCTTTAAAAAATTGACTTCAAATAACCATTGTTCAAAACATGAAAAATGAGACGCATGAACCTAAAGTTCTACTTTACTGACAATTAAGAAATGGAAAAATACCAACACAAAAATGAAAACTACAAATACTTTAGAGATATGAGTACAATTGGTATTTTTGAAATGAAAGTATTCAGAAAATGAGCTTAAAAAAGATAAAAAAACAAACTCTTTTTAGCCAAAAATAAATAGTTTTAGAATGCTATTTTTAAGTTAAGTTGTTAAATTATAAGTAGTTACTAAATATATTCTCAATGGAAAATTTAAGCGGAGATTCAATTATTAGCACATCAACAATGCAGGCATCCAATAGCCAATGCATAGATGAGGCTCTGGTTTCAGAAGATTTAATTGTAGATCAGGAACGAGAAATTGAAAGAGGAATATTACAAGACTATCTGTACATGTATGGTGAATTAAACGAAAAATAAATAGGGGCTGAAAAGTCCCTTTTTTTTTGCTTGTATGTTGCCTATCTTTCAGACCTGAATTAGTTAGGTTATGACAAAAACACTTATAATAATTTTAGGACCCACTGCAATAGGGAAAACAAACCTAAGCATAGAAATTGCACTACATTATAATACCGAAATAATCTCTTGCGATTCTCGCCAAATTTACAAAGAGCTTTCAATAGGAACAGCAATACCCGATTCTCAGCGACTTCATACTGTTAATCACAAAATGATTCAAAATCACTCGATTCATGAATATTTTAACGCAAGCGATTTTGAAGTGGAAGCAATTAAAAGCATTGAAGAATTATTCGAGACTCACGATCAGGTTGTGATGACGGGTGGTTCGATGATGTTTATCGACGTTGTATGTAACGGCATCGACGATTTACCAACAATAGATGAAAAAGTAAGAAACCATATTATTGATCGACTTGAGAAAGAAGGATTAGAATCGTTACGAATAGAACTTAAAAAAATAGACCCGGAGTACTACAGCATTGTTGATTTAAAAAATCATAAAAGAATACTTCGCGCATTAGAGATCTACTACATGACCGGAAAAAAATATTCCGAATTAAGAACTAACATCAAGAAAAAAAGAGACTTCAATATCATAAAAATTGGACTAAATACAGATAGAGGAATTCTGCACCAACGAATTAATGCCCGAGTAGACAAAATGATAGAAGATGGGCTAATTGAAGAAGCAAAAACGGTTTACCCATACAAACACCTAAATTCGCTAAACACAGTAGGATATAAAGAGCTATTTGAATATTTTGACAATCAAACACCTCTCGAAGTGGCAATTGAATTAATAAAAAGGAATACACGCCGATACGCACGCCGACAATTAACTTGGTTTAATAAAGACACAACAATAAAATGGTTTGAACCCAATCAGGTAGCTGAAATCATGCAATATATCGATACTAAAATAAAAAGCACCGCCCAACAAACAATCAATCAATAAAATAAAAGTAACCCACTATAAAAGCAACAATAAATGCATTAAACCATTTCTCGAATAGAATTTTTTGACATTAAGAAATTTTCAACTAATATTGTTTGTTACAGAACGGGCAAGTAAGAACATTTTCTTGCTACGCCTAAAATAAAGTAGGAGAAAAATACATCACAGGGAACAGCGCGAAAAGTACGATAAATGGCACAACACTCAGAATTAGATAAAAGACAGATTCAAGAAGCTTACAGCGACTTACTAAAATCGATAAAGCACAAGCTGACTGAAGAAAATCTGCAAATGATTCAGAAAGCATTCGATTTTGCGAACAGTGCTCACGAAGGAGTTCGAAGAAAATCGGGAGAACCATATATACTTCACCCTTTGGCTGTTGCCACAATAGTAACAAAAGAAATTGGCCTTGGAACAAAATCAATTGTATCGGCCATTCTGCACGATGTAGTTGAAGACACAGACTACACACTAAAAGATATTGAAAATCTTTTTGGCGAAAAAATTGCAACAATAGTTGATGGGCTTACAAAACTTGAAGGCGAATTTGACTATCTGCAAGCAGTGAATTTCAGGAAGATGCTTCTTACATTATCTGACGATGTAAGAGTAATTCTGATAAAGATAGCAGACCGATTGCACAATATGCGTACTCTGGATTCAATGCCCCAAAATAAGCAACTGAAAATTTCGGGCGAAACGCTTTACATTTACGCTCCCCTAGCCCACCGTTTAGGTCTTTACGCCATAAAATCGGAACTCGAAGATCTTAGTCTAAAATATAAATACCCCGATCAATACAAAATAATATCGCTACAGCTCCGCGACAAAGAGGATCATCGCAGTTATCTAGTAAATCAATTCATTACACCAATAGAAGAGAAAATAAAGAGTGAAAATCTTGAAGTCTCAATAAAAGCAAGGCCCAAATCTGTTTATTCAATTTGGAAAAAGATGCAGGTGAAGAAAGTATCTTTCGATGAAGTGTATGATTTACTTGCCGTGCGAATCATCTTCAAAAGTAATGAGAACATTGATGAACGCCGAAAGTGTTGGGAAATATTCTCCATTGTAACTTCAATTTACAACTACAAACAAGATAGGATAAGAGACTGGGTAACAATGCCAAAGGCTAACGGATACGAAGCTTTGCACGTAACCGTAATGGGGCCTGAAGGGAAATGGGTAGAAGTTCAGATTAGAAGTGAACGAATGAACGAAATTGCAGAACGCGGTTTTGCTGCTCATTGGAAATACAAAGGAGAAACAAATCACGACAGCGAACTCGACAAGTGGATTGAAAGAATAAGAGAAATGCTTCAAAATCCAGAATCGGACGTACTTGAATTTCTCGACGATTTCAAATTAAACCTCTTCAGTTCCGAAATAGTAGTTTTTACACCAAACGGCGAAATGAGAACTATGCCAAAAGGCTCTACCGTTCTTGATTTTGCATACGAAATACATACCGACCTTGGTAATAAATGCATTGGTGCTAAAACAAACCATCAATTGGTCCCAATCAACCACATATTAAAAAGTGGAGATCAAGTTGAAATATTGACCTCAGAGAAACAACGACCTCAATCGCATTGGTTCGAAATTGTTACAACGGCAAAAGCAAAACAAAAAGTTAAAGATTCGTTCAAACTTGAGCAAAGTGAACATATTGAAAAAGGTCGGCAAATAATTGAAGACGAATTAAAAAAATTAAACAAAATCCCATCAAACGAAACAATTAGCGCCCTGCTAAACCACTTCAATCTTGAAACAAAAATGCAAATGTATGCACAAGTTGGCTCAGGACTTATCAATCTCAATCAATTAGAAGAAATATACAAGGACAAAAAAGAAGAAAACAAACTTGTAAAATACTGGAAACTAAGTTTGGGTCGCAAAAAAAAGAACGATCAAGAAAGCGAAATCTCAAATCAACATATAGATAAGAAGAAAACCTACATACTGAGCGAAGAAAACATTGAAAAGAACTTCAAACTGGCAAAATGTTGTAATCCAATACCTGGCGACGATGTGATTGGCTATTTAGATGAATCGAATGTGATTATAATCCACAAAAAGTCGTGTAAAGAAACGATCAAAATTACAACAAGCGAAGGCGACAAAATTGTTATCGCTAAATGGAAACAATTTAAAATAAACTCTTTCCTCAGTCGCATTTACATAAAAGGATTTGACAGAATAGGTATTGCCAGCGATGTTACAAGCATAATATCTAAAGACCACAATGTAAATATGCGCACCGTAAGATTCGACACAAACGAAGGCGTATTTACTGGAACAATAGATCTTTACATACATAACACCGAAGATATTGACAACATTCTTGCCGAGCTCAACAAATTGAAAGGGATAGACATTGTTGAACGCATAGATTTAGATTAAGCGAAACATCTCCTTTTAAAAAGAAACATCAAGCGTTTTTGACAGCTACTTTTGTTGAAAAGCAAAGAAGAAATCTTATCAATTCAATAATATTCAGCAAAGATCTCGCACAAAAGGATTTTTGTTTGCTCTGCAATGAATTGTTTTGTAGTTTTGAGAGCCAAAACCAATTAGTTCGGTTATCACCCGGTTTATTCCATACGTTTTGGGATAGACCTATTTTTTTGGCTTTAACGTTGATAATTAAAGAATAAAATGACAAAAGTTGATGTATTATTAGGCCTACAATGGGGCGATGAAGGAAAAGGTAAAGTGGTTGACGTTTTAACACCTCATTACGATATTATTTCTCGTTTTCAAGGTGGCCCAAATGCTGGACACACGCTGGAATTCAACAACATTAAGCAAGTATTACATACAATTCCAAGTGGGATATTCCGCGAAAACAAAGTTAATATCATAGGAAATGGAGTTGTACTTGATCCGGGAATCTTCAAAAAAGAAATTGAATCGATCAGCAAAGTTGGCTTCAATATTTCAGATAATCTTTTGATTTCGAAGAAAGCACATTTGATTTTGCCTACCCACAGGCTACTCGATGCTGCTTCGGAGGCCGCAAAAGGTGATACTAAAATTGGATCGACTCTAAAAGGAATCGGGCCAACTTACCGCGATAAAATTGGTCGCGATGGTTTGCGTGTTGGCGATATTTGCGAAAACTTCGTTGAAAAATATCAGGCACGCAAAGCACAACACATCGTGATGCTTGAGAAACTGTATAATTTCGACTACAAAGAACAACTCGAGATCTTTGAAAAAGATTGGTTTGATGGAATCGAAACATTGAAAAAATTTGTTTTTGTCGACAGCGAAAACTACATCAACAATGCACTAAGAGAAGGCAAAACTATTATTGCTGAAGGAGCACAAGGAACAATGCTCGATATCGATTTCGGATCGTATCCTTTCGTAACTTCTTCAAACACAATTTGTGCCGGTGCTTGTACTGGCTTAGGAATTGCGCCTCAACGAATTGGTAAAGTATTTGGTATTTTCAAAGCTTATTGCACACGCGTTGGCGCAGGGCCATTCCCAACAGAACTTTTCGATACGGTAGGGCAAGATTTGCGTGACAAAGGACATGAATACGGATCAACAACCGGAAGACCACGCCGCTGCGGATGGATTGACTTAGTTGCGCTAAATTATTCGATCATGATTAACGGAGCAACCGACTTAATTATGATGAAAGCTGACGTTCTCGACGAGTTTGACACAATAAAAGTTTGCACAGGTTACAAAATTGGTGGCAACATAACAACTGAGTTCCCTTACGAATTAAACGAAAAAGTTGAACCGGTGTATGAAGAGTTGCCAGGTTGGAAATGCGATTTAACTGGCATTACCGCTGAAAAAGATTTCCCTGCCGAATTCAAGTCGTACATTAAATACATTGAAGAAAAAACCGGAACACCAATTACAATCGTTTCGGTAGGCCCAAACAGAGAGCAAACTATCATTAGATAACAATTACACTCACAATAAATAAAAAACCGGCTAGATAGTCGGTTTTTTTTATTTCTATTGACCTTAAATTTAAGTCAGTAAGTTTTATCCACAGCGGTCATCTCATTTCACCTAATCCATCAATGATGAAAGCACTTATGACACAACAAAAACTACGCATTTACTTTACTGGCGAGTTCCTCAGAATATCAGCAAGCAATATCCAAAAGGTTTGAACCGATTTGATATGCACTTTTTCATCGGGCGAATGAGGTGAAACAATATTCGGACCAACAGAAACCATATCCCAATTAGGATAAGTTGCCCCCAGAATTCCACATTCGAGGCCAGCATGCATTGCAGCTTCGGCAGGTTGAATTCCTCTTACACGAATAAACGATTGTTTAATTGTTGCTAATATTTCGGACGACGAATTCGGTTTCCAACCAGGATATGCACCACTGATAACAACTTTTGCACCTGCCAATTGAAAACAACTTTCGAGAGACGAAGCAACACCATCGCGAGCCGAATCGACAAAACTACGAGCAAGGCACATAATTTCAATTTTCCCCTTTGAAGATTTTACAATCGAAAGATTTGTAGATGTTTCAACCACCCCGGGCATAGAATCGCTCATTCTGATGATTCCGTTACGCACAGCACACAAGGCATTAACAAGGTCGTCCTGAACCATTTCTGGGATCAATGTTGTTGGAATATCGACTTCGGTGGCTTCAATTTTCAGGTTTGGTTCTACCCTACCCAACTCATTGAACCAAACAGACTGGAACATCTCTATTGAGTCGAGAAAAGCCTTAACCTTCTTTTCCGGAAGTGTAACTACAGCAAAACCTTCGCGAGGAATTGCATTTCGCATATTGCCACAATCTATTGATGCCAGGCGCACATGACTTTCAGCAACTGCCTTTTTCAGGAAACGCCCCATTAGTTTACATGCATTTCCACGTCCAAGATAAATGTCTAATCCTGAATGACCGCCTTTAAGCCCAGTAATTGAGATTTTATAAGCTTTGTCGCCAGTAACTATTTCATCTTCGGAAAAAACCCAAGTAGCATTCACATTTACACCACCGGCACAACCAACACTTATCTCGTTTTCATTCTCAGTATCGAGGTTAATAAGAATGTCGCCTTTCAACACATTTGGTTTCAGCTCAATGGCACCAGTCATGCCAGTCTCTTCATCAATTGTAAACAGCGCCTCAATTGGTCCGTGTTCCAACTCTGTCGATTGTAGGATTCCCATTATAGCAGCAGCGCCAATGCCGTTATCGGCACCAAGAGTAGTGTTGCGGGCAGTAACCCATTCGCCATCGATATATGCATCAATTGGATCGGTTTCAAAATTAAAAGCCACACCACTATTGGCTTGCGGAACCATATCGATATGGGCTTGAAGAACTATTGTCTTCCTGTTTTCATAGCCCGGGGTTGCAGGTTTTCGTATTATCACATTCCCGGCATCGTCGGTTAACGATTCGAGATTAAGATCTTCGCCTAACTTTTTGATGAAAGCAGCTGCTTTCTGCTCTTTTTTCGATGGACGAGGCAATTGTGTGAGAGCGTAAAAATTTTCCCAAATAGCTTTGGGTTCAAGGTTTCTAATTTCTTCACTCATAATTTTATGTTTAAATTTCGATGCAAGTTATAAAAAACTCTTCCAAAAGATTGGCCTCAACAGAGCAAAGTGAGTCCCATCCTGTAAAATTAAAAAAGACAGCTTGTGGCTGTCTCTCGGGTTTACTATTTCAATTTTGAACAATTCCGAATAGCACCAGTAACGCTATCGAAGGAGAGTTGATAACTCCCATCGAGAAGCATTTCGGGAACCGGGGCAATAACACCAAACTGAGCTACGGGCATTTTCCCAGTATAAAAAGTGTTTATTCCATCAGAAATTGAGAATGAAGAATTAACCGGAACCCTATAAAACAAAGCCTTATCGTCAACGGTTTCGTTTTCTGAATTTAACTTTTGAGCCGCCGAAAAAGCTTTCTGATCTTTAATCATTTCGATCATGATTGGCTTACCCGAAATATCAGTCTTTGGAAGAATACCCTTTTCTTCGGAGAAACGGAAAAGAACCTCATTCTTTACATTCTCGTTGCCGGGAAAAAATACAAAAGTAAACTCGTGCTCTGAACTAAAGCTCTTACCAACAAAAAGCGACAAGTACTCTTTTTCACTTTTTTCAGCCTGACGAACAAATGCTTCAAATGCCTGACCATCTTCAGGTACAGCATCGTTTTGTCCGAAAGAAAAGTAGGAAGATTTTTTCCTTAAACGGAAAAGATATTCAGCAGCCTCGCGGGCTTTTGTTTCTTCGCTCTTTATAACCATCCTTTCTTCACCTGTTGCGGTATTGATTTCCATATCGTAATAATCGTCAGCCGATTGATTTGGAAAAACAACAGCGGGAAGCTCGTTAGTTACAATATTATCGCTACCCAAAACGACTGGAAAACAAGTAGAAGACAGAGAATTAAGTCCAGAAAGTGAACCATCGGAAAGCAATGAAACCAGCGATCCGTTTAATCCTGAAGTTTTAAAGACAGCATCTGGATCGGCTTCACCAATTGGGGTTACGGCAATATCTACAACTTTCCAGTTTTCAGAAGGAGTAGTTTTTACGTTCTGATATCCAAGATATTTTGCAGCATACTGGCTATAAGGCCCCGGTTTATAAGTTTCCTTTACTGCTTTCACCTTTACCTCAACGCCTGTGCGAGGCAACGAGTATATTATTCCTTCGGGAACAACAACTACAGGTTGAGTCTCGTCGGTTTTCTTCTTATCTTCTTTTGGATTTGACGACCAAACAGACAACGAACAACAGATAAATATGCTAATAATGAATAATTTAATCTTCATTTTGAATGTATTTTGATTTCAGTTTTACAAATATAGAAAACACAACGCACCAAACAATAATGGCTAGACACAAAGCAACATAAAAGCTTCGCCAAGGTTATCTACAATATCGGATGCAATTAGCGAGATTTCACCTTTTTGATCAGAAGCAAAATCTCCCGCCAAGCCATGAACATAAACCCCTAACAACGCCGCATCTTTCGAAGTGTATCCTTGAGCCAAAAAACTTAAGATGATTCCGGTCAACACATCGCCACTTCCAGCGGTCGCCATTCCTGGATTTCCGGTCGAATTGAAATAAACTTCACCATCAGGACAAACAATAGCAGAATGTGCTCCTTTTAGAACGATGAAAATCTGATTTTGTTTTGCAATCTCAAGTGCTTTTTGCAAACGTTGAAATCCATCTGATTTTTCACCCGAAAACCGTTCAAACTCTTTTGGATGAGGAGTCAGTATTGAGCCGTTTGGCAACATTCCAATCCAATCATTGTGCAGCCCAAGAATGTTGAGCGCGTCAGCATCAATAACCATCGGCGTTTTCGACACTTTAATCAGTTCGAAAAAAGCCTGTTGAGTGTCTTCTTCCTGTCCAATTGCGGGGCCTATTCCAATTGCTGAAAAAGCACAGAGGTTTATTGCTCCGGTGAAAATAGTATCTGATTCGTCGATGCTTACCATAGCTTCGGGAATTGCAGTTTGAAGAACAGAAACGCCTTTTGCAGGAACATGAGTGGTAAGAAGCCCTACCCCACTTCGCAAACACGATTTCGAAGATAACACTGCCGCCCCCATCTTTCCATACGCCCCAGATATTAAAAGAGCATGGCCAAAAGTTCCTTTATGCGAAAACTTACCACGAGGTTGAATAATCTTCTTAATAAAATCTTCATCGAGCATAAAATAGGGAGAAGCAATATTTTTGATCGCTTTGGGGTGAAGTCCAATATCGAGCACCTGCCAATCGCCCACATATTTTTCATTCTCTGGAAAAAGAAAACTCAATTTTGGGAACTGAAATGTGAAGGTTCTGTCGGCCCTGATAATATTTTCAGAAACCACAGATCCATTATCTTCGCCCATCAGTCCAGAAGGAACATCAATAGCAAAAACCAACGCACCCGAATTATTAATACTTCTCACAAGAGAGGCAACCAACCCTTCAAGCGGGCGGTTCAACCCACTACCAAAAAGCGCATCAATTACAAGAATATCATCGTTCAAAACAGGAAAATCTGCTTTATCTCTGATGAAATTAATTTGCGATTTCGCCTGAGTTTTTAATCGTTCGAGATTAATTGCCGGCGAACCATTCAATCCTTTTCCTTGGTCGATAATGAAAACATTGAGCGAGAAACGGGATTCTAAACTAGCCAGCATGCGAGCAACGGCAAGTCCATCGCCACCATTATTGCCTGTGCCACAAAAAACAAATACATCGCCATGAAAAGCGGTTTGACCTACAATACAATCAGCTATTGCTCTTGAAGCTCTCTCCATCAAATCGACATCGGAAATTGGTTCATGCAAAATTGTATATCGATCTATTTCTGAAATTAAAGAAGTTGGGAAAATTTTCATTCGTACGAGTTTCATTCAATATCTAGTTTCTATTCTCAATTAAAAGCAAGAAAAACATTGAACATCTCGCTTTGCAATCAAAATTACAAAGAAATAGAACCACATTCTGTTGCTTCAAATTAAAAGTTCAAAAAACGAAAAAATGACAGATTCAGCAGAACCCAAAAGGGTGAGTTATGACAGCTTTTCTTGATCAAAAAAATATACTTTTGCAATCATCGCACAACGAAACTTATTAAAACAATTATATGTCGAAAGATAAAAGCATTGCGTTTTTTGGGCATCCACTTGGGTTGTTCACGCTCTTTTCCACCGAAATGTGGGAACGATTTAATTATTACGGAATGCGGGCTCTGCTCACAATTTTCCTTACTGCCGAACTTGTTACCGGAGGCTTTGGTCTCGATGAAAATGCGGCACTAGCTATTTATGGTCTCTTCACTGCAATGGTATATGTTACTCCAATGATTGGTGGCATATTGGCCGACCGCATTTTAGGACAGCGAAAATCGATTTACATTGGAGCATTGGCAATGGCAACCGGGCAATTGTTCCTGGCCTATTCGGCATCAATGGGGCCTGAGGTAATTGAGATGAAAAAGACTCTTTTCTTCATCGGATTAGGAATTCTGGTGTGTGGCAATGGGTTTTTCAAGCCAAACATTTCGACAATGGTAGGCGACCTGTACGATCCAAAAGATTTACGGCGCGACGGAGCCTTTACTATTTTCTATATGGGTATAAATATCGGAGCCACAATAGGTCCTATAATTGCAGGATCTTTGGGAGAAAAAGTTGCTTGGGAGTATGGTTATCTGGCAGCTGCCGTAGCAATGCTCATTGGGTTTACGTGGTTTCTTCTCTCCCACTCTGCTCTTGGATCTATCGGAATGCCACCAAAATACAACAATGAAAAAACACAACTAACAAAGAAGGATGGACTTGAAATTGCAGCAATTTATGTCTTAACCATTGCACTGGTTGCAGGTATTGTGCTTGGCTGGAAAATTATTCCTCCAATAGTAGGCACAGTCATTGTAATTGCACTTGCCGCATTTGGGATTGGTTATCTGGCTTTAAGTATTGGAAAAAACACAAATGGAAAAAATGAATGGAGCAGAGTAGGCGTAATTTTAATCCTTGCCATTGCCAACATTTTTTTCTGGAGCGGATACGAACAAACGGGTGGAACATTAAGCATTTTCGCACGCGACAATGTTGACCGCATGATTGGTAGTTTTGAAATCCCTGCTACATTATTCCAATCTATCAACGCAATATTCATTGTTCTATTTGCTCCATTATTTACAGTACTTTGGTTAAAACTTGATAAGAAGAAATTAAACCCAAGCACACCAATGAAATTTGGATGGGGAATGCTCCTGTTAAGCATAGGTTTTGTTGTAATGGCTTTTGCAAGCGACTTAACTCAAGGCGGATTAGTAAAGGTTAGTCCTCTTTGGTTGGTTTTAGTTTATTTGCTACATACATGGGGCGAACTTTGCCTATCGCCTATTGGTCTATCAATGGTTACAAAGCTTTCGCCATCAAAGCTAACATCAACAATGATGGGTATTTGGATGGGATCGTTTGCCATTGCGAACTATCTTGCCGCTTCATACAAATCAATTGTTGAAAAACTTGACTTACCTCTGTTCTGGTCAATTGCGGGAGTAACTCTAATCACAGCAATCATTCTCATGCTTATTTCTCCATTCTTAAGCCGAATGATGAAAGGAATTAAATAAACGAGAATACTGATATTTATAAAATAGAAAACCTGAAACAAAGCACTGTTTCAGGTTTTCTATTTTTTACTAATCTTTAGAAGAAATCAGCCTATTTATAGATGCATTTGTAGGCACAATCGGCTTTAATCACCAATTTGAACTTTGAATCTTTTGCAACCACAAATGTCTCATAAGGTCTGAAGGTTTTCCATTCAGTTTCGCCCGGCAACAAAACAGTCATCTCGCCCGAAATAACGGTCATGTACTCAATTGTCGACGTACCGAATTCATATTCACCACTAGCCATGATTCCAACGGTTGCACGGCCTTCTTCGTTTTCGAAAGCCATGCTCATTACATTGCCATCGAAATATTCGTTTGTCTTAAACATACTTCTTCTTTTTTTGCCACGAAAATAAGCCCCATTTCCTATTTCTGGCATACAATTTTAAAAAAAATTGCAAAACCGTCTGTTTGGCAAGAAAATTCGGCAAAGTAACTTCAATAATCTGGCTAGACTATTGATCTGCTTGTTAGCTCTTTATTTGCATACTTTTAGAACTATTCCTTAATTTCTCTTTAGGATAAGGTTATTAAATTTTTGAGTACCTTTTTTTTTCCGATGTTTGCATTACCACCTAATGCACCTACCTTAACTTTGTAATATTTGATTTTGAAATCAGTACGATTGCAACCGAAGCAGTCGGACTGAGAGAATATATAAGGGGAATATAAATTTTTGAAAAGGGGATTTAATATGAGAATTTTAGACAACATGAAAATTGGACGGCGGCTAACTGTGCTTTTTGCCATCGTTCTTAATTTTGCCATTATTGGCTTTCTAATCATCACACTTCAATCGAGACAAATAACAAAGCAGGTCGATTTGATTTACAACGTTCATTTAGTCAGCATGGAGAGTTTAATTGAGGCCGACAGAGATGCTTACCAGTCGACCCTTGCGCTAAGCCATTGTATTGCTGCTAAAGAAGTGAATAATACTGCCGAGTATGTCACAAAAGTTTCAGAGGTAAAAGAAAATTACGAACAGATACTTCAGCGTTATTCTCAGTTTGAAGCTCTTTCCGATTTGGAAACTACCGGCGACAACAACCTGATTAATGACACATTTCATCGAAACTATAAAGAGTTGGGGACTCTTACAGCACAAGTGCTAAAGTTAATTGATGAAAACAAGTTTGAAGAAGCAGACCGGATATACAGCACCGAGTATGAAACGGTTTTCCAGGCTATGCGTTCATCTATGGATAAGTTTACCGAAATAAGTCTTGAAAATGCTGATAAAGCCCACAAAAGGAGTTCTATGATTGGCCGTGGAGTTCAAATTACTTCGTTAGCGATTGCTTTGATTGTAATTGCTCTGATTATTGCTATTGGTGGTCTTCTTTCTCAAAGCATAAAAGATCCGCTGATTATGGTTGTCGATCACCTCTCGAACATTGCCAAAGGCGATTTGACCCACCGACTTGATAAAAAGCACCTTGAACGCAAAGACGAAATTGGGGTATTGTTGCATAGCCTTGAAACGATGACCGAGAAGTTGAATGAAATTGCATCGACAACAAAACTTAATGCCGCAAATATTGCTTTTGCCAGCAACCAATTAAGTGTTACGGCTCAACAAATATCACAGGGGGCATCCGAACAGGCATCAACGGTTGAAGAGGTTTCTTCCACAATGGAAGAGATGTCGGCCAATATTATGCAGAACTCCGATAATGCTCAAGAGACCGAACGGATTGCCCATATCTCGGCTGAAGGAATTAAAGAGGTTGGAATTGCTTCAAAACAAAGCCTAGATGCAGTAAGAGAAATCACCGAAAAAATTGGATTCATTAACGATATCGCATTTCAAACAAACATTCTTGCGCTAAACGCAGCGGTAGAAGCAGCCCGAGCTGGAGAGCAAGGCCGTGGGTTTGCTGTAGTTGCTGCCGAGGTCAGAAAACTAGCCGAGAGAAGTAAAAATGCCGCTGTTGAGATTGTTGCCCTTTCGGGACAAACAATGAAAGCTACTCAGGACGCAGCAACAAAGCTTGAACAAATGCTTCCCGAAATTGTGAAAACCGCTCAGTTGGTGAAAGATATTTCGGCCAGTAGCCAGGAACAAAGCAACGGTTCGGTACAGGTTAGTAATGCTGTGCAGCAATTAAATATGGTAACTCAGCAAAATGCCGAAGCTTCGGAAGAAATGGCAACTAATGCTGAAGAGATGTCGAGTCAGGCCGATGCATTGAAAGAGTTGATCTCTTTTTTCAAAACAGATAATGATGAAAAGGGGAAAGTCGAAACCAAAAACTTTAAACAGACTACAGTTGATTCAATTTTCACTAAAAGCGAATCAAATAGAAGCAAACCGGTGAAAATCGATTTGTCGGACAATGGTTCAAAATTTGTTCATCGCGACGATGAATTGGACAACGATTTTGAACGAATCAGATAAAAAAAGAAATACATGGAATGACCGGGAGACTAAAATCTTCCGATCATTTTTTTCAGATTAATAGAATACAAACACCTTAAAACCAAACTATGAACAAACAACAACAATCAATTGAATTATTCCGGAACGGGTACAACTGTTCTCAATCGGTATTGTCGGTTTTTGCAGAAGAACTGGGAGTAAAGAAAGATTTGGCACTGAAATTAGCCAGTCCGTTTGGCTCGGGCATTGCCTACATGCAAGAAACTTGTGGCGCAGTAAGTGGTGCATTAATGGCAATTGGTCTGAAATATGGCAAAGGCGAAAACGGCACCAACGACGACAAAGCCAAAGCATACGATATGTCGCAACATTTTATGACCGAATTCAAAAAGAAGCACCAGACAGTTTGTTGCCTCGAACTGCTCGATGGTATTAACATGTCTACGCCCGAAGGCATGGCCCGTATTATGGAACTCGATTACTTTAAAGTGCGTTGCGCCTGCTATGTAAAAGATGCTGTTGCAATTGCCGAGAAAATTGTAACGGTAAAATAAGCATCATGAGCACAATAATTTCTGTATGTGGCGATTGTTGTTCTGAATGCCCTCGCTATTTGGCAACCCTTAACAACAGCAGTACCGAACTAGAACGTGTAGCTCAATTGTGGTTTAGGCTAGGTTTTAGAGATCGGGTAGTTAGTGCCGATGAAATTAGATGTAACGGTTGCCAAAAGAAAACTGATTGCAGTTACGGGCTAACAAACTGTGAACATCTCATCGGAAAAGAAAACTGTGGAGAATGCAAATTCTTTCCTTGCCCTAAGTTCAATGCTATCTTTAAGAAATCTGATTTAGGTGATGAAACTTGCAAATTGAAATGCAATGCCGACGAATATTTACAACTTAAACGAGCCTTCTTTAACAAGAAAGAGACTCTTTCCGAAATTCACGAATCAATTTTTAATAAATCGCATAATCGATGAAGAGACATTTTACAAAACTGAGAATAAATCGATTCTGATTTTGATAGTTACAGCAATTCTTCCTTATATTTCAGGAGGCATCTATAACTTCTCTCATAAAAAAGGATAGGACTTAAAACGGCAAAGAGCCTTCTGAGTTGCTACGAAAAATTACTTTCCACAGCTAAAAGCGAGTGGCATTCCCGTTAAAAAGAAAACCCTGACAACGAATTGAATCCGTTGCCAGAGTTTTCTGATCTCTTCTATTTTGCAAATTTAGAACTGAAGTTCGATGCTCATTTCAACCTCAACAGCTTTTCCTCGTTGCATGCCTGGTTTCCATTTGGGCATACCGTTAATAATTTCAAGTGCCTTTTTATCAAACTTTTCCGACAATCCTTTCACAACACGTGCATTCTTGATTGTACCATCTTTCGCAACAACAAACTGGACATTAACAATTCCATAATCAGCTCGCTCACTTATTGATTTCATGATGTACGAGTTCAGTGCTGCTGTTCCACCCGGAAATTCAGGCATATCTTCAACAACTACAAAAACTTCGTTGTTGGCAGGTGGTGGCGGAGGTGGCGCAATATCCTTTTTAGTTGTGATAAGAATTACCCCATCTTTTCCTTTGTCGCCATAAACTGCGGTAGCCGATTGATCTTTCAACACCTCAACTTTATCAATTGTATTCGGATCGATGGTGTTCAAATCAACAGTTGACACCTTTCCATCAATTACGATCAATGGTTTCCCTCCATCTTTGCTTCTTATTGCAGACGGTGGTGGTGGTGGTGCATTCTCTTTTTTCGTTGTGATTAGAATTACTCCATCTTTCCCTTTGTCGCCATAAGTAGCTGTTGCCGATTGGTCTTTCAAAACTTCAATACGATCAATGGTATTCGGATCAATTGAATTAACGTCAACATTCGAAACCTTTCCATCAACAACAATCAATGGTTTTTCTCCATTCTTTCCTCTCAGTTCAAACGGTGGTGGTGGTGGCGGTGGAGCCATCTGATTGTTTGCATAACCTATAACAACTACCTCTCTCGACATCGAAACGTTGAGTTTGCTGGCTGCTTTCACTACTTTAGTACCATAGCCCACAAACGAAAATACAATTTCATCGTCGGGTTTAATGCCCATAAGGGTGTAGTTTCCCTGAGCATCGGAAACCGTACCTGTTGATGAGTTCTTTACAACAATAGAAGTCCCGGGAAGTGGTTTGCCTTTTTCGTCGGTCACTTTACCGGTTACGGTTATTGTTTTTTCATCCGCATTGGCCACTGTGCTTGGGTTTTCGCCCGAAACATAGTTTGGCTTTGCAAACGACACCAGCAACAATGCTATTACCGGCAATGCCCACAGCAGTTTAAGCCGCTTAACGGGCGTGGTTTTATCTTTATTCATCATTAAAATTCTTTTGGTTGGATTGAAAAGTGTAAAGCCGTTTGCCACCTGCAACACAGGTACTCCAAGCATCTGATTGGCCAGCACCGCCTTGTAGGTTCGTGCACTTACCCCATTTCGCAATGTGCCGCTGTCGGCCAGATACTCGTGATTTTGCATCACCGCTTTACGATAAATCAGCAGCAACGGATTAAACCATTGCAGAGCGCGGGCCACTTCCAGCAGGAGCAGGTCGGCCCAGTGTCGTTCATCAATGTGGACTTTCTCGTGAGCAACCACCGTTTTCAGTTCGGTCTCGCCACACATTTTTTTACTTACATAAATAGATTTAAAGAACGAAAAGGGTGCAGTATCCTTTTCGAGTTTGAAAACCGGGGTTTTGCCCAGAATAATACGTTCGCTATGGCGGCGCAACCTGTACAACTTTGCGCTTTGCCATACAAACCTGATCAAGAACCACGAAACGCCCAAAGCGTAAGCAATTACCCAATAGTTCAACCGGGGAACACTTTCGTCGATCTTAACCGCAGTTGTCCCCAATAGTTTCAACGATAAAAAATCGCTGGCAGGAACCACAACATTGTACCGAACGGGGAACAATGGCAGGAGCAACGAGGCCACTAATCCGGTAAGCAAGAACCAGCGGTTCAGCTCAAAAAAAGTCTCCTTTTTTAGGAAAGCCGCATACACCAGCCAAAAGCCGACTAGCCAGCACGCCATTTGCAACAAGTAACTTCCCAGTGTTTCCATAGTACTATTTGTTTTCGGGATTTTGCAATTCTTCTTTTGTTTCATTCATCAGCTCTTCCAGCTCATCGATAGTCAAATCTTTTTCGCGAGCAAAAAAGGTGGCCATCTGCGGGAACGAGTTACCAAAATAGTTCTGCATAAGCGAGAATAGCTGTTTCTTCGAATACTCTTTTTTCGAAACCAGCGGAAAATATACGTGGGTATTCCCCTCGGCGCGGTAGCTAACCACCCCTTTAGCCTCTAAAACACGAATAATAGTTGAAACAGTATTTCGGGCAGGCCTTGGCTCGTCGAACTTGTCGCGGATGTCGCGAACCATCCCCTCGCCAAGTTCCCAAAGGATCTGCATAATTTGTTCTTCTGCTTTTGTAAGTTGCATAATGTGTATAAATTGAAAGTCCGAAACAAATATATGACTATGTTTTTAGTCAAGCAAGAAAAACTGACTATTTTTTTAGTCAGAAAGAGAAATTCTACAGATTTTCCCTGTTATCAACATGATTTCTTTGGATTCGACAAAGATTAAGAGCCCTAAAAAATGGTAATTTTGCTGTTGATGTACCGAAACAACTATATCCCAATCATGTGAAACATTGTGGATGTTAATACCGAATGGCAATTAAAAACAATAAACTAAAACACTGTTGACTGAGTAAATTTTGAAAACAAGAAAGAAATCACAGATCAATGTCGTTTAGTTAAGAGTTAATTGAAATTAAGCCTGAAAGGCTTAAACTTGAATAGCCGTCCCGCCATAGCGGGACGAAAAATGGACAATCTAGATTATTCCTTGCAAGCCCGATAGGGCTTGAACGTCGAATAAAAATAACGTTGAACTCTTTCAGAGTTCAGAAACTATTTTGTACGCATTCTCTCCGTAGGTTACACCTACGGCTATTCATATTCAAGCACTTCGTGCTTGGGCTTAACTAAATGACATTGAATCACAGTTGGAAAATTTAGGACTGATATGATTATTCCAAAATTTACAAACCTTAGGTGTGGCCTTCAACTTTGCATTAGAAAACCTAGGTTATAAATGCGATCCAAATATTTTAACCGCACAACAATGAAAATAAAGTAATGAACCAGCTAATTGAATGCGTGCCCAACTTCAGCGAGGGGCAAAACATAGAGGTCATTAACCAAATAGCTGATGCGATAAAATCGGTTGAAGGGGTAAAACTGATCAATATCGACCCGGGAAAAAACACTAACCGAACTGTGTTCACTTTTTTAGGCGAACCCGAAAAGGTTTGCGAAGCTGCTTTCCGTGCCGTTAAAAAGGCTTCGGAAGTAATTGACATGCGGAAACACAAAGGCGAACACCCGCGCTTTGGGTCAACCGACGTGCTGCCCCTGATTCCCATTGCCGGCATTTCTATGGAAGAGACCATTGAATACGCGCTGAAACTGGCGAAACGCATTGGCAACGAACTGGGCATTCCAATTTACTGCTACGAGTTTGCCGCTTCGGAAGAGAAACGCCGCAACCTGGCCAGTTGTCGTGCCGGCGAGTACGAAGGTCTGCCACAAAAGCTGGCCAACCCCGAGTGGAAACCCGATTTTGGTCCTGCCGAATTCAACCAAACAGTTGCACGTACCGGAGCCATTGCCCTAAGCGCCCGCAACTTTCTGATTGCCTACAATGTGAACCTCAACATCACTTCGGCACAACTGGCCAACATTATTGCTTCGGAAGTACGTGAAAAGGGAATAATAGTGCGCGATGGAGACCCCCTAACGGGGAAACCAATAAAAGACAACCACAGCAAAACCATTTATGAACCGGGGTTGCTGAAGTGTGTGAAAGGCATTGGCTGGTTTATTGAAGAGTATGGCATTGCGCAGTTATCATACAACATTACCGACATTGCAAAGTCGTCGATGCATCAGGTTTTCGAAGCTTCGTGCGAACGGGCTATTGCACACGGCGTGCGCGTTACAGGCTCCGAGCTGATTGGGCTTGTACCACTTCAACCCATGCTCGACGCAGGAAGATACTTTCTTGCAAAACAGAATCTTTCAACAGAAATCTCAGAAGAAGCGATTCTGGCAACAGCCATAAAATCGATGGGGCTCGATGAACTTGCTCCTTTCGACCCAAAGAAAAGGATTATTGAATACCTGATTAAGTAATAACCTGAAGGTTGTTTCTCATAATTTATTCACATCCTCTGCCAACTTCCATGAAATCTTTCGAGGGAACCATTTTTTATCAATCAAAATCAGGACTAGAAGAAAAATGGCCGAAAGCACCAACGGAAACCAACCGTTTTTCCCACTGAGATAAGCATGTAAAAAACCCAAAGGCAGTGCAAGGATAACAATTAGCATCATGCGAAGTACTGTTTTCCCTCCCTGCGAGGTTGCTCTCGATTGCGAAAAAGGAAAATATGGTGGCTGAAAATAGAGGATTGCAATTGCAACGAAGTAATTAAAAAGAAAAACAGTCGCAATGTCGGCCAATGCCACAACACCTTTGAAATAAAAAAGAGGTGCTACCATCAGAATAAAAACAGGAATAAAGAACCGGGCAAAAGCAGCTTTCATTGCGTTACTTAAGACCGACGATGGCTTCAAATTGGGCAAAGTCTGATAAATCCATAAGGTGTAGACGTTACTGCCAATGCACAGAACTGAAGGAATCATACTGCTTGTCATGACAGTGAAATAGACGAAGGTCAGGTATCTTTCACTTATATCGCCCGTTGCATTTTTTGAGAAAACCAAAAACAATGGAAAGACGATCATATAGGCAAGCATAGGCAAAATGCTTTGCTTAAACAACCGCTCGCGCCCCACCAGTTTCCACATCAAACGGAAAATAGGAAGTTCGCTTTTAGAAACTCCTAACAAGATTGAATTAAACCTGAACCAAAAAGTATTCTCTCGTTGCAATTTTTCGGATTTCCCTTTTGCATTACTGGTATCGCCAGCACTAAGTTTCACTAGTGTATTTTCGAACCCATAAAAAAGTTTCTTCCCAATGAAAACCATTGCAAGCAAAGGCAAAACAACCGCAATAACTGCACCTGTCAGTATCACTGTACTATGAATTTGCCATAAAGTAGTCAGCATTGAAAACCATGCTGGAGGAATCAGTAAAAAGCGCCAACTAGGGCTCATAAATACTTCAGCCCCATTGTTTGTTACAAAAGATCTTTGAGCAAGCTGATATCCAACCACGATAAAAATGACAAGACCAATCTGAATATACATCATTACATCTTTTAGCTTGTCGCCACTTGTCAATTTCATCAATCCCAAATAAAGAAAAATGGTAAAGAATAGAGTGAAAACCGTATTTAGAAGCGATGCCGCAAACATAAGTAGTGCCGAAGCAATGCCAAACTTTATTCCAATAATCACCAATGAAGGAAGAACCAGACTAAATGAAATGACTAAAAGATAAATCATAATATGCAACACGCGTGCCCATCCCAATGTTTGTCCGTTTACGGGTAGCGGAATAATCAAATTGTTATCGCGGGTATCGAATAGAGAGACCGAATATTCAGACATCATTGTAACGGCAACCATCACCATTAAATAAATATGGGTACTAAACGATATCAGGAAGAGATCATTCGATTTAGAAAACATTAATGGCAGAAACGTTCCAACCAGAACGAACATCAGCGATTGCCTCACCAAGGTGTTATTAGGATCTTTGTTTTTCCCCGATGAATTTGGGTTAAGTTTTCGGTTATCGAGCAAAAGTCTCAGATCGACCAAATGGCAAACCTGAAGAAAGTTGGCTCCGGTTTTCTCAACTACATATTTTAATGGTCGGAGAAATGACGATGCTTTTAAGTTCATTTGGTGGTTCTTAGTTATTAAAGGCTTCTGAAATTTCGAAGGTGTGATCGACATCGTTTCCGGTAAGCCGGGCAAAAAGTTTTTCGAGCGACTCGTTGCCTGTTCCTTTCAGTTCGGAAAAAGTACCATCAGCAACAATAATTCCATGATTGATGAGGATAATGCGATCGGAAACTTTTTCAACTACATCCATCAGATGCGAACTGTAGAAAATAGTTTTCCCTTCAGCAGCCATTTTTGTGATGATCTCTTTCACCGTGATAACAGAATTGGCATCGAGCCCCGAAAGAGGTTCGTCCATGAACAGGATGTCGGGGTTGTGTAGTAAAGCCGAAATAATTAAGACCTTCTGTTTCATTCCTTTTGAAAACGAGCCAATACGTTGGTTTGCATTCGCTTCAATTTCGAGCAAGGAAAGTAATTTATGGGCACGATCGAGAGCGTGTTGCAGTTCAAGCCCACGCATCTCGCTAATGAACGAGAAATATTCCATTGGGGTTACCGATTCGTAAAGGTTTGCCAATTCAGGAATATATCCAATTCTTCGTTTCACTTCGGTAGGATCTTTCCTGATATCGAAGCCAGCAACCTCAACGTTACCTTTAAATGAATCGATTAATCCGCAAATTATTTTCAGCGTAGTACTTTTGCCCGCGCCATTTGGACCAATGTAACCAATAATTTGCCCGGGACTAACTTCGAGGTTAATGCCTTTCAGGACTTCGTTTACCTCAGTTCCATTTTTATAACTTTTCTTAAGGTTTTCTATACGGATAACAGGTTGGTTCGACATTGTAATTACTGTTTTAGCAGGTGGTATTCCTATTATTATTATTTTTCATTCAAAAGAGCCTAAAATTAGGATGTTTTTTTCGAAATCGCTTAAACATGTTTATCTAAAAAAAACTGTTTCGTCCAAAACGTGACGCGTTTTACCTCTTACAACTCTGTTTCATCGAAAACGTGACGCGTTATTGCTGTTACAACTCTGTTTTGCCGAAAACGTGACACGTTTTACCTGTTTCAAGTCTGTTTCATCAAAAACGTGGCGTATTTTACCTGTTACAAGTCTGTTTTACCGAAAACGTGACGCGTTTTACCTGTTACAAGATTTTTCGGCCAAAACGTGGCGCGTTTTACTTCCGCAGAAATATTTCAGCAAAAAACTCCTGCCACCGAATTAAACTTTAAATAGTAAGTTTTGTCATTTTGAATTATCTTTAAGCCAATTACTATTGCAACCTGAAAACCATAAAATTTAACTGATGGCAAAAAGTAAACATCCAAGAGGGCTGATGATCCTCTTTTTTACCGAAATGTGGGAACGGTTTGGCTACTATCTGATGCTGGGCATTTTCACATTATACATGATTGCGCCCGAAACAGCCCAGTTTGCCGGCTTGGGACTAAGCACCATGCAAGCCGCTGACATTTACGGCACTTACCTAGCACTGGTTTACCTAACACCTTTCTTTGGTGGCTTAATTGCCGATAGGTTGCTGGGCTACCGGAAATCGATTTACATAGGTGGCGCATTGATGGCTGCCGGTTACATCGGTTTGTCGATACCCAACAGTATGGTTACATTCTACGTTTCGCTGCTGCTGATTATACTTGGCAACGGAATGTTCAAACCTAACGTATCGGTACTGCTGGGGAAACTTTACGAGAAACCTGAATACATTGACCTTAAAGATTCGGGGTACAACATTTTCTACATGGGCATAAACCTTGGTGCCTTTGTTTGCAATTTTGTAGCCGCTTGGTTACGCCTCACCTACGGATGGGGATGGGCTTTTGCTGCTGCGGGTGTTGGTATGCTTGTCGGGATTATCTGGTTTGCAATTGGAAACCTGCGTGCTCCCGAAATTAAAGAGGCCGATAAAATTGCACCGAAACGCGAAGGCGATCTTTCGCTGGCACGAATTTTCCTTGTGCTGTTTTTACCTGCCTTTGCTGCCGCCGCAGTGGGCTGGCTAATTCCGGGCAACGTATTTGGAGCCGACTCAACCGACGCGTTCATCTTCTTCTGCATACCTGTGTTGCTATTCTTTTTCAACACATGGCGAAAAGCATCAAAAGAAGAAAAAAATCCAATTCTGGCTCTGTTATCAATCTTTGGTGTAGTAATTATTTTCTGGGCAGTGTTCCACCAAAACGGATCGGCACTTACCTACTGGGCAAAAAATAACACCACCCGCGACCTTGGCCCAAAGATGGAAAAAGTGATCAACACCATTGCCAGCACCGAAGAGGTTTCGACCGTTCCGCGCGAGATGAAAATTGTTGGGCTTCATGGCGAAGATATGGGTACCGAAACTGGTCCAAACTACTATTTTCATAACTATACCGAAAAACTTCCGGCAGGAAATATTACCGAAAAACCAAACGACATTAACGATTCGGACTGGGAGCTGGTGAAAAACCAGCCACTCGATCAATATGGGAAAGTCCAGCTTTGGCCTACCGAGTTGCAGGCATCAATCAACCCATTCTTTGTAGTGATACTTACACCGCTGGTGGTTGCGTTTTTTGCTTTCCTCGGAAGAAGGAAAAAAGAACCGTCGACCCCCGGGAAAATTGCACTGGGAATGTTAATCTCCGCGCTGTCGTGGTTGGTAATGGTTGTTGCGGCAATTGTTTCGGGCAACGGCATGGACAAAGCATCGGTTGCATGGCTGTTTGGCGTTTACGGAGTAATTACCGTTGGCGAACTTTGCCTCAGTCCAATGGGATTATCGCTTGTATCGAAACTGGCACCCAAACGAATTGCCGCGTTGATGATGGGCGGCTGGTTCCTATCGACAGCCATTGGAAACAAACTGGCCGGAGTGTTATCGGGGATGTGGGATTTGTTTGAAAAGAAATCGAACTTTTTCCTTACAAATGCGTTGCTTACTGCCGCAGCATTTATAATTATCTTGCTACTCCTGCCCTGGCTGAATAGGGTTTACAACGAACACATGCACAAATCGTAAAAATACGGGCTTAATAATTGTTTATATACCGGATGCTCTCAGTTATCATGAACGCTTATTCGCAAAGAAAAGCTTCATCAACTGGGAGCATTCTTCTTCTAGCACACCCGCCACAACTTCGGTTTTAGGGTGCAGTATTGTTGGTGAAAATAGTGAGTAGCCACGCTTTTCGTCGCGGGCACCAAAAATAACTTTCTTAGTTTGTGCCCATCCCAACGCCCCGGCACACATTGGACAAGGCTCAACGGTAACATAAACCGTGCAATCGGTCAGGTATTTTCCACCCAGCTGGTTTGCCGCAGCAGTAATAGCCTGCATCTCGGCATGTGCAGTCACGTCGGTCAACCGCTCGGTAAGGTTATGCGAGCGGGCAATAATCTGATTGTTGCAAACAACCACACAGCCAACAGGGATTTCGCCCAACTTGAAAGCCTCTTTAGCCTCGTCGAGGGCTTTACGCATAAAATATTCGTCGGTAAAAACCTGTATCATAACCTCAATTTTTCTGCAAAAATAGTTAACCGTGGTGCAATATGAAGCTAATTCAATTTTTTCGCAACAAAATGCACCAACTGTTTCCGACTTTGAATAATTCACCTATTTTTGTTTTCGGAAGAACAAATCATTACTCGAATGAAAATTAAAGCAACGTATAATGTGCGATTTATGCACCCGGAAAGTATTCTGCTATCCGGTTTCTAACTACGTTGTTCTTTGTTTCCTGAAATTTTTTATCAAAAATCATAATTACTAACGTGAAAATCGGAGTGTTTTCATCCGTAAATAATTAGTCATTTAATTATCGGATTGAACTCACATGTTGTACAAATCATTCTAATTTGCGCTGATTTCAACATGTTCG
>Ga0209373_10000800_pt1 | contig 43719 bp, 32 predicted proteins | sample Higcelweek5metaG_FD_187173 | JGI IMG/M metagenome (GOLD analysis project Ga0209373, IMG submission 187173) | Freshwater pond sediment microbial communities from the University of Edinburgh, under environmental carbon perturbations - High... | ecosystem: Environmental > Aquatic > Freshwater >... | reverse complement strand
ATGTGATGAACAGCAAGAGCGATTCTGCCAAACTGTTTGTCCGCAGCGTGAATAAGAATACATTGTATATGTGGGTTGGCGACGACCTTTGGCTGAAGCAGCTGCTGAAAAAGGAGGCTCCGCGGAACAGGGTTGATGTCAAATGGTCGAGTCCCGACCAACTTTGGGTTGCCCGGCGTCCGATTCCGGTAGCCCCGGTGAAATTCTGGACACGAAAAGCCGATTTAAATCTGATGGTAAACCAGTTAGCTTTAGCGAACTGGGCCAAGGGTGGGAGCAGTAACATTACCTTTACTTCTAATTTCAATGCTTCTGTTAATTATGCAAAAGGCAATATTAAGTGGGATAACACTCTTCTACTTACTTATGGTATTCAAAAGTCCGAGCTTTCCAATTTGCGTAAAAATCAGGATGTCGTTAAACTGATTTCTAACCTCTCGCATAAGGCATTTAAGAATTTTGATTATACATTGGGATTATCATTGTTGACTCAGAGTTTTAAGGGTTATAACTATCCCAATGATTCTGTCCCGGTATGCAAATTCTTTGCTCCGGCTGACTTAACTCTGAGTTTAGGTATGACCTATAAACCCGGTCCAAAATTGACAGTTATTATTTCTCCGGCAGCGGGTATGCTGAGATTCGTTCTGGATACCGTATTGATTGATCAGACCAAATACGGTGTTGCTGCTGACAAGCGGATGATGGCCCAACTTGGAGCTAAAGTTTCAATATCACATTCAACTACTATTTTTGAAAATGTGGGAATGTCCAATACATTGGTATTATTCTCGAATTATATTGACCATCCGGAAAAAGTAAATTTCGATTGGGAGCTTGGTCTTAACCTAAAAGTTAACAGGCATTTGAGCACTGCAATTACGACTCACCTGTTATATGACAATAATACACTGGTTCCGATATACGAAGTTCGCGATGGGATAAAGGTGAAAACAGGAGAGGGTAAACGGATTCAGTTTATGGAAGCTCTCGGTGTGAGCTTCAAGTATATTTTCTGATCATCAGATATATAGGCCGATTATAACTGCCACTGCGAACAACAGACTGGCAATCCCGTTAGTGGTTCCGAATGCGCGGTTAACCCTGCTCAGATCATCCGGTTTAACAATGAGGTGCTGATAGATCAGCAATCCTGTGAACACGGTGCATCCCACCCAATACATCAATCCGAATCTGGCTAAAACTCCTGCAGAAACAACGAAGGCTATTGTGATGATATGCAGGAATATCGAAACCATCAAGGCATTTCTTATGCCAACTTTCGAAGGAATCGAGTGACAACCGTTTGATTGGTCAAACTCCACATCCTGTAATGAATAGAGGACATCAAAGCCGCCGACCCAGGTTAAAACAACCCCTGAAAACAACAATGGAAGCCAGTGGAAATGTCCGGTGACAGCGATATATGCGCCGATGGGTGCAACCGACAGCCCAAGTCCGAGTACCAGATGGCACAACCAGGTATAGCGTTTGGTATAGCTGTATCCCATGACGATCAGTAGGGCAACGGGCGACAATTTCAGACAGAGGGGATTGATCAGGCCGGCAGCAACGATAAACGAAACAGCATTGACGATGGTAAAGGCCAGCGCTGACCGGCTCTTGATAATACCTCTTGGGATCTCCCGGTTTGCGGTCCTCGGATTCCTGGCATCGATATCCCGGTCGGCCCAGCGGTTGAATCCCATGGCTGCATTTCGGGCACACACCATGCAAACCAAACATAGAAGAAGGGTGATCCAGCTGAATGGGTACCCGCTGTTCCGGATTGCCAGAAAGAACCCGATCAGGGCAAAAGGCATTGCAAATATGGTGTGGGCGAAAACAACCAGCGAGAGGTAATCTTTGATTTTGGCCATGGTGATTTTATTGCCTCAAATTTACTCATTCATCCGGTTCTGTCATAGTCGGTGGCTTTTAGTACTTTTGCCGGCATGTTAAAAATGGCTGTTACCGATCTCGACGGGACCCTCCTGAATGATAACCAGCAGGTGAGTCGTGAAGATTACCATACTTTGCTCGAACTGGGTGAAAAAGGAGTACTCCGCGTGATTGCCACCGGACGGTCTCCCTTTTCGTTCAAAAGACTGATCCCTGCCGATTTCCCGATCGATTACCTGGTTTTCAGTTCGGGTGCGGGGATTATGGATTATCATACCGGAGAGATCATTTTTTCGATCAACCTGCCTGAGAAACTGGTTCATCAGATCGCGATCCGCTTAAGGGATATGGGTGTACCATTCAAAGTGTTGGGCGCCGTTCCCGAAAATCACCATTACGTTTATTACCAGAATGGCGAGTTGCATCCGGATTTTATCCGCAGGATGGAGAATTACCGGGGATATGAAACACCGATATCCTTTGATCCGCCCAATTTCGGAGAAGCCAGTCAGTTTTTAATTATTTTGCCTGCCGATCCGGCTAGGTTTGAAGAGCTGAAATCCATGTTTACAGGAGTCAAGGTGATACGGGCAACTTCCCCCATCGATCATGAATCCATCTGGATGGAAATTTTCCATCAGGATGTTTCAAAGAGCAAGGCGGTTGCAGAACTATGCAGGATGCATCAAATCGATCCATCTGAGGTCATGGGAATCGGCAATGATTACAACGATATGGATTTGCTTACTTTTCCTGGCGTTCCATTCGTTGTGGCCAATGCTCCTGAAGAACTGAAGGTTCTCTACAGGCAGGTGGCTGATAACAATAACAGCGGCTTTACCGAAGCAGTCAACCGCTGCTTCCTATCGTAGAACTGCGCCCAGCTGCGTTTCAAATGCTTTCTGAAGTTTATCCATGACCTGCTCGATCTGCTTGTCGGTCAAGGTTTTGTTTTCGTCTTGCAGAATGAAACTGACGGCCAGTGATTTTTTACCGGCTCCCAGTTTTTCATCACTCGTGTAAACGTCGAACAGGTTCACTTCCTTAAGCATCTTCCGCTCAACTTGAAAGGCTATGGAACGGATGTTTTCATAACGTACAGCGCTGTCAACCACCAAAGCAAAATCTCTGCGAACCTGCGGATATTTGGCGAGTTCCTCGAATTTCACTTCCTGATGAGCCTTACGCAGGATGACATCCCAGTTTAGTTCAGCATACCACACCGTCTGTCCGATCTCGAATTTCTCCAACAAGGCCGGTTGAACCTGCCCCATCTTAACGCAGCCCTTCTTGCCAAACTTACCGGTCATCCCGATGACGAACAATTCATCGGCAATGGTTTCGGTCTCCATCTCAACGGGGTTGATCCCCATCCGTCTGAGTACATGATAAACGGCTGATTTTAAACTATAAAAGGTGGTATCAGGGCTTTTGCCGGTCCAGTGTTCCGGGTTCTTTTTACCGGTCAGCACCAGTGAAAGACAACGGGTTTCGTGATAACTGTCGGCCAGCGAACGATCGTTGCCTGGTTTCAGTTCATAGATATTGCCGAATTCGTATAGTTTCAGATCAGCGTTCTTGAACTTCAGGTTTGCTGCAACGGCTTCCAGACTGCCAAACAGGAGGGTTCTTCTTAATGCATTGAGGTCGTTGCTCAATGGATTCAGCAGTTTTACCTCAGTATCGGAGACGAAAATTTCTGAATTATCGCAATAGGATGAACGAGTCAGCGAATTGGACATCATTTCATTAAATCCCTGGGCGGTCAGCTGGTCCGAAATCAGGTTCTCGAGTTTTTCAGGATCCGGATGGGGAGCATAGGAGAGGGTAGAGTTCACCTCATCCGTGAGGCCTACATTGTTGTATCCGTATATTCTCAGAATTTCTTCAATGACATCGGCTTCGCGGCGCACATCCACACGATAGGTGGCAACCGACAGTTTTAGAGCGGTCTCGGTTTCCTGCAGAATTTCGATATCCAGAGATTTCAGGATGGTCTTGACCACTTCATGGTCAATCCTGATCCCGATCAACCGGTCGAGGTTGGCCCATTTTAGTTCCACCGGGTAAGGTTCAACAACATTGGGATATACATCCACCACATCCGAGGCGATCTGTCCGCCGGCGATTTCACAGATCATACAGGCTGCTCTTTTCAATGCATATACCGTTGCATTCGGGTCGGTACCTCTTTCAAAGCGGAAAGAGGAATCGGTGAATATCAGATGTCGCTTGCTGGTTTTTCTTACCCAAACAGGATTAAAACAGGCGGATTCGAGGAAAATGCTGGTCGTTGAACCGGATACACCGGCATGAAGTCCGCCGAATACACCGGCCATGCACATTCCCTCTTTATCGTTGCAGATCATCAGGTCGCTGGCGCTGAGCTTACGTTCCTGTTCATCCAGCGTGACAAACGGCGTGCCTTCGGGGAGTGTTCGTACGATGACTTTATGGCCCGAAATGTAATCGGCATCGAAAGCATGAAGCGGCTGACCGGTTTCATGAAGTACGAAATTGGTGATATCGACCACATTGTTGATCGGATTCATTCCGATGCATTTCAGTCTGTTTTTCAGCCACTGGGGCGACTCTGCTATTTTGATGTTGGTGAGGGAAATTCCGGAATAGCGGATGCAAGCCTCGGGGTTGGCGATTTCAACCGAGATATCGAGTTGACCGCTCCTGGCTGGAAGGATGGCTTGCGGTTTGTTTAAGGTAACGTTTTTATCGGTGCTCAGAGCTGCTTTAAGGTCGCGGGCAACGCCATAATGTGAAGCGCTGTCGATGCGGTTTGGGGTAAGGCCGATCTCGAAAAGGTAGTCTGATTCGATTTCAAACAGTTCCGATACCGGCTTTCCAACCGGGGTTGACGGATCCAGAATCATGATTCCGTCGTGACTTTTGCCCATTCCGATTTCATCTTCGGCGCAGATCATTCCAAATGACTCTTCGCCCCGGATTTTTGCCTTCTTAATGGTGAGCGGTTCCGAAGAACCATATAACGTACAACCGACAGGGGCAACGATCACTTTTTGACCGGCGGCGACATTCGGGGCGCCGCAGACGATCGAAAGGGGCTCCGGAGCTCCGATATTGACTTTGGTCAGACTGAGCTTATCTGCCTGAGGATGAGCTGTGCAAGTGAGGACTTCGCCAACCACTAACCCGTGCAAACTTCCCCGAACTGATTCAAACAACTCCTCTGCTTCAACTTCCAGTCCGATGTTTGTCAGGATCTTAGAGGTTTCTTCCCGGGTAATATCCAGATTGATATAGGAACGAAGCCAATTGTACGATATCTTCATTGTATTAATATTTGGAGGCGTAAAAATAGGAAAAATCCGGATTGAGAGTCCGGATTTTCACTAACCTAAAACCTAACCTATGAAATGATCCGTAAAGGATCCTTGCAGAATTGTGATTATTAAAGCCCATTCTGCTGATTACTTTAAACTGTCCCCACAGAGAGCAGATATGGTACGATGTTATTGAGATAACATTGTTATAACAATCACATGGCAAAGATATGAAGGATTTTTAAATCTACAATCACTTTTTGACAAATGGTGATTCTTTATTTATCAACTATCGCATTTTATGGTTAAGGTATTTAAATAGTACTTTTAAGGCGCCAAATTTGAACTTTAAAACAACCAGGAAAATGTCCAAAAGATTGATATACATAATGGTATGCCTGATCGCTTTTAACCAGGCACCGGCGCAGAATGCCACATCCATCACGGCCGGCGGGCTGAAACGACATGTCGGTTATCTGGCCTCACAGGGACTGGGCGGTCGCTGTCCGGGAACAGCAGGAGATCTTGCTGCAGCAACCTATATCCGGGATTGTTTTCTTCAATATCGACTGACACCCATGGCGAAAAACGGGTTCCAGCCTTTTGAGGTGACCCTGGGCGTTAAAGAAGGGCCGGCCAACAAGTTTTTCATAAACGGACAAACAGCGACCCCCGAAAAGGATTTTATACCGCTGACCATCAGTGATAATGGTTCAGCTACCGGATCTGTCGTATTTGTTGGGTATGGATTTAAAATTAATTCAGACTCCCTGAAATGGGACGATTACGCCGGGATGGATCTCCACGGGAAGATTGCCCTGATATTGATGGGAGCTCCTGATCCTTCAAACAACACATCGATCGATCCTTTTGAAGAGAGTTCTTTTACCCGTGCAAAACTAATCAATGCAAGAGATGCCGGCGCTGCTGCCGTGATTCTGGTGGCCGGCGCAGAATTTGATGCCAGGGATGAGCTTGGATTCGGCTCTCTCAAGGAGAGTACCGCAGGATTGCCGGCCATCCGGGTGAAAAGGGCGTTCCTGAACCTGGTGCTGGCTGGCGCGAATATCAAAATCGAAGAAGTCGAAAAACAGTTGAACCAATCGCTCCGGCCGATGTCAAAAGACCTGGGAATTCAGGCATCGGTTACCGCAGATATTATCACACAACTTGCCACCACTCAAAATGTGATCGGATATATTCAGGCTCCTGACACCGGTGCCATGCAGAAGTGGGTGGTCATCGGCGCCCATTTCGACCATTTGGGAATGGGTGGTCAGGGGAGCAGTTCCAGAATACAGGATACCATTGGGGTGCACCCCGGAGCTGACGACAATGCGTCAGGCGTAGCTACTATGATTGAAATGGCCGGCTATCTTTCATCGGTGAGGGAAAAGCTGAAACAATCGGTACTTTTTGTGGCGTTCACCGGTGAAGAGATGGGATTGCTGGGATCGAAGTACTTTGTCGAAAACTGTCCGGTTCCTGTAAAACAAATCTCGGCCATGATCAACCTTGATATGGTGGGTCGTCCGAATGAGGAGAAACGCCTTTCGATAAGCGGCACCGGAACGGCGCTGCAAATGGACAGCCTGCTGGCACTCACCGAACCCGGAAATCTGAAGTGGGCGAAGTCGCCTGAAGGATTCGGCCCCTCGGATCATGCCTCATTCTATACCGCCGGAATTCCGGTGCTCTATTTTACCACCGGCGCTCATCTGGATTATCATACACCGGCAGATACTCCTGATAAGCTTGACTATATTAATATGTCAGAAATCGGAGCGGAGGTTTCCGGTATTGTTCTTTCCATCGCTGGAATGCCTGAACCGCTGACTTTCAAAACCGCCGGTGCAAAAGTCGCACAGGGTGGGATGAAAAAACTCAGGGTTACCCTGGGCATCATGCCGGATGTCAGCGGTACCGAAAACAACGGGCTGCGGGTGGAATTTGCCACTCCGGGTAAACCCGCCCAGGTGGCCGGAATCACCAAGGGCGACCGGATCATCTCAATCAACAACATGCAGGTAACCAATATCCATGATTACATGACACGGCTGCAGTCGCTGAAGCCCGGCCAAACTGTCTCGGTTGAATTGTTGCGGGGAGATAAGAAAATGGTAGTTTTGGTTCAACTTTAAAATTGTTCATCATGACTTTTACGCGACTGAAGAAACCTTTACTATGGACGCTGGCCGTTGTTATTACGCTGGGAACTGCAATCTATCAGCGCAAAACCGGTCCAACCTACCCGCGCAATGAAAAGGTAGTTCTGTCAGATAGCACCTACACGTTTAACCTGATCCGTACCTGTGGCGCCCGCGATGCAAGGGTAAAGCTGCCGGTCAGGGATACTGCCGTCAATGCCGTGTTATACTACAAAAAACTGGGTATGCCGGAAGCCTGGTCGATGGTGGAATTTCAATGGACAGATATCAGGTATCATTCCGCATTCATGAAAAAAATCATGAAGAAAAAGGATGAAAGAGTTTTGGCAGCCAACTTGCCGCAACAACCTCCTGCCGGTAAACTGGAATATTATATTGAAGTGTTTAAAAACGGATATACAGTGCCGGTGGCTAAAAACAAACCGGTAGTCATTCGTTTTAAAGGAGATGTCCCCGCCGGGGTTCTGATCCCGCATATCATCCTGATGTTTCTCTGTATGTTGTTTTCCACCCTCGCAGGTTTATATGCCATATTTAGAATTGAACGGTACCGGCGCTATACCCTCTGGACCTTTGTTATCATGTTTATCGGCGGGTTTATCTTTGGACCCTGGGTTCAGTGGTATGCATTCGGGGAGTGGTGGACAGGGATTCCTTTTGGCTGGGACCTGACCGATAATAAAACGCTCTTTGCCTTCGTTTTCTGGATTGCTGCCCTGTTCGGTATCAAAAGGAAAGGCTCTCCCTGGCTGATTATTCTCGCGGCTGTGATGACATTGATTATTTTCAGCATCCCTCACAGCCTGTTCGGATCGACGTTGGATTATACCACCGGTTCTGTGACGCAAGGTTGATTGAATACTGTAAAAATGGCAGATTTGTTTTGGTGGCATGGCCTTTGAAACGGATAGTCAAGCCAAAAAATATTTTATTATATGGAAACTTCTAAACAGCAAGGTACTATTAATGTAACGACGGAAAATATCTTTCCGATCATCAAAAAATTCCTGTATTCCGATCATGAAATATTTCTTCGTGAATTGATATCCAATGCGGTAGATGCCACTCAAAAACTGAAAACCCTCTCTTCAATCGGAGAATTTGCGGGTGAGCTGGGTGACCTGACCATCCGGGTGGCGCTCGATCCGGAGAAAAAAACGCTTACTGTTTCTGACCGCGGCGTGGGTATGACCGCCAAAGAGATCGATAAATACATCAATCAGATTGCATTCTCTGGTGCTGAGGAGTTTATGAAGAAGTACAAGAAAGAGGCCAATGCAATTATCGGCCATTTCGGACTGGGTTTCTACTCAGCCTTCATGGTCTCTGATCAGGTTGAAATCATCACCAAATCATACAAACGGGGTAAAGCAGTCAATTGGTCATGCAATGGCAGCCCCGATTATACCATCGAAGATTCTGACCGTGAAGACCGCGGAACAGAGATTATCCTGCATATCGATAAAGAATCCTCTGAATTTCTCGAGGAGGGCAGAATACAGACTCTACTGACTAAATACAGCCGGTTCCTGCCGGTTCCGATTGCATTTGGTAAGGAAAAGGAATGGAAAAACAACAAATATGAGGAGACCGACCGCGATAACATCATCAACAACACGGAACCGGCCTGGACCAAAAAACCAGCGGATCTGACCGATGATGATTATGCCAAATTCTACCGCGAACTCTATCCAATGGCAGAGGATCCGCTGTTCCATATCCATCTGAACGTCGATTTTCCCTTCAATCTGACCGGTATCCTCTATTTTCCGAAAATCAGGAATAATTATGAGGTACAGAAGAATAAAATCCAGCTCTACTCCAATCAGGTGTTTGTCACCGATTCCGTTGAAGGAATTGTTCCGGATTTTCTGACCCTGCTGCATGGCGTTATCGATAGTCCTGATATTCCGCTGAATGTGAGCCGTTCTTACCTGCAATCGGATCAGAATGTAAAGAAAATATCTGCACACATCACCAAAAAAGTGGCCGACCGCCTTCAGGAGATCTTTGCTAACGACCGGGAGCAGTTTGAACAAAAATGGGATGATCTCAAATTGTTCATCAATTACGGGATGCTCACCGAGGAGAAATTCTGGGATAAGGCCATGGAGTTCGCTTTGCTGAAGAACACTGACGGCAAGTATTTTACCTACGAGGAGTATAAGAACATCATCAAGGATAATCAAACCGATCAAAATGGCACCCTGGTTTATCTGTATGCCAACGATAAGGATGAGCAGTTCAGCTTTATTCGTTCAGCCAAAGACAAGGGATATGATGTTCTTTTGATGGACGGACAGTTCGATACCCATTTTCTGAATCATCTGGAAGAGAAACTCGAAAAATCGCATTTTGTGCGGGTTGATTCGGATGTGGTTGATAAGCTGATCGATAAATCGGCAAAAAATGAATCTAAGCTCGATGCAACCCTCCAAACCTGGCTGAATCCTGTTTTTAAGAGTCAGGCACCAGGTGAAGGTTATTTTGTAACTTTCGAAGCGCTTGATGAAAAGGCGGGTCCGGTTATTATTACCCAATCAGAGTGGAGCCGCAGGATGAAAGAGATGTCGAAATTCTCGGGCGGCATGAGTTTTTACAAGGAACTGCCCGATAGCTTTAATTTGGTCATCAACAGCAACCACCCGGTGGTATTGCTGATCGGTGAAGAACTGAAGCAGGCTCACGGCACAGAGGCAGGCAAGTTTGATGAGGAGGTTGCCACGGTCAAGGCCGAACAGGACAGTCTCGAACAGCTGCTCAAAGGCAAGAAAGAAGACGAAATTGCTCAGGAAGAGAAAGATAAACGCACCGAACTGACAGCTAAAATACAGGAGTCCGAAAAGCAGCGCGATGAGATTCTTACTGCTTATGGTAGCGAGAATCCATTGGTCAAACAATTGATCGACCTGGCGCTGCTGGCGACCAACAAGCTGACAGGCGAAGCGCTTGATGCATTTGTTCAAAGAAGTATAGGTTTGCTCCGAAATCATAAATAATGATCAGTATGAGGAAAAGATTTGTTTTTACCGCGATGGCCATCCTGTTGGTGGCCGGTTCAGCCGTTCAGGCTCAGGTTCTGTCGTATGGCGCCAAACTGGGTATGGGTTTTCCTGGATTTATCGATGAACGAATTGCCAGTCAGCGCATTACGCTTGATTTAGGACTCACCGGCAGCGTCAAGTTTACCGATGGTATACAGCTCATGATGGACCTCGGATATCAGCGGAAGGGTAGCAGCTTCAGAAACAAATACCTGGATGCCAACAAAAAGGAGGTTCCGGATTCATCCTATCGGGTAAAAACAAATCTTGATTATGTCGATATTCCTCTCTATCTGCGCTTTAGTCTGGGCCATTCCAGTAAATTCTATTTGCAGCTCGGTGGATATTACGGGTATCTGGTACATGCAAATTTCACCGGTAAGCGATTAGGCGAAATGGTGAAAAGGGTGCCCATTAAAGATGGTTTGCAACTGCATGATTATGGCGTAATTGCCGGGGGCGGAATCGAAACACCAATCCGTCAGGGCCTCGGAGTGATCCTGGATATCAAATATCAATATGGACTGAGAGACCTCAACAAGAACAACCTCATTATCGGTAATTCAAATCCGATCAAAAACAAAGGACTGGCTCTGACAATGGGCTTTTATGTCGATGTGGATTAATGTTGTTCAGCGTAGGGACTGATCAGTTTCTGTCTCTACCGGTCCATCAGTTTCATCGCTTCAATCCTGAGAAAATCGAGGGCGCCTTTGGTAGGTGATGTATCGATTTCCATCTGAAGTTCGATGATTTTCTGACTCAGATCGAGCGCCGGGCCATCCGGATTCACTTGCATGGCAGCTTTATTCACAATGTTGAGGATTCCTTCCTTGGCGCTTTTAATCAAATTCCAGGCATCACCGGAGACATAAATCTGTTGTGAGAGATTATGTTCATATTCTGCCCTGACCATCGTCAGCAAATGCTGGTGAAATTCACGGCAGGTATAATCACTGTCCTGCTCCCTGACAACCAGTGAGTCAACGGTGATCCGCTCAAGAAAGAGAGAGAGCCTTTCATAAGCCTGCAACCTCATCGGTAAAGTTTTTTTCCGGTCCTGAAGAGTGAGATCACGGTCGCGGTCCATGGTAAATGATTTGTAATAGTACTTCATCATTGCCAATGCAGTAATCAGCACAACTATCGAGGGGATTGTGTATTTCAGGATTTCCAGTATCGCTTGCATGGATGTCAGATTAGAATGTGTATCAATTGCTCCGGTGAATATCGGTACAAAGGTAAAAATTGTACCTTTGCCCCTTCTTTAAAAAACGACTTATTATGAAAGTTGATCAGGTTTCAAATCGATTACAGGCGCTATCCGTTTCAGCAACTCTGGCCATGGCTCAAAAGAGCAGGGACTTGCGGAGTCAGGGCATTGACATCATCGACTTAAGTCTGGGCGAACCGGATTTTAATACCCCTGAACACATCAAGGAAGCCGGTATCGAAGCTATTCGCCAGAACTTTACACATTATCCTCCGGTACCGGGTTATCTCGACCTACGCCAGGCTATTGTGCAGAAAATGAAACGTGACAGTAATCTCGATTTTACACCTGACCAGATTGTGGTTTCAAACGGAGCTAAGCAATCCATTTGCAATGTGTTGTTGAGCATTGTGAACCCCGGGGATGAAGTTATCATTCCGGCACCGTACTGGGTTTCATATCCGGAGATGGTTTTAATGGCTGAAGGAGTTACAGTTGCCGTTACTTCGGGCATCGAGCAGAATTTTAAAATTACCGCCAGTCAACTGGAAGCCGCCATCACCCCGAAAACCAGAGCCTTTCTGTTCAGTTCACCCTCGAATCCGACCGGAGAAATTTATTCTCAAAAAGAATTATCGGAACTTGCCGCAGTATTGGCAAAGCATCCTCAGATCCTGATCATTTCTGATGAAATCTATGAATATATCAATTACGATGGCAAGCACGAGTCGATCTCGCAATTTGAATCGGTAAGGGATAGGGTAGCCATAATCAATGGTGTATCAAAAGGTTATGCCATGACTGGCTGGAGAATCGGATATGTTGCCGCACCGCTGTGGTTGGCTAAAGCATGTCAGAAACTCCAGGGTCAGTATACTTCAGCAGCAAGCTGCATCGCACAGAAAGCATCCATAGCCGGATTACTGGGAGATCAGTCGGTAGTTAAAGAAATGGTGGCCGAATTCAAGATCAGGCGCGATCTCGTAGTCAAACGTTTGTCGGCAATACCCGGTGTTCGCACCAATAACCCTCCCGGGGCATTCTATGTGTTGCCAGATGTCAGCGCTTTCTATGGTAAGTCAGACGGCAAGATGGTTATCTCGGATGAGGGGGATCTGGTTATGTACCTGCTTAATGAAGCCCATGTTGCCCTGGTTCCGGGTGGAGCATTCGGAGCCCCCGGTTGTATCCGGATATCTTATTCAACTTCGCAGGAGATTCTTAACCGGGCAATTGACCGTATCGCAGAGGCATTGGGCCGTCTAAATTAGTTTTATGCTACGCAAAGCGATATTATTCTGGGGCAGCCTTATCGGAGGAGCTTTAATCATTTTATCGCTGATGATTGGTGGCGCGATCCTGTACACCCGTACCTACTCACCCAGTCTGACCCAAACGGATAAAGATTCCGTGTACTTTTATGTCAGAACCGGCTCGCAATATCCTGCAGTACTGCAGGATATGAAAAAAACCCGTTGGTTGAAACAGGAGAAGGGATTCAATTGGGTTGCCCAAAAGAAAGAGTATCCCGATCATGTCAAGCCCGGCCGTTATTTGCTGACCAAAGGGATGTCGAATGCACAGATTGTTGATGTTCTGCGATCAGGCAAGCAGGAGGAGGTCCATCTGGTGTTTAAAACAACCCGACATTTCGATCGACTGGCCGGGGTGATTTCCAAACAGATCGAGGCCGATTCAGCTTCCCTGCTGAAAGCATTCCGGGATCCCGCGGTGATGGCTTCATTCGGATTGAAACCGGAGCATTGGATGGCAATGTTTGTTCCAAACACCTATCGCTTTCTGTGGAATACCAGTACCGATCAGTTTCTGAAGCGGATGAACCAGGAGTTTAATGCCTTTTGGAATCCCGAACGCGAGAGACTCTTGAAAGAAGTGGGACTCAGCAGGTTTGAACTGGTCACCCTGGCTGCCATTGTACAGGAAGAGACCTTCAAAACTGAAGATATGCCTATGGTGGCCGGTGTCTATTTTAACCGGTTGCACATGGGCATGCGTTTACAGGCTGATCCTACCGTAATTTTTGCCGTAGGGGATTACTCGATCAAACGGGTGCTGCATGCTCATCTTACCTGTGACTCTCCCTACAATACATATAAATACGCAGGATTGCCTCCCGGACCCATCCGGATTCCGTCAGTTCAGGCGATCGATGCCTGCCTGAATTATAAGAGGCATAATTATCTGTATTTCTGTGCAAAAGAGGATTTCAGCGGTTATTCGGTATTTGCCCGTTCGTACAGCGATCATCTGGTTAATGCCCGGAAATATCAGCGGGCCTTGAGCCGCCGCTAGATCAGCCTGACTTCCATCTCGAGTTTTATTCCGAAAGCCTTATGCACAGATTCTATGATCTGACCGGCAAGATCAAGCACCTGCGCAGATGTTGCACCGCCATAATTGACCAATACCAACGCCTGTTTGGGATAGACACCTACCGGACCGTCACGGAAACCTTTCCACCCGCATTGATCAATCAGCCATCCGGCCGGAATCTTTACCGTTTCAGGATCGTGATAATAAGCAGGTATGTCGGGATAGTCTTCTTTCAATAAGGCAGCATGACATCCACTGATGACCGGATTCTTGAAAAAGCTTCCGGCATTGCCAATCTCAGCCGGGTCGGGCAGTTTCGACCGGCGGATGCGGATAACCGCATTCCTGACTTCAAGTATCTCAGGCCGATACCCGACCGGGAATTCCTGCTTCAATGGTTTGTACGTGAGATTTGGTCTGGGCTCTTTATCCAGCCGGAATACTACTTCCCAAACCAGCCATTTTTTGTTAACCGTATCTTTAAAAATACTATCGCGGTAGCCAAACCCACATTGGTCGCGATTAAGGGTGAAAGTCCGGGATGACTCAAGATCGATGACCTTCACCGACTCAATCCAGTTCGAGACTTCTGCACCATAAGCCCCGATATTCTGAACCGGAGCGGCCCCAACCGAACCGGGTATCAATGATAGGTTTTCAAGACCGTAAAATCCGCAGTTAACGGTCCAGTCTACCAACTTATCCCAATCCATTCCGGCACCGCATCTGACCAGAACATATTCTGGGAATTCATCCAAAATCATGATATCCGTATTAACAGGATGAATGACCGTGCCGACAGCCGGTTTGCTGAGCAGGATATTGCTTCCGGTACCCAGCAGCAGCAGGTCGTTGGTAAAAGATCTGCCGGATTTTATGGAATCCAAAAGCTCTTCAGCGTTGTCTGCTTCAATGAAAGTCTGCGCGGTAGAGTCCAACCCGAAAGAATTGGATTGTTTCAGAGAGAAGTTCTGCTGGATTTTTATCATGGCACAAAGATAATCTCGTTATAATAAAACCGCTATTTTTCGTTTTATTGTTACTTCGAAGTTTATAAACCCGGAACTCATGAAAAATCGTGTCATTCTTGCCGTAACCAATGACTTATCCGGGGATCAGCGTGTGCACAAGGTTGCGATGAGCCTGATAAAGTTTGGATACCAACCCACGCTGGTGGGGCGGGTATTGCCGGGCTCCATCCCGGTACAACGACCTTATGGTATTCGGAGATTCCGGCTGTTGTTCCATAAAGGGCCATTGTTTTATTGTGCTTATAACATCCGGTTGTTTTTCTATTTGCTGTTCGTCAGGGCCGATATTTTTCTGGCCAACGATCTGGATACACTTTCGGCAGCCTATCTGGCTGGCCGTTTGCGAAAAAAGAAAATCGTGTACGATTCCCATGAATATTTTACCGAGGTACCGGAACTCGTTACCCGGAAAGGGGTAAAAAAGGTTTGGTTGTTTATCGAGAAGGCGATTTTTCCTGAACTGAAAAATGTTTATACTGTAAATGATTCAATAGCAGAAATTTACAAGAATAAATATGGCGTGCCGGTAAATGTTGTGCGTAATGTGCCTTCAGCTCAACTCCCTGCACCAGTGGCCGGTCAGCTTCCGGTTGGGTTTACTGATAGCAAGGTAATCCTTTATCAGGGGGCGCTGAATGTAGGAAGAGGCCTCGAAGAGATGATCCGGGCTCTGCCAATGATTCCGGATTGTCATTTTCTTTTGGTTGGGGATGGAGATATTCGTCCTGAACTGGAGGCATTGGTGAAGGAGATGAACCTGGATAAAAGGGTCTGTTTTACGGGCAGGCTACCGTTCGATCAGGTTTCGTGGTACACCATGCAGGCAACTATTGGCATCAGTCTGGAGCAGGACATGGGGCTGAGCTATCATTATGCGCTGCCCAACAAATTATTCAACTATTTGCAGCTGGGACTTCCGGTTATTGCTTCAGATTTGCCTGAAATCAGGCAGATTGTAGAGCGTGTTGGGTTCGGGCTGATCATTGACCGGTTTGATCCTGAGTATCTCAGTGAACAGATACGTTCGATACTGAACGATCCTGAGTTGCTCAGGAACTGGCACGACCGGGCGCTGGCAGTGGCCCCCGATTATACCTGGGAAGCTGAAGAAAAGGTTTTGCTGAGTATTTTCCCGGAGCTCTGATCGCCTTACATCCTCATGGCTTTATCGAAGTCGAAATAGTTTTTCGACGATTCCACCGGATCCAGCCGGCCGCTTTCACATCTCACTGTTCTGAACGGGAATTTCCGGATCATGTTATAATCATGTGTAGCCATCAGGGTGGCCCTGCCGCTTTTACTGATATTGATCAGGAGGCGCATCAATTCTTCACTCGTATCCGGATCGAGATTTCCGGTGGGTTCATCGGCCATCAGGATCTCGGGATCATTTAAAAGTGCCCGTGCAATCACCACGCGTTGCTGCTCTCCGCCGGAGAGCTGGTGCGGGAATTTATCATGCTTGTAATGCAGGTCAACATGTTCGAGCACTTCCGAAATGCGTCTTTTTATGGCTTGCTTATCTTTCCATCCGGTGGCACCCAAAACAAACGCCAGATTCTGATATACACTGCGATCATCCAAAAGCTGGAAATCCTGGAAAACCATTCCGATTTTCCTGCGAAGCTTCGGAATATCCCTCTGTCTGATATTTTTCAGATCGAACCCGGCAATGGTTCCCTCTCCATCACGCAACGGAAGCTCGGCATACAGGGTTTTCAGCAGACTGGTTTTACCGGTTCCGACTTTACCGATGAGATAAACAAATTCTCCTGAATTTACCCGTAATGAGACATTATCCAAAACGAGATTCATTTGTTGATAAACCGAGGCATGTTGAAGGTCGATTACGGGTTCCATGTTTGAGGAGATTATATCTTTGCTAAAGTAAAAATAAAACAGGGGAAAATTAGTTATTCCTTTCAGACGAAACACAACAAGCCATGAATCGTTATCCACTAGTTATTGTTCCTATTTTCCTGCTGATGTTGCTCAATGGTTCGGTAAAAGCCCAGCAATCAGCCATATATCGTGATCAGGATGCCGACCTGAAGGAAGGATTGGAGATGTTCCACAAAGCCCAGTACGGAGCTGCGCAACACCGGTTTACAGAATATCTCAGCCGGACAGAAAATCAGGAAACTACTTCGAGGGTTGATGCGGCTTTTTATCAGTCAATTTGTGCTATCCGGCTGGACCATAATAACGGGGAGGCTCTGGTTGAAAACTTCCTGCAAAAATACCCTGAAAGCTCAAAAGCCAACCTGGCCCGCTATGAAATGGGCAAAGTGTTGTTTGAAAACAAAAAATTCAAAAAGGCTTCGACCTGGTTTCAAAAGGTCGAAATCATGAAACTGGGGTCTGAGTATCGGCCGAACTATCAGTTTTATGCCGGATACTGCTACTTCGAGGAGAAGGCCTATTCCAAAGCGCAACCCTTGTTAAAACAGGTAATGGGTTCTGGTGGTGAGTTCAGTGAGGCTGCATCGTACTACTATTATTGCACGGTTTATCAGGATAAGAAATATGACAGCGCACTGAAAGGATTTCAGGAATTGGTCAACAGTGAGGAGTACGGCAATTCGGCCCGCTTTTATGTTGCCCAGATCTATTATGCTCAGGAAAACTTCGAGCAGGTCATTCCGATGGCCTCCGAGCTTCTGAAAAACGCTAAACCGGATCAACAGGTTGAAATGGCCCGCATCATTGGTGATTCCTATTTCCGCCTCAACAAGTTTCAGGAGGCGATTCCCTATCTTGAAAAGTATAAAAAAGGAACCAAAAACCTGTCGCGCGAGGAACATTACGCTCTCGGATATGCCTATTATATGAATCATCAGAGCAAGGATGCTGTCAAGGAACTTGAATTGATTACAGATGCTGATGACCAGCTGACGCAATCGTCAAACCACCTGCTCGGGGGCATCCTGGTTGGTTTGGATGATAAGCTGAAGGCGAGATCTGCCTTCAGGAAGGCCGCCTCCCTGACTCATGATAAAAAACTTCAGGAGGAATCATTGCTCAACTATGCCAAACTAAACTTTGATTTGTCAATTTCGGGGGAGACGATCCGTGCTTTCGAAGAGTTTCTGAAGACATTTCCCGACTCGGAATATAAAGATGAGGTGTATGACTACATGGTTAAGATGTTCATGAACACCCGCAATTATCAGGAAGCTATGGTTTCGCTGGAGAAAATCAAGGATAAAACAACTGATGTGAAAAAGGCATACCAGCGGATAGCCTATTTCAGGGCCCTTGAACTCTTCAACAACCTCAAGTACCGCGAAGCCATCGATATGTTCAATAAGTCGCTGGAGCTCGGAAATTATGATAATCATATCCGGATGTTAAGCTTATACTGGCAGGGAGAAGCCTGGTATAATATCAAGGCATACGAAAAGGCGGCCGATCACTACGAACGGTTCATGAATTCCAGCGGAGCAAGTAAACTTACTGAGTATCAGCTTGCACAATATGGTATGGGGTATAGCTACTTCAATCTGGAGGACTATTCACAGTCGGTATCCTGGTTCCGTCGTTTTGCAGGCAGTGCCCGAACTTCGGATAAACTGATTGCAGATGCCTATAACCGGATCGGCGATTGCTATTTCATGAGCCGGACTTACTGGCAGGCCATCGAGTATTATGATAAGGCCATTGCCCTCCATACCGAGGATGCGGGCTATTCAGTATTTCAGAAAGGATTCTCCCTGGGGCTGGTACAAAAACCGGAACAGAAGATCGAAGTATTGAACCAGCTGATCAGGGATTATCCGAAATCGCCTTATACCGATGATGCTTCCTATGAAATCGGACGATCATACATCGATATGGCATTGCCCATGGATGCGATCCGGACTTTTAAAGAGCTGATCAGCAAGTATCCGAATAGTTCGTATGTCAGAAAATCTTATGTCCAGCTGGGACTGATCTACTTCAACGCCAATCAGAATGAGGATGCTATGGCGATGTATAAGAAGGTGGTATCCACCTGGCCGGATTCACAGGAATCAGCAGATGCCCTGAACGGGATCAAAAACATCTATGTTGAAAGCAACCAGGTTGATGAATACCTTACGTATGCTCAGTCGACCGGAAAAACCACGGATATTTCTCTATCCCAGCAGGATAGCCTGATCTATCAGGCTGCCGAGAATGTTTATATGCAGGGTAATTGTGAAAAGTCGCTCAAGAGCCTCGAACAGTACATTTCGAGGTTCCCGCAAGGACATTTTGTGCTGAACGCACTTTTCTACATTGGTGATTGTGCTTATCAGGGCAATGATCTCGATAAAGCGCTCAATTCCTATTCGGTCATACTGTCGAGGGGTAAGAATGAATTTTCAGAAGTGGCATTGGCACGAACCGGGGAAATCTATTATCAAAAATCGGATTTTAGCAAGGCCATGGGGCTATACCAGCAACTGCTGCAACAGGCGGAAGTTCCAGCCAATATTCTGGATGCGCGCATCGGTATTATGCGCTGCGCCTTTAAACAAAAGGATTTTAATACGGTAATTCAATCGTCAAAAGAGGTCATGTCTTCGGATAAGGTTCCTGAAGAGATTGTCAGGGAAGCATCCTACAAGCAAGGTAAAGCTTATCTGGAAACCGGCGACGATGACAAAGCTCAGGAGATCCTTGCCGGGGTTGCCAAAGATGTTAAAAATGTTGAAGGAGCCGAATCAAAATACACCATTGCCGAGATTTTGTATCACAAAGGGCTGGTTGACGATGCCGAAAAAGTGATACTTGAGTTCCTCGACCAGAATACCACTCATCAGTATTGGCTGGCAAAAAGCTATATCCTTTGGTCGGAGATATACCTGAAACGCGGAGATCCTTTCCAGGCTAAGGCCACCCTTCAGATCCTCAAAGAATCGTATACACGGCACGACGATGGCATCCTGAAGATTGTGGAGGAAAAATTGAAATGGATCGATACCCAAAACCAAGAAAACAAGTAATCATGAAACGAATGAATATCGGTTTAGCAGGCTTTTTGAGATATCTTCCGGTACTACTACTGCTGATTTTTCCGTTTACCGGCATCTTTGCTCAAGAGGGTATTAATAAGGAAGTCAGTGTGGTAAGGCCATACAGTCCAACCATTAGCGATGCTTTTAAAGCGCGTTTCATGCCTAAACTGGATGATACCATTCAGGTGCCGACCCATTTTGAATACTCGATTCAGGCAGCCAGAATCAATCCTGCCCTGAGATTGCTGGAGCTGGAAACTACGGATTACCGGCCCATGCAGGTTGATGAACTGAAACCTTCGCAGATTACCCTGGGATTGGGGAATTATTGGACCCCTCTGGCAAAACTATCCTTAAACACCCTCCGGAACAAGAAGGGTAGCATCGGTCTGGATGCCAGTCATTTGTCGTCACATGGATCGGTAAGAATGGCTGACGATCAAAAGGTATATGCCGGATTTGCTGATAATGACGTGCGGCTTTACGGGCAGGCTTTTTTTAAACGGTCGACATTTTCTGCTGATGTCTTTTTTTCTGAGGACCACCACTACTTGTACGGTTACAGTACCGATAATATCAACGGAACACCGGTTACCCCCTGGTACCTGAGGGTAACTCAAAAGGATTCGATCCCTTTTCAGCGGTTTGTTATCCTGGGTACCAAACTGTCATTGTGCTCCAATGATAAAGGCAATAATGGAATGACATACAGGATCGACGGGGAATATGACTTTTTGCTGGATGATCAGAAGGAGATTGAGCACAACGGAAAAATGGAGTTAGCTCTATCGAAGGAGCTGGAAAAATTCACCCTTGGCGGGGAGACCGGTGTGGAATATACTTACAGGACCCATCTGCCGGATTCGGTTAGCTATACAATCATACACCTGGATCCGTGGATCGGTTTCGACTGGAATTTTGTCAAGCTCACCGCCGGCCCTAAGGTCACCCTCGATCAGAATGCGGAGAAACTCCTGTGGTACCCGAAATTGAATGTGGAGATCAATATTACCAACAGGTTGGTACCTTATTTTGGACTTAACGGGTATTATGAGAACAACACGTACCGGTCGGTCAGCCGGGTGAATCCCTATATCGCTGACAATGCAGAGATTTTGCCTACCAACCACCGGTTCATTGCATACGGAGGTTTGCGGGGACGCGTTGCTCCAACCGTGGCGTTTAATCTGTCGGTTTCATGGGACGACTCCCGCAACATGCTGTTTTTTGTGCCCGATGAATCGAACCCGATGAGAAACAAGTTTGTTCCGGTTTATGACAACGGGAGCCTGTTAACAACCGGTGGTGAGATTTCACTTCGGCAGAGCGATAATCTGTCATTTATCCTGAAAGGGAATTATTATCAGTATAATCTGGATTCCTTAGCTGCGCCATGGCACAAGCAAGGATGGGATATGAATTTCACTACACGCTACGCCTGGAAGAAAAAACTGGTTTTGAAAACCGAGGTGTTTTTGTATGGAAAATACAGCGTTCCGGAGCCTGATCCGGCTATCGGTAAGGTAAAGGAAATCAATGGTTTGGTCGATATCAACCTGAGTGCCGAGTATCAGATCAAACCCTGGATGTCGGCCTTTGCACAGATCAATAATCTGATATCCGACAAGTATTATATCTGGCAGAATTATCCCATGCAAAGGATCAATTTTATTGCCGGATTGTCCTGGATTTTTTAAGGTAAAATCCCACCTTTTTGCTATCTTTGGCTGATTTTTTCAGGCCAATAATAATAATATACAAATATCACAATATGAGCGACTTACCTATTAAAACTAGTGGTGATGATTATTCAGCGGATAGTATTCAGGTTTTAGAAGGTCTGGAAGCAGTTCGGAAGCGTCCTGCCATGTACATCGGCGACATTTCGGAACGCGGATTGCACCATTTGGTTTATGAGGTGATTGACAACTCCATCGATGAAGCGCTGGCTGGTTATTGCAATACGATCAACCTGACCATTCATCCTGATAACAGCATCACCGTGATTGATAACGGAAGGGGTATTCCGGTTGATTTGCACGAAAAGGAAAACAAGTCGGCTCTTGAAGTGGTCATGACTGTTTTGCATGCTGGTGGAAAGTTCAATAAAGACAGTTATAAAGTATCCGGCGGACTGCACGGGGTAGGTGTTTCGTGCGTGAATGCACTTTCATCGCTGTTAACAGCTGAAATTCACCGTGACGGGAAGATCTACCAGCAAATTTACAAAAAGGGAATTCCGCAGGGTCCTGTGAAGATTGTAGGTACATCTGAAAGTACCGGTACTACCATTCATTTTCTTCCTGACTCTGAGATTTTTACCGTATCGGAATACAAAACTGATATTCTCGATGAACGTTTGCGCGAATTATCCTTTTTAAACAAAAGGATACGTCTGACTATGACGGATGAACGTGTCGTTCAGGATGACGGAAGTTTTCTGCATGAAGAGTTTTATTCCACTGAGGGATTGAAAGAGTTTGTTGATTATGTGGATGAAGGCCGTGAAAAACTGATCGATGAGGTTATCTGCATTGAAACTGAGAAAGGGGATATACCGGTGGAGATTGCCATGCAGTATAATACTACTTTTAATGAGCATGTACACTCTTATGTCAACAATATCAACACGATAGAGGGTGGAACCCACCTTCTGGGATTCAGGAGGGGTTTAACGAGAACGCTGAAACGTTACGCCGATGAATCAGGTATGCTGACCAAGCTGAAATTTGATATCAACGGAGATGACTTCAGGGAGGGACTTACGGCTATTCTTTCGGTAAAAGTTCAGGAGCCGCAGTTTGAAGGCCAGACAAAAACCAAGCTGGGAAACAGTGAGGTGGCGCTGGCAGTTGACCAGGCCATCAGCGATATGCTGAAAAATTATCTTGAAGAACATCCGAAAGAGGCACGTGCCATTGTCAACAAAGTGATCCTGGCTGCTACAGCCCGTCACGCAGCCCGAAGGGCGCGCGAACTGGTTCAGCGGAAGAATGTACTGACCGGATCAGGCTTGCCCGGAAAACTGGCCGACTGTTCCAATAACGACCCGGCCTTGTGCGAGCTCTATCTGGTGGAGGGAGATTCTGCAGGTGGCACGGCAAAACAGGGCCGTGACCGCCAGTTTCAGGCAATTTTGCCGCTGAGGGGTAAGATCCTGAACGTTGAAAAAGCCATGCAGCACAGGGTTTTTGAGACTGAAGAAATCAAGAATATGTTTACTGCGCTCGGAGTCACCATTGGCACCAACGAAGATAGCAAGGAAGCCAACATTGAAGGCCTCAGATATCACAAGATCGTCATCATGACTGATGCTGACGTCGACGGCAGCCATATTACCACATTGATTCTGACTTTCTTCTTCCGCTATATCCGCCAGATCATCGACCAGGGATATGTTTATATCGCAACACCGCCACTCTATCTGATAAAAAAAGGAAAAGTCGAGCGCTATTGCTGGACCGATGAGGAACGTGAAGCAATCACCCTTGAATTGGGTGGAGGAAAAGAATCAACAGGTATTCATGTTCAGCGATACAAAGGTTTGGGAGAAATGAATGCCGAGCAGCTTTGGTCGACTACGATGAATCCTGAGTTCCGGACTTTGCGATTGGTTACTATTGATAATGCCGCTGCTGCTGACCGTACTTTCTCCATGCTGATGGGTGATGAGGTTGCCCCGCGCCGTGAATTCATCGAGAAGAACGCCAAGTACGCAAAAATCGACGCATAATACACTTAGCACAATGAACTTAGAGTTGACAACTTTTCCTCTAGAGATGACAACTTTTCCTCAAGTTGTCATCTCTAAAAGGAATTTGCCCTCAAACACCTTTACCGCAGGCCCTTCCAGCCACACATCTGTAAAACGGTTTCTGTCAAGGTGTTTGAATGATACTTTCAATTTGCCTCCGAGGGCGATGCAATCATAGTTGGAATACCCGGAATTAAGCTTCCATTCGGTGGCTATCGCCGATGCAACATTTCCGGTACCACAGGCCAGAGTTTCATTTTCCACTCCGCGCTCATAGGTTCTGACTTGCAGAGTCCGGCCAATAGTTTTAACGAAATTTACATTGGTACCAGCCGGGGCGAACTGATCAAGGTTCCGGATCGTTCTGCCGGCGGTCTCTACATTCAGTGAGTCGAAGCTTTCAATAAATACAACCAGGTGAGGTACACCGGTGTTGAGGAAGATAGCATTCCGGTCAGTAATGGAATCCAAAACCGGAAGAGTTACCGGTTCGATTTTTTCAATTTCGGCCATCTTGAGTCTGATACACCCTTCGCTCACGACTTCAGCCTCATGAACTCCATCGGGGGCGAGAAACCGGGTTTTCTGGTTGAAAATTCCTAATCCGGATGTCATGGCTGTAATGCACCGTCCACCGTTGCCACACATTTCTGCCGGATAGCCATCGGAATTATAAAATATCATTTCGAAATCATAATCCTTTGACGGGCCGATCAGCATAAGTCCATCAGCGCCTATGCCAAAATGACGGTCACACAAACTACTGATCTTCTCAGGGGTTAGCGTATTTATCTGGCTTTCATGGTTGTCAATCAGGATGAAATCATTGCCGGCGCCCTGCCATTTTTGGAAATCTATCGTACTCATATTGTTAACTTCTGTTAAGGAAATCGGTCGCGACAATTAAGTTTTGTTAAAGTCGCCCTTTGCCTGCAACTCTTCGGCCATCCCGATCGTTTTAGAGATCAAAAGGCACGCTTTTTGAAAACTTGACAAAGTGAGCAAAATTTAGTCGACAATACAAAATTCTTCATCTTATGAAATCAAAAAGAATATTTGGAACACTGCTGATCGCATTAGTAGGCAGTTTGATCGGGGTGGCAATCTACTCCCGGTTTGATCATTCAAAAACAGTGATTGTTAAAAGTGGCCAGTCAACTCCAGTTACTTATACCGGATTACCGGCCTCGACTTTTGCTGCCCCGGATTTCAGATTGGCAGCAGAAAAGTCAGTTCATGCTGTTGTACACGTTAAAACGATCAGTCAGATCAAGCAATACGGATATGATAATCTGCTGGATTACTACTTTGGTAATCCCCGGCAAATGAACCGAAATGTAGATGGATACGGATCGGGTGTGATTATCGACACAGAGGGGCATATTGTTACCAATAACCATGTAATTGACGGATCAAACAGTATCGAAGTTACGCTGAATGATGGCCGGGTATTGAAGGCCACCATCGTAGGAAGAGATCCACAGACTGATGTGGCAGTTATAAAAGTCAAAGCAGATGATCTGCAGTTCCTGACATTTGGCAATTCAAACGAGCTGCAGGTTGGCGATTGGGTTCTGGCCATAGGAAATCCATTTAACCTGACTTCGACGGTTACCGCTGGCATTGTCAGTGCCAAGGCTCGCAGCATTGGTATTATCGGAGGCGGATCGAAATCACAGAATCCGTTCAGCAGGCAGCAGTCGAATCAGGTGCCTAAAGGGATTGAATCCTTTATCCAGACAGATGCTGCCGTAAACCCGGGTAACAGCGGGGGTGCACTGGTTAATCTTCAGGGTGAACTGGTGGGTATAAATACTGCAATAGCTTCACAAACAGGATCATATGCAGGATATTCATTTGCTATTCCTGTATCCATCGTTAGAAAGGCCGTCAGCGATATTATTGAGTTTGGTGAAGTTCAGCGGGTGGTGATTGGAATTCAGGGGGGGACTGTTACTCCCGAAGTGGTTGATGCAAAGGATCTGAAAGTTACCCGGGGAGTTTATGTGGATGATCTGACTGAAGATGGTGGAGCCATCAAAGGTGGTTTGAAATCGGGAGATGTCATCATCGGCCTCGATGGCACAAAAGTAAATTCGATGGGTGATTTACAGGAATATGTTGCCCAGCATCGTCCGGGCGACAAGGTAACGGTTACGGTGAACCGTAAAGGTGACGAAAAAGAATTTTCGGTCATACTGAAAACTCCATCGGGCGAAACCAAGACGATAGGCTCTTCTGAATTCTGGGCATATCTTGGTGCAGACCTCGAAAAGTTGAGCGACAAGGAGCTTGAGAAATATAATATTGATGGGGGTGTCAGGGTGACAAAAATCCATGACGGCAAATTCAAGACAGCCGGAATTCCCGAAGGATTTGTTATCACTCACATCAATCGCGCAGAGGTTCAGGATGTTCAGGATGTGCGGTCTTATATCGAACGAATTTCAGGGGGTGTTTTTATTGAAGGCATCGGAACCGATGGCAAGGACGATTATTATTTCAGAAAATAAGTTGAATCAGATTTGAACAGGTGCTGCCGGTTGTACCGGCAGTACCCGTTTATAAGAGTATCATTTGGGTTTGAAACCTTTTTGGATATTAGACGTTAAAGGTCTAACTTTGCGCACATTTTTTTCCAGAAAATCATTCTATGAGGCAACTAAAAATCACCAAGTCCATTACCAATCGTGAGAGTGCATCGCTTGACAAGTATCTGCAGGAAATTGGTAAGGAAGAGCTAATTACGGTTGAAGAAGAAGTCGAACTGGCACAACGAATCAAAAAAGGTGACCAGAAAGCTTTGGAGAAATTAACCAAGGCTAACCTGCGGTTTGTTGTATCAGTTGCAAAACAATATCAGAATCAGGGATTGAGTTTACCGGATTTAATCAACGAAGGAAATCTGGGTTTGATTAAAGCCGCAGAAAAATTTGACGAAACCCGTGGTTTTAAATTCATTTCTTATGCGGTATGGTGGATTCGTCAGTCCATTCTTCAGGCTCTTGCCGAGCAGTCGAGGATTGTTCGCCTTCCGCTGAACCAGGTTGGGTCACTGAACAAAATCAACAAAGCGTATTCCCGTTTTGAGCAGGAAAACGAAAGAAAACCATCGGCCGAAGAGCTCTCGGTTGTTCTGGATCTTCCCGCTGAGAAAATTTCTGACACCCTCCGGGTTTCCGGACGTCATATTTCTGTTGATGCTCCTTTTGTTGAAGGAGAAGCCAATTCGTTGCTGGATGTATTGATCAATGATGATTCGCCAAATGCCGATCATGCCCTGATCAATGAATCTCTGAGCCGTGAAATCGACCGGGCACTGGCAACTTTAACGGAACGTGAACAGGACATTATCAAGCTTTTCTTTGGAATTGGTTGTTCAGAGATGACACTTGAGGAGATCGGAGAAAAATTCGGTCTGACCCGTGAACGTGTCCGTCAGATTAAGGAAAAAGCCATCCGCCGGTTAAGGCATGCTTCGCGAAGCAAGCTGTTGAAGACCTATCTGGGATAGTTTTCAGTTTCCTTTTATCTTCTTTTCAATTGCGTACATTTCGTCACGCAGGCGTGCGGCTTCGACAAAATCGAGGTCGGCTGCTGCTTTCTTCATCAACGCCTTGGTCTGATTCAGCAAACCTTCGAGTGCCGGTTTATCCATGTATTTGATAACCGGATCAGCGGCAATGTCAGTCCTGTCTCTTTCAAAATAAGCCTTCTTGCCGGGTTTGTTTTTCAATTCGGCAATGCCCTCCCGTTGTGCCTTGATGATTTGCTGAGGGGTAATGCCGTTATCTTCATTGTATTTCAGCTGTTTTTCGCGACGGCGGTTGGTTTCATCGATGGCTCTCTTCATGCTCCCGGTAATCTTATCGGCATACATGATGACCAATCCGTTCAGGTTACGTGCCGCGCGCCCTGCTGTTTGAGTCAGACTCACCTCTGATCGCAGAAAACCTTCCTTGTCGGCATCCAGAATGGCGACCAGGGAGACCTCGGGTAAATCCAGTCCTTCACGAAGCAGGTTGACCCCAACCAGTACGTCAAATGTTCCGTTACGCAATCCGGCAATGATCTCCACACGATCCATAGTGTCAACATCGCTGTGAATATACTGGCAGTTGATATTCAGCTTGCCCAGATATTTGGTCAGTTCTTCGGCCATCCGTTTGGTCAGGGTAGTGACCAGAACCCTCTCGTGCAGCTGGATGCGTGAGCGGATTTCCCCGAGCAGATTATCGATCTGATTTCCTGATGGCCTTACCTCGATGACCGGATCCGGCAAGCCGGTGGGGCGGATAACCTGCTCAACAACGATTCCTTCCGACTTGTCCAGCTCGTAAGGCGCCGGGGTAGCCGACATAAATACCGTTTGTGTAGTCAGAGTCTCCCATTCCTCAAATTTTAATGGACGGTTATCCATGGCGGCGGGTAAACGGAAACCATATTCCACCAGATTCTGCTTACGCGAACGGTCGCCACCATACATAGCCCGTATCTGGGGGATTGTGACATGACTTTCATCAACAACCATCAGATAATCAGATGGAAAGAAATCGAGCAAACAGAACGGGCGCGTCCCGGGCTCCCGGCCATCGAAATAGCGGGAGTAATTCTCAATGCCCGAACAATGCCCCAACTCACGGATCATCTCCAGATCGAATGTGGTGCGCTCTTCGAGTCGCTTGGCTTCGAGGTGTTTACCTATCTCATGAAAATAAGCTGTCTGAATGACCATATCATCCTGGATAGCATGGATGGCCGATGCGATCCGTTCTTTGGTGGTCACGAAAATGGTTGCCGGATAGATGATCAGAAAATCAGGCTTATCCTTCAACTGTCCGGATATCGGGTCGATGATTTCCAGACTTTCAATTTCGTCTCCCCAGAAAACTACGCGATAAGCCACATCGCCATAAGCAATCCGGATATCGATGGTGTCACCTCTGACCCTGAAGTTTCCACGCTCAAATTCCACTTCGTTCCGGCTGTAGAGGCTGTCGACGAGCATTCTGAGAAACTTGTTTCTCGAAAGACTCTGTCCTTTCTCAACGGTTATGGTGTTCTTGTGAAAGTCATCCGGATTACCGATGCCATAGATGCAGCTGACAGATGCAACGATGATGACGTCCCTGCGGCCTGAAAGTAATGAGGATGTTGCACTCAGCCGGAGCTTTTCAATCTCGTCGTTAATGGCCAGATCTTTTTCAATATAGGTATCGCTGATCGGCATGTAAGCTTCAGGCTGATAGTAATCGTAATAGGATATAAAGAATTCGACTGCATTTTCAGGAAAGAAAGCCTTGAATTCTGAGTAGAGCTGGGCTGCTAATGTTTTATTATGACTGAGAATCAGGGTGGGGCGGTTAACCTGCTCGATGACATTGGCAATGGTAAAGGTTTTTCCTGAACCGGTAACCCCCAGCAAAGTCTGGTACGGAGTTGCACTGTTTAATCCTTCAACCAGCTGGCGGATGGCTTCCGGCTGATCTCCCGTGGGAGCGAATTCTGAGGTGAGCTTGAAATCCATAGCTTTTTTCGTTACACGTTACACGTCACGCGTAACGGTTATCGGGTTGTTTGCAAGATAGTGCATTATATTGGCCGGCGGACGTTCATGGGCGAGCTCGTTGGCCATAAAATCCATATACGGCTTGACGTGCCTGAAAAACGCCAAATATCCTTCACAAAGCCAGTTTAATCCCGTTTGTCCGTCTGCCGTAACGGCAATCCGGCTTTTCGGGCAACCTCCGTGGCAGGCAAAGCGAAACTCGCAAGTCAGGCACCGGCCGGGCAGGGTATCGCGCTTATCCTTGCCAAACTGCATTTGCCGCCCGGATGCCATCAGGTCGCCCATCCTGGTTTCCATGACATTGCCCAGCAGATACTCCGGGTATACGAAGTGATCGCAGGCATAGAGATCCCCGTTGTGCTCCATGACCGCGGCTGCACCACAAGTTTCCGAAAACGCACAAAGTCCGGGTGGTGCGCCAACCCAATTGGCAAGCGTTACATCGAAAAGTTGCACGTAAACTTTACCGACATCATTTCGAACCCATTCGTCAAACATGGTGATCATGAATTTCCCGAATTGCCGGGCACGCACTGACCAGTTTGTAAGCTCTGCGGAATCACTGTACGAGGGTGCTACCAGAGTAAGTCCGTCGTCAGGTGTTTTTCCGGCGCGGCGTTCAACAACCGGAATAAACTGCATGTACCCGCTTCCGGCTCTCTTCAGGAACCGATAGACATCCAGCGGTTTCAGCACATTCACATCATGGATCACCGACAGGGTATTAAATTTAACCTGAAATCTCTTCAGCAGGCGTATACCGGACATGACTTCCTGATGAGTCGGATTACCCTGTTTGGATTTACGGTATTTATCGTGGATCTCGGCAGGGCCGTCAACAGAGATTCCGAGCAGAAAGTCATTCTTCTTGAAAAACCGGCACCACTCCTCAGTTAAGCGGGTGCCATTGGTTTGGAATGCATTTTCGATTTTTTTTGATCCCTGATATTTTTGCTGCAGCTCAACGACCCTGATGAAGAAATCAAGCCCCATAAGAGTTGGCTCACCACCCTGCCAGGTGAAAGACACTGTCGGAACTTCCTGCGATGCGATATACTGCCTGATGAATTCTTCCAGAACCTCGTCGGTCATTTTGAAGCTTCCGGTACCAGCATAGAGGTTCTCTTTCTCCAGATAATAGCAATAGGTACAATTCAGATTGCATACGGATCCGATGGGTTTAGTCATGACCATAAATGCCTTTGGTTGTGTTACCTTAATGGCATCACTCAGGGTAAGGGTCTTGTTTTTATCGAATCGGGCCATGAGGCGAAGATAGATAGTCTTGAATATTGTTGTTAATTATAAATTGACAATCTTTGTTTAACATTAACTAACTCTTTTCCCTTTACTATGAATATTTTTGTTGCTAAGCTAAGCTCCGGTACTCAAAATGAGGACATTAAAGGGCTTTTCGAAACTTTTGGCCGTGTGGATTCGGCTAAAGTGATCATTGATCGCGATACCAATCAATCAAAAGGATTTGGTTTCGTGGAGATGCCTGATGACAATGAGGCTCAGGCGGCCATTGACAGCCTGAATGAAACTGATTTTAAAGGCAGCCGCATTGTAGTTAAGCAGGCTCGTCCGCGCACAGAAGGTCCTGATTTCGGACCGAGGAGACCGAATCCCAGATTCGATCGATAACCTTAACTAGGGCGGGAAACCGCCTTTTTTTATAATAATAAAGGAGAAAAATGAAAAAGTTAACTAAATCCCTGTTAGCCATTTTATTGTGTGTGGTGATATTCGAATCATGTTCGACTGTTCCGATCATAGGCCGTAAACAGTTAAGCCTCCTGCCGGAATCCTCGATGATCCAAATGGGTCTTACAGATTATCAGGCGTTTATGAAAGGAAACAAAGTTTCGGCCGATCAAAAGGCTACACAAATGGTGCAGACTTCAGGCTCCCGGATAGCTGCCGCAGTGAATAAGTTTCTAAAGGATAACGGAAAGGCGTCACAAATTGCTAATTATCAGTGGGAATTTAACCTGGTGGCTGATGCCACGGCAAATGCATGGTGCATGCCTGGTGGTAAGGTAGTGGTATATGAAGGCATTCTGCCATACACCATTAGTGAAGCTGGATTGGCCGTTGTTATGGGCCACGAAATTGCTCATGCCCTGGCTCATCACGGGAATGAAAGAATGAGTGACGGACTGGTTCAGGAACTGGGTGGAATGGCTTTAAGCAAAGCTATTGAGAGCAAACCTGAAGCAACGCGGAAAATTTTCCAGCAGGCATACGGAATCGGATCGCAACTCGCCTTTATCTTACCCTACTCACGTTTGCATGAAAATGAGGCTGACCGCTTGGGACTGATATTGATGGCTATGGCGAAGTATGATCCCAATGAGGCAGTCGCTTTCTGGGAGAGGATGTCAAAATCGGATACCGGAAATAAAATAACGGCCTGGTTAAGCACGCATCCTTGTGATGAAGACAGGATTGCCTCTCTGAAGAAAAACCTGCCCGAAGCCTTAAAATATTACCGGCTGGCTCTTGCCGGAAAATAGACGTTACATGTTCCTGTTATAAATGGGTCACCCGGATGTCCATTGTTTGTTATTTAGAATAATTCTACGGTGTGATTATGGCCGAAGCATTATCTTCGTCACTTTAAATAGCAACTGTGGCATTGAGAATTGACAGAGGAGAAATTGGTCCCCGCTTTCGCGGGGATGACAGCCCCGGCTTTCGCCGGGGTGACAGTCCCCGCTTTCGCGGGGATGACAGAAAAAGCGGCTTTCGCGGGGATGACAGAAGAGGGAGTGCGGGGTGGAGAGGTACAAAGAAGGTTGTAGGGGTTGTAGGGGTTGTAGTAGTTGTAGTTGTTGTAGGGGTTGTAATGGTTGGGTGTAGGGGAAGCCACAAAACAGAAAGAATAGTAAGTTCTTTAGCACAGAATCAGGATACCTCTTTGTTGTCAGTGAACTATGCAAAGGGTTTTCGGTTTGAGCGATGTGAAGAGGGGACGATCCTGATCCTGTCGAATCCGAATAAACCAGGCAGTGAGATTGCCAGATATCGATTGATGCCAAAGAAATCCGGAACGGGCCGGAAAGCTGGTTATACAGATATTATTGTTCCGGTGAACAGGATGGCGGCATCATCCACCACACACGCCGGTTTTTTGTCGGCTCTCGGCTCCGGGGAACAGCTGATCGGCTGTAATAATCCCGATAGATTGTATGACACTTTATTGTATAACCGGTTCCTGAAAGGCGACCTGTTGCAGATGGGGCATGATCTGGAGTATAACCTGGAGTTCCTCATTGCATCAAAACCCGATCTGGTGTTGCAAACCGGTATCGATGGGCAATTTGTTCCCGATCCCCGGTTAGCAGGAATGGGCATTCCGGTGATGTTCCTGTTGGAATGGATGGAATCAACCCCTCTTGGCCGGGCCGAATGGATCAAAGTTTTCGGACAGGTCTCGGGCAAAGTCAGGGCAGCAGATTCCTTATTCCATGTGATAGAGACCAACTATTTGCGATATGCTGCACTTGGACATGGTGCTCCGGAGAAGGTCAAAGTATTGACCGGAAATGTGTTTAAAGGGAGTTGGTATATGCCCGGAGGGAACAATTTTATGTCCCGCTTTTTTAAGGATGCAGGCATGAACTATCTGTGGAAAGAGACCAACCAGTCAGGCAGCCTGGCGCTTAGCTTTGAATCGGTGGTTTATAAGCTGACTGATGCGCCCGTATGGGTTAATGTGAATGCTGATTCTCTTTCGCAATTATTGGCTGCTGAACAGCGCTATTCCATATTCAGGGCAGTGAAAGAACAACGGGTATTCAATGTTTTAAACCGGGTGAATAACCACGGGGGAAATGACTTCTGGGAGGGTGGCGTTGTCCGTCCGGATTGGCTTTTGGCCGATTTGCTGGCCATTGCGCACCCTGAACTGGTTCCCGGTCACAAATGGTACTATTGTAAACCATTGATATACAATTAACAGGATGGGAACTAAACGGGCAGCTTGGGTTTTTCCGGTATTGACAGGAATTTTGATTCTTGCCTTTTTCGGAGATTTGCTGTTCGGGAGTGTCCGCCTGTCATTCCAGGATTTTTCTGACGTCATGTTTGGCCGGTCAGACAATCAGAATGCGGGTTATATCATTTGGAGCCTGCGCTTTCCCAAAGCGATAACCGCCATATTAGCCGGCTCGGGCCTGGCTTTATGCGGACTGTTAATGCAAACCCTCTTCAGGAATCCACTGGCCGGTCCATTTGTTCTCGGAGTCAGTTCCGGGGCCAGTCTGGGTGTGGCGCTGCTGGTAATGGCTTCATCCTGGTTCGGAGGATCTGCCCTGGTCAGTGTGCTGCCTTACGGCCATTGGGGAATGATCATTGCTGCTATGGCAGGAGCGCTGGCTGTCATGCTATTTGTAATGCTCGTATCCTCACGTGTAGCCGATTCGGTTTCGATACTGATCATCGGAATGATGTTCGGCAGCGCAACCGGCGCTATAGTCAGCCTTTTGCAGTATTTCAGTGATCCCGATACGGTAAAGAGCTTTCTGGTCTGGACGTTTGGCGATATCAGTGCCGTGACTGGTCCTCATTTGAAGCTGCTCACTCCGCTGGTGCTTGCCGGCATTTTCTTCGGACTGATACTCCAAAAACCGCTGAATGCCCTTTTATTAGGAGAAAATCATGCCAGGGTGATCGGAGTTAATGTAAAACGACTCAGGATTATCCTCATACTGATCACCAGCTTGCTAACCGGTGCCATTACTGCCTTTACCGGTCCTATTGGCTTTATCGGCATAGCAGTTCCACACCTGGCCAGAGCGCTGCTAAGATCATCGGATCACCGCTGGGTAACTCCGGCCAGCCTGATGTGTGGCGCGATAGTTATGCTGATCTGTGATATTATTGCCCAGCTCCCGGCTTACAATCAGGTGCTTCCGATCAATACGGTGACGGCGCTTTTCGGCGCTCCTATAGTGATCTGGGTGATATTAAGAAACCGTCGCGGACGCACTCCCATTGAATCATGAGCATAGCGGAATCCAATATACCTGTTCTGGAATCGCATCAGCTTGCGATCGGATATCGATATCCGCAGAATCAGTCACTGGTATTAGCCCGCGACCTTCATCTGACCATTGATCGCGGACAGGTTATCGGACTTCTGGGCCCAAACGGATCAGGAAAATCAACTCTGCTTCGTACTTTGGCAGGTTTACAGCCAGCCATTTCGGGGTCGGTAAGCGTAATGGGACAGATCATTCGCAGCAATCAGGTAAGGCAAACTGCACGAATGCTCAGTGTGGTACTCACCGACCGGATCGATGTAAATAATCTGTCAGTATTTCAATTGGTTGCCATGGGCAGATACCCCTATTCTGATTGGCTCGGTCGATCGGTTTGCGATGATAATAATCTGATTTACACGGCTCTTGAACAAGTCAGGTTGCGGAATTATGCCAGCCGGAATTTCAATGAACTGAGTGACGGGGAGCAGCAGCGAACACTCATCGCTAAAGCGCTTGTTCAGGATACTCCGCTCATCATTATGGATGAACCAACTGCCCATCTGGATCTGCCAAACAGGATTTCAATCATGAAACTGTTGAGAACTCTGGCTGACGATACCGGGAAAAGTATTCTGTTCTCTACGCATGATCTGGATATGGCAATTAACAATTCCGATCAGTTATGGCTTTTGAAAAAGGGGGGAGTACTGATGACCGGAAGTCCATCCGAATTAATGACTGGCGATGCTTTTGAAGATACCTTTATCTCAGGAACTGATATCGCCGACCAAAAAAATGTATCGGACTATTTTCTGGGCCTGAAAAAACGTAAATCCGGAGATTGATTAATTCCTAATTTTACATTCTATGGAATACGGGAATATTAAAGATATATGGAAAGAGAGAGGCTTCATTGATGAACCTCTTGATGATGGGATTAATCTGGCAGAGGAAATCAGAAAACTTTGCAAACAAAAGCATGCAATCATTCTTGCTCATTATTACGAAAATGCAGATGTTCAGGATGTTGCGGATTTTATTGGAGACAGCCTTGATCTCTCCCGGAAAGCTGCTCATGTGGATGCTGATATCGTGGTTTTTGCCGGAGTGCATTTCATGGCTGAGACCGCTAAAATACTTTCTCCGGATAAACGGGTATTAATTCCTGATCTGAATGCCGGTTGTTCGTTGGCTGAATCATGTCCGCCGGATGAATTTGCTGCTTTTTGTGCTCAGCACCCCGATCATTATGTTGTCACTTATGTGAATACCAGCGCTGCAATCAAAGCTTTATCAGATGTTTGCTGCACTTCAACCAATGCATTGAAGATTATACAACATATTCCCGAAGACCGGAAAATTATTTTTGCCCCTGACAGGAATCTCGGAAACTATTTGAACAGCCTGACTGGCCGAGACATGTTGCTCTGGGATGGAGCTTGTCATGTGCATGAGGAGTTTTCTCTGGAGAATATCCTGGCCTTGAAAAACCAATATCCTGATGCCAAGGTTCTTGCGCATCCCGAATGCCGGAAACCCATCCGGATCGTGGCTGATTTTGTGGGCTCAACTTCGGCTTTGCTCGATTTTTCTGAAACTGATTCCTGCCAAACCTATATTGTGGCTACTGAATCGGGGATATTGCACCAGATGAGAAAGCGGAATCCGGATAAACTGTTTATCCCTGCTCCGCCAAAAGACAGCACCTGTGGCTGCAATGACTGCAAGTACATGAAACTGCATAACCTAAAAAAAATCTACCTTACTTTGAAATATGAATGGCCGGAAGTGGCTGTTCCTGAGGATGTTCGAATACTTGCAGAGTCACCGATCCGGCTCATGTTGGATTGGTCCTGATTTCCGGGTTTACTTAAATATTGCATTATGAGAAACAGTCTAATCCTTTCCGGGTTCTTACTCCTTTTGATTAATCTGACTGTTTCTCTGTCAGCCCAAAAAGATGTAACAAATGGGATCTTTTACCCAGGGTTTCCTGATCGTTCGGTTAATACCGATGTGCTTCCCGGATTCAAAAATCCTCCCCCGGGTTACGGTGAAGTAAGTTTTTACTGGTGGCTCGGCGACACCCTTACCAAAGAACGGATAACCTGGCAACTTGATCAACTGGCTGGAAAAAGCATCACGGCACTCCAGGTGAATTATGCCCATACCGATAAGGGTGGGAACATGTATGGATTAACCTTTCCGGGCCAACCTAAGCTCTTTTCAAAGGACTGGTGGAACCTGTTTTCCTGGTTTCTGCAGGAGGCAAAAAAGCGAAATATGTCGGTTAGCCTGAGCGATTATACATTGGGAAATGTAGGGCAGGGCTGGTATGTAGATGAGATGCTGAAAGAATATCCTGAACTTCATGGAGCAAACCTGGTATCAAAATCAGTTGACATCAGGCCCGGTCAGGATACCCTGATACAGGTGCCCGACAATCTGATCAATGCCCTGGCATACAGGACCGAATCCGGTGTAATCATTGGCGAAAGTGTGAAAGGCCTTTTATCGTTGGTTACCCGTAATACTTTGCATTGGAAACCATCTGAAGGTCACTGGAAAGTAGTATTGGTTTCGTCGCAGGTGGTAAAAACCTCTTATGACCCCATGAATCCGCTCAGCGGGAAGTTGGTCGTTGAAAAGTTTTTTCAGCCTTTCGAAGATCATTGTCCGGGTGAAGCCGGAAAAGGCTTGAATTTTTTCTTTTCCGATGAACTGGATTTCGGCATTAAAGGATTACTATGGAATAGCAGCTTTGCCAGCGAGTTCAGGAGGAGAAAAGGGTATGACCTGCTTCCGGAAATCGCCGGATTATTTATCGATATTGGTCCGCGAACCCCGAAAATCAGGATGGATTACAATGATGTTCTGGTGACATTGAGTGAGGAGAATTTTTTCATTCCGATCTATAACTGGCACACCGAAAGGGGGATGATCTTTGGTTGCGATCATGGCAACCGGGGACAAAAAGTGGATGAATACGGAGATTACTTTCGTACGGTCCGGTGGACGTCGGGTCCCGGATGCGATCAGCCTGCACTAAAGCGAACCATCAGTAAAAATAAGGTGCACAGCTCGATATCTCATTTGTATGAGCGTCCGAGGACCTGGCTCGAGGGTTACCACAGTAGCGGGTGGGGAACGAGCAGTGCCGCGCTGGCGGATGCCACTTTTGCGAATTTCGCCATGGGACAGAACCTCCTGACACTGCATGGGCTCTACTATTCAACGCATGGCGGTTGGTGGGAGTGGGCTCCGCCGGATAATCATTTCCGTCAGCCTTACTGGGCAAATATGGACCTTTTTCTTAAGTGTACCGAACGACTGAGTTATGTGCTTAGCCAGGGAGTTCACCGGTGTGATGTGGCTGTTATGTATCCCGTGGCCCCTGTGGAGGCGGGTATGAACGGAGAAGCTGCAGTGGCAGCAGCGTTTACCATCGGCGATAAACTCTATTCGGCTGGAATCGATTTTGATTTTATCGATTTTCAATCACTCGAGCGGGCCAAAATAAAAAACGGGGAATTGCTGGTGAGCGGTGAATCGTATAAGGTTCTCATTTTGCCCGCTATGAGCGCAGCACGGTTTTCGACACTCGAAAAGGCCCGCGACTTTTTTTTAGCCGGTGGTTTGGTTATTGCGGTTGGTTCACTTCCTGAAGCCAGCGAAAGAGCCGGTCGGAATGACTCTCAAATCCAGGTAATCAACAAAAAGATATTCGGCGCAGCTTCGGATGAAACGGCTAACCAATCGCGACTGTCAAATAAAAGCAGCTCCGGCAAAGGATCAGGCGTCTTTCTGGATAACCCTGACAAAGTGGTGGCTGAAGTTGAATGGGCTATTACCCCTGACTTCAAAGCTTTTGCAGCTGGTGTTAAGCCCTATATTCTGCACCGGAAAGCAGGCGGCCGCGATATCTATTTTGTATACGGTGTTCCGAAAGATTCTGTCTGCTCCTTCCGGTGTACCGGCAAGGTGGAGCTCTGGAATCCCTGGGATGGAACGGTTAAAGAGATCCCTGTACTCTATTCGGGAAGTTTAACTACCCGGCTGCAAATGCCTTTGAGCGAAACAGAACCGCAACTGATCGTGTTCAGTCAGGGTGACCCCTTAATTGCAGAAGAGACTGGAACCAAAGCTGCGAAAAACGAAATTCTGCTGGTCGGGGATTGGGAATTTGAGCAAAAACCGACCCTGGATAATACCTGGGGTGATTACAGGCTGCCCGCATATCCGGGATTTGTAACGACAGATGCCCATGTGGTCCGATACAAAATGGAAACCACGCCGGATCCCGGATGGCAAAATCCGGTGCTGAATGACAGTGACTGGGATACAGAGATGATTTCATACGGACCGAAATTCCGGAAGCTGGGTCCACTGCCCGGCGGAACGGATTCGTTGTTGCTTGAGGCCAGCCTTTCAGCTTTGCAATCTGTTGATCCTTCAGTGCCGGCAATATCAGAAGGAATAAAGTATTACTGGTCACCTTATGAATTTTCCTGGCGCATGGGTCTGAAAGACAATGCAGGTCATCAGGGCTTTCATGGACTGAAGGGGAACGTAAACGATGATATTTTTCAGTTTGGAAATGCAAAAAGAAAATGGCCCGGTGCTCCAAAACCCGTGATTACTCCTGAGCCAGGGGGCACAACATACTACTTGTGGTCGACGATTAATTCAGACCAGGATCAACTGGCCAAAATGGTTGCTGGAGGTGTAATGCCGGCCAGCATCCGGGTAAACGGGAAACTCATTGAAAATATTTCGGATGAAGTGAAGCTGAAAAAAGGCTCTAATACAGTACTTCTGAAATATTCCAATACCGGCACCGGTTATCTGGTTTTTACTAAAATGATGGCTTCACAGGAATGGAATCAAACCATTCCGCTATCCACAAAATGGTATATTAATCCGGATATCCTTAAATATGATTGCAATCCTGAATTTGCGGGAAGTGCAGGGTGGTTCCGGTTTAACGCTCCTCCCGGGTTGAAGTCCATCGAGCTGGCTACCCACCAGAAGCCGCAGGTGTGGGTGAATGGAATTGAGCTTCCCGTTCAGAGTATAGTGCCGGCCAGCAAGGCTTTTGCCAATCCCCGGCAAAAAGGGTGGAAAGCTGACCTGTACAATATTGCAGCTGCTTCGGCATCGGTTGTGGTCAGGGTTCGCATGGACGCGGGAGAGTATGGCGGCGCTGCTTTGTCAGAGCCAATCCGGCTGAATTGCGGAAAAGGAGTGATTCGCCTGGGTGACCTGCAGGATAATGAAACGCTCAGAACTTATTCCGGAGGGATGTGGTACCGGAAGACGGTAAACCTGACGGCTCAACAAACCGGATCGCCCAGTATTAATCTCGACCTGGGCGACCTGGTCTCTTCGGCCGAAGTATTCATCAATGGCATATCGGCCGGAAAACGCCTGGCTCCACCCTGGAAATTCAACCTCAACGGTCGGGTGAAACCGGGAGAGAATAAAATTGAAATACTGATATACAATACGTTGGGTAATTTTTACCTGACCATGCCGACTGAATTTACCGGCAGTATCCGAAGTGGATTGATCGGTCCGGTGAAACTGATCATCGAATAGAACGTGCCACAAAACAGCAAAATCATCGATTTACTCTGGATTCCTGTCGGGATTGCCTCTTTCTTTGTTTTTTCGTCACGGTTTTCCCCTCTGCTGAATTCCGATGATGCAATTAATATCCTGATGATCAAGGATCTCAGGTTGCCACAGGATTTGTATGCCTGGGGGCAGGACAGGGGCGGGTCACTGATTCCCTTACTTGGATGGCCGCTGCATCACATTGCCGGCCTGTCAGTGCTTTGGTCAGAATCGATTGTCCATTATCTGATTCTTTTTGTCGGATACTGGTGCCTGTCACGGTTTTTAAAACCGGGCGCCAACAGGTTGATCTTTGCAATAGCCTGGTTTTTTCCGCCATACTGGTTTTGGAGCCTTACGCGTTTTCCGTTTGGCGTGCAATATTCCCTAACCGGATTGGCATTGTATCTTTTATGGATTCGAAAACCGGAAAACTCATCGGGATTCAAAAACATGTTGCCCATTGTTCTTGCCACCCTTGTGCTTGCAACATCCTTATGGGTTTCAGACCTCAATGTGACCAGTATTATTGCGTTGCTACTGATCAGCCTTTATTCACTCAAGCGCAGTGGGTTGTCATTCAGGCAGATTCCGATGTTGCCTGAGATTAAATTTATCGTTATTCCATCCGTTCTTTGTGCAGCATTTCTCCTGTACGCAAAAATTCACGCTGTTGAAACTACCGCATACAATCATGGAATTCTCAATAATTTCAGTCAGATATGCGAATCTGTTGCAGGTTTGCTTTCCTCAGTTTGGCGCATAATCACCTTTCAGCAAGAGACCATGCTGTTCTCTGTTTTCGGAATACTGGCGATTATTTTGATTTTACTCTCCATGCTTTGGAGACCGAAGCTAAACCGGGTTCAGAAAAGAACCTGCCTGTTCTTTGTGCTGGACAGCACCATTTTACTGATGACCATTCTTGTCTCGCACTGGGCATACAGTAACGGAGTCTCCCGAAGGTACTTCACCGGTATTTATATCGGGATTACTATGATTATCCTGATTGTCATCGAAAACAATATCGGGATGAAAAGGACTGTTCTGCAAGCAGTGGCTGTTACGGCGGTTCTGATAGGTGGCATTGGTTACATCCATTATTTGAAAACCGTGTATCCGAAAACATTGAAACCGATGGCCAGCGTGGTGGGCGAGTTCAGTCGGTTGGGGGAAATCGGGGTAATTGGTGAATATTGGAATTCCTATATCACCGCTTGTCCGGATCCTTATAAAATCACAGCCATACCTCATGACAGCAGTTTCAGCCGGAGTCAAATGCTGGTTGATGAGGCTTTTACCAAGCCTAAGTTGTATGTTATCAAGGATATGTGGCTGAAAGAGTTTCCCGATTCGATGTATCAATACGGATATAAGCTAAAAAGAAAGGGAGCCTCTTTTGAGATCGGGAAGTGCGTGGTTAATGAATATGAAAAGGTTACCGAAAAGAGGGATTTTTATCCGAAGGACTTGATTGTCCTGGATAATTATGCAGTGTATGATTCGATTTCATCCCGAACGATTGTGTTTGCTGATTCATCCTGCCATGAATGCCGTGAAAAGCATCTGATTTATGGTCCGGGAATATCCCTGGTTAAGGGGAAGTATCAGGTACTGTTTTTTATGAAATTTGATCAGATCAGGCCGGGGAGCGACCTGGCAATTCTGGATATCACAGCTGACCACGGACAGATTCAGCTGGCACGCAGCGTGATCAATGCGCGGGATGTGACTGGCGGGAATAATCTGTATTTTCAATTGAATGTTGAAAATTCTGTACTGCGAAATAATGTTGAGTTTCGTTTGTTCTTTTTAGGAAACTCCTCCATCACTTTTGATCATATTTCGCTCCGATAGCCATCAGGATTTCTACCTTTGCCGACTCTTTTATAGCATAAAATAATGCCGCCTGTTGTAATACAATTAATCGGATTTCTGGGATTGATATTCCTGGTCCTGTCTTTTCAGCAAAAGAAAAGGACCCGGATATTGGGGTTTATGCTGACCGGGCAGTGGATTTTTGTCATTCATTTTATTCTGCTTGGAGCATGGACCGCAGTTGGCATGAACATCGTAGGGATACTACGGTCATTGATTTTCATGATTAGCGAAAAAAGGAAATGGGCCAACTGGAAGTTCTGGCCGGTGGTTTTCATGTTCCTGTTTGTGATAGCCGCTCTGATGGCCGGGGAGGGGTGGCTTGGTGTTTTACCGATGATCGCGATGATTATCGAAACATCGGGCCTGTGGATGAAAAACCTCACGAAACTCAGGCGCATCAGCCTGTTACCGCACCCTTTTTGGGCTGTCTATAATTTGATTCAGGGATCATGGGCGGGAGTGGTCACGGAGATATTCGTTTTTTCCTCTATTGTTGTGGCAATTATCCGATACGATATCCTGAAAAAACAGGTGAAATAGACCGGACTGTCAATCAAGATTTATTTTGCTTTGTCGATTATGTGCTGTTTCTTTGATATAGCTTAAGAAATGGTTTTCGCATCGTGAGAGGTATTAAAAAGTTCATCGTTGACATCTTTGTGGAGGGTTTTTTCAGGAGGTGGTATCGTTTTGTAAACAATGCGGATAAGAATGCCGAGGTTGTTTTTATGAATTACGGATATGCCGGAGAATTTCAGGAGATGTCACTGGATCAATCTGATGAAATAAACAGATATCCGATACAGCTTTATTATCAGCTGGTTAGCGCTCATGAGCTGGAAAATAAAGATATTCTTGAAATTGGGTGTGGTCGCGGAGGTGGGTTGGCTTTCCTCACAAAACTCCTCAAGCCTTCGTCAGCCGTGGGTATTGACAGGGATCCGTCAGCCATAAAATTTTGTAACAGATTCTGGGGCAAACCCGGTTTGACGTTTCTTCAGGGTGATGCTCAGACGGTAGCCTTACCTGATTGTTCTTTTGATGTGATCATCAATGTCGAGTCCAGTCACCGTTATGAAGACATGAACCTGTTTCTGAAGGAGGTCAGGCGTTTGCTGAGGCCGAACGGACTATTTCTGTTAACGGATTTTCGCGGAAGAGATGAAATGCCTGAGCTGCTCAAACAATTTAGCGGATCAGGGCTCCAAGCACTTGGTGATGAAAATGTTACCAATCAGGTTGTAAGAGCATTGGAACTTGATGATAGCCGTCGCCGCAAGCTGATTGAGGAGCTGGTTCCTTCTTTTTTGCATAAAATTGCTTATAACTTTTCAGGAACCAAAGGGTCTCCGACTTATCGAAAATTTGCCTCAGGAAAATGGATCTATTTCAATTATTTCTTTAAGAAAGTCCCTGCTGTTCATGTGGTTACAAACGATATGACTGATTGGAAAAAACGCAATAGTTGAAACTGTCTTAAGATCTTACTATGAGCAAAGGAAATGTATTATTGGGTATCGTTTCGGGATTGGCGGTCGGCGCTCTTCTCGGCGTGCTTTTCGCTCCTGCTGAAGGCTCGGAAACCAGGCAAAAATTAGCCGATAAAGGCGCTGATCTTTCAGAGAATCTTAAGCGTAAATTCGACGAATTTATCGACGATCTGACCGGAGTATCTGCCAGGGCTGGCCAAGGGGAAACAGATAGTCAAAACCAATAAAGGAGTACCGGAATATGATGGAAGATGTTGAAAAACAAATAGAAACGCTGTTCGATACAGCAGTCGATTATGGCAAAACTTCTCTGGAACTCACTAAGCTGAAGGCGATTGACAAAATCTCTGACATTGCTGCTTCGCTGATTTCAAAGATTTTTTCGGCAGTCATTGTCCTTTGTTTTTTCCTTTTTGCCACTCTGGGGCTAGCCTTTTGGCTCGGA
>Ga0209373_10000798_pt1 | contig 43794 bp, 49 predicted proteins | sample Higcelweek5metaG_FD_187173 | JGI IMG/M metagenome (GOLD analysis project Ga0209373, IMG submission 187173) | Freshwater pond sediment microbial communities from the University of Edinburgh, under environmental carbon perturbations - High... | ecosystem: Environmental > Aquatic > Freshwater >... | reverse complement strand
CAACCTCGTCCGCGCCGTCGCCGACAAAAAATCTCTCAAACTCAGGCGCAAGGCCGCAGGATGGGACGTCCGATACATGAAGATCATCCTCGGCCTACCAACGCGTTAACCTGGATTCGTTGCCCTGCTGCGACCATGCGCCGCCGTCTGGTCAGCCGCCGTTCGCGGTGGAGCCGCCCGTCGCGTTCAACCCGACCACTTGGGCCAGCCAGAGGGGCAGGTCGTCCACGCTGTGGTCGATGTGGATGCCGTCCTCCACCCCGGCGCGCTCGTAATCCTTTTCCCCACGCAGCCACACCGTGGTCATGCCCAGCGCGTGGGCGGGGGCGAGGTTGCGGGCGATGTCCTCCACCATGCAGGCGCGGGACGGGTCGATGGCGTGGCGTTCGATCAAGGTCGCGTAGGGGCGGGGATCGGGTTTGGGCACGTAATCGGCGGCGGCGATGTCGAACACCGCCTCGAAACGATCAAGAATGCCCAGCCGTCCGGCGACGTTTTCGGCGTGGCGGGTCGAGCCGTTGGTGTAGATGAGCTTGCGGCCAGGCAATCGGTCCAGCGCCTGGGTCAGCAGGGGCGAGGGCTGCACGCCGCTGACGTCGATGTCGTGGACGTAATCCATATAGGCGACGGGATCGGCGCCATGCTCGACCATCAGGCCGCGCAGGGTGGTGCCATAGTCGCGGAAAAACCGCTTCTGCTGAATCCGCGCCTGATCGAACGGGATGTCGAACTGGTTGGCGATGAATTCGCTGATGCGCCGGTCCACCTGGGCGAACAGGTTGCACGAGGCGGGGTAAAGCGTGTTGTCGAGGTCGAAAATCCAAACCCCGGTGTCACGCAGCGCGGCAAGGCTGGCAAGTGCGGTCATGGCCCAAGAATGGAGCGCCGCCGCGCTGGCGGCAAGCCGCTTTGCGGGGATTTGCCCGTATGCGATGGTTGATTGAAGATTAACCAGCAAGGCGTTAGCATGTGACGTGCCGTGTTGGCTCGCACTTCTACGTTTTATCAGTTATTGGTTTTTCCCGAAACGCGACCGTCGCCCGCGATCATCGAGACCACCACAGAGACCACCCGTGGATCTTATCTTGGCCACAGCGTCCGCTTCCGCCCATGACCCTGCCGGCACCGCCGCGCTGGTCGCCACGTACCCCGGCCCCGCCCTGCGTTTGGCTGAGGATATGACCGTGGCCGAGGTCAACGCGGAGGCGGAGGAGATGCTGGACAATGATCCGCGCTGGCTGCCGGATCTGCAATCCTGGCTGTCGGCGTCGAGCGTCGCGCCGGGGCTGCGGTCCGTGCCGGTCGAGTCGGCGCGCGGCATCATGATCGTCGAATGGGCCGGGGTGCCGCTGTCGGACGGCGGTTTCCTGCTGCTGGGCCGTGATGACACGCTGGAGCGGCAGTTGCGCCACACGCTGACCGAGTCGCGGCGGCGCTACAAGGATCTGGTCGAGGTGTCGTCCGATTTCGCCTGGGAAACCGGGCCGGATGGCGCCTTTGTCTTCGTCACCCACAAGGGCGCGCTGGGTTACGGCGCCGACAGCCTGATTGGGCGGGACCCGCGCAGCCTCGCGCTGGACGAGTGGGGCGATTTGCCGCTGCCCTTCGACAGCCGCCGCCCGGTCGATCAAAGCGAGCTGTGGTTGAAGAGCGCGGACGGCGCCCCGGCTTGCGTGGTGGCGTCGGCCCTGCCGCTGTTCGGCTCGCAAGGCGAATGGTTGGGCGCGCGCGGCGTCTGCCGCGACGTGACCGATCAGGTGTTGCGGTCGGCGGAACTGGCGCGGGTGCGAAACCGCGAACGGCTGCTCGCCCACATCGTCCACACCCTGCGTGACCGGCTCGACGCGGTGGAGGCGCTGACGGTGGCGTCCGCCGAGACGGCGCGGGCGCTGAGCGCCGACGGCTGCCGGATATATCGGGCGAGCGAGGCGCAAACGGATGGCGCGGGCGGTGCGGGAGGCGGTCTGGCTCTGGTGGCGGAGTTCGGGGCCGATCTGTCCGATGACAAGATGGGCGGGGAGGGCGTGTTGCAACCCCTGCTCGACCGCATCGCGACGACCGACGGGGTGGTGGTCGCCAGCCTGGGCGATCTGTTGGTGATTGGCGAGCGGACGGAGCATCGGCAGGCGCTGAATGGCGCGGTTTTGGTCTGGCGCGGCGACGATTCGGAACCGTGGGACGAGGAAGACCATCATCTGCTGTCGGGCGTCGCCGATCACATCGGCATCGCCCACGCCCATTTGGCTTATCAGGAGCGTTTGCGTCGCCTGTCGGAGCGCGACGGGCTGACCGGCCTGTTCAACCGCCGCACCTTCTTCGAGCGGTTGGAGGAAAGTCTGGCGCGGCCCGACAGCGGCGCCTCGGCCCTGCTGTACGTCGATCTCGACAATTTCAAGGCGGTCAACGACCTGCACGGCCACCAGCAGGGCGATGCTGTGCTGAAGGCCATCGGCACGCTGCTGTCCACCGGGGTCCGGCCCGGCGATTTGCCGGGGCGTTTGGGCGGCGACGAGTTTGTGCTGTGGCTGGGCCGCGCCGACGAGGAACAGGCCTGCCGGGTGGCCGACCGTCTGCTGTCGGGCATGATCGGTCTGGCCCATCTGTCGGCCAGCCCGGAAAAGCCCTTGGGCCTGTCCATCGGCATCGCCGTCCACGCGCCCGGTCGGGGGGAATCCGTGCGTGAGTTGACGGATCGCGCCGACGCGGCCATGTATGCGGCGAAGAAAAGCGGCAAGGGGCATTACGCGTTGGCCCCGGCGCACGAACCCACCCCGTCCTCCACTCCCGTCGCGGAGACGTCGCCGTGACCTCGCGTCCTGAGCATCTCGACCCCGCCGATTACGAAGCCGCCAAGCAGATGGTGCGCAGCGCCGATCCGGCGGTGCGCCGGAAGGTGGCCGAGCATCCCAAGACGCGGCCTGAGCTGTTGTATTTCCTGGCCGCCGACGCGGCGGCGGAGGTGCGGCGCGCCATCGCCACCAACGCCGGAACGCCGCGTCAGGCCGACCTCATGCTCGCCAAGGACCGCGAGGTCATGGTGCGGCGGGCGGTCGCCCAAAAGATCGCCCGGCTGTTGCCGGAATTGTCGGCCAATCAGGCGGCGCAGATCGAAAAGCTGACGGTCGAGTGCCTGGAAACCCTGGCCCGCGATCAGGCCAGCGAGGTGCGCGGCATTCTGGCCGAGGCGTTGAAGGATCTGCCGAACGCCCCGCACGGCGTCATCAACACGCTGGCCCGCGACGTCGAGCTGTCGGTGTGCAGCCCGGTTCTGCTGAACTCGCCGATTCTGACCGACGAGGATCTGGCCGACATCATCCTGAAGGGGCCGGTGGCCGGAGCGATGACGGCCATCGCCAGCCGCCGCAACGTCTCGGCGTCGGTCGCCGACGCCATCGCCCGCTCCGACGACGAGGCGGCGGTGACGGCGCTGCTCGGCAATTCCTCGGCCCAGGTGCGGGAAGAGACGCTGGACCGCATCCTCGATCAGGCGCCGCAGCATGAGCCGTGGCACGCCCCGCTGGTTCGGCGCCCGCGTTTGCCCGCCCGCGCGGTGGCGCGGCTGGCCAGCTTTGTGGCGGATGGGTTGCTCAAGGTGCTGCAAGGCCGCGACGATCTCGACCCGGCGGCGGCCCGCGACTTGGCCGAGGCCGTTCGCCAGCGCGTCGGCAAGGCGGCGTCGGCGGGGAGCGGCGGCGCGGACGTCGTGCGCGGTCCGGTCGAGTTCGACGACGATTTGGTCGGTGGCGCGGCGGCGGGGCCGGAAAAGCCGGTGGAGCGTCCATCCGATCGCGCGGCGCGGCTGTTCAAGGAAGGCAAGCTGACCGAATCGGTGCTGGAAGGCTCGATGGTCGAAGGCGACCGCGCCTTTGTCCTGGCTGCTCTGGGCGAGTTGTCGCAAATTCCGGTGGCGATCATCGACCGCATCATCGGCACCCACGCGCCGCGCGCCGTGACGGCCTTGTGCTGGCGGGCTGGCCTGACCATGCGTTTCGCCCGGCAGGCCCAATTGCGGCTTGCCCAAATTCCCCCGAAAACCGCGCTGAACGCGCGGGATGGAACCTATTACCCGATGAGCGACGACGAGATGCGCTGGCAGCTTGAGTTCTTCGGGGTCGAGGAAAAGGCGTGACGGTCTCTTACCCTATGGGTTTTGCCATGCGCGTTTGGGTTCTGGCGTTCAGTCTGTGTCTGATGGTGGCGTCCGGCGCGGGCCTCGCCGCAACCCCGCCACGAGCGACGGCGGAAGAGCGCGAGGTCGCCGCCGCGTTCGACGCGGCCAAGGCCGCTTTGTCGAGCCAGCGCGGCGGCGACGCCGTGCCGCTGCTGTCGCGCGCGTCGGTCAAGGCGTTGGAGTCGGTGCGCGCCGCCGCCCGCGCGCCGGGGGATTCGGCGGTGGATCGGCTTGAACCGGCGGAACGCTTCGCCGCGATGGGCTTGCGGCGGTATCTGGGACCGTCGGAGTTGCGGCGCATGTCGGTGGGCGACATCGCCGACCACGCGCTGAAACAGGGGTGGCTGGGGCCGAACATCATCGCGCGCAGCGCCTTGGGGCCGGTGCGGGTGAAGGGCGACCACGCGTCGGGGTTGCTGATGGTGGACAACCGCCCGGCGCTGGTGCCCGCCGACTTCGTGCGCGAGGGCGGTGCGTGGCGCATCGAACTGGCCAATGTCTTTTCCTTTGGCAGCCAGATGCTGAAGGGCTTCGCCGCGATGTCGGGCAAGAGCGAATCCGCCTACATCGCCGATCTGCTGGACAAGCTGCCCGCCGCCAAGCCGGGAATGATGAGGCGGTAGGTCGGCGCTATCCCCATAGGAATGTTGCGGCGAATCGAGCCTTTGCGTTAGGATTCCGCTGTGCACACGATCTGTTGGCGCCGACAATGACCATTCCCGATGGCGTTCCGTTTGACGCGCTGGACCTTCCGTCCGGCGGGTCGGCCATCGCCCCCCATCTTGTCGCCGAATCGCCGCCGCCGCGACGCTTGCCTTGCGGCGTCCGTCTGCGGGACGCGGTGTTGGCGTTGGCCGCCGCACGGGGAACCGACGCCGGAGCCTTGGCGCTGGCGGCGCAGCTTCTGCTGCCGGACGGGGCCGATGATCCGGGGGAGAGCGACGCGGAGGGGGCGGCGGTTCTGGTTCTGCGCGCGTCCGTTGGCGGCGATGACGCGGCGCTGCGCCGGGCGCTGGCCGCCGCCGTGGCTTTGGCGGATCCGGGCTTTCGCGTGATTCCCGCTGGCGACGTTGGGCGGTTGGAGGCGGCGGTCGAAACGCTGGGCTACCGCAACAAGACCTTGGCCCACGCGCTGAAACGCCTGTCCTTCCAACCGTTGGAGGGCCAGATCACCGAGGTGCGCGACGCCGCCTTGATGTTCGGCTTCGTCAGCGAATGGTGCTTCGACGAGGATCTGGTGCGGCGGCGCTTTCGTGAATTGGCGCCGGTCTATCACCCCGACACCGGCGTGGTGGCCTGCCGGGAGCGAATGGCGCAACTGATCGACGCGCGCAACATCCTGATTCACCATGTCCGCACCGTCTACGCCTCGGGCGCGTGGGTGGCGCGACGGGCGTTGTAACCCCGCTCAGCGCGCCAAACCGATGGCGTCCGCAATGTTGGCGTTTTCCAGCGTGGCCCCGTCCAGAGCCGCCCCGGTCAGATCGGCCCCGTTCAAATCGGCTTCGTTCAGGTTGGCGCCGCGCAGGTCGGCCCCGGCGAGGTTGGCGCCGGCCAGATTGGCTTTGTGCAGGTCGGCGTTGCGCAGAATCGCCATGCCCAGCCGGGCGCGCTGGAGGTTGGCGCGCCAGACATGCCCGCTCATCGTCTGGATGTGGACGGGGCCGAGCTGCGCCCCGGTCAAATTGGCCCCGGTCAGCGTCGCCCGCTCCAGATTCACCCCGCGCAGATCGGCGTCGGTGAAATTGACCTTGCGCAGATCGGCCAGCGACAGATCGGCGATGGCCATCGACACGCCGGTCAGCGTCGCGCCGCGCAGGGTGACGCATTGCAGGATGGCGGCGGACAGATTGACGCCGTCCAGCGCGCGGCCCGACAGATCCAGCGCCGACAGATCGGCGCGCGTGCCGGATTTGCCGCCGCTGTCGATCCAGGACAGATGCTCCGTCAGCAGGTCGCGCAGGTCGTCGTCGGGATTTTCCAGGGCCTTGGCCAGCACCGCCGCCTGAAGGTTGGGCGCGCGCAGTTGCGCGGCGTCGAGAATCGCCCCGATCATCGTCGCGCCGCTGAAATTGGTGCGGTTGATGGCGCAGCCGGTCATCACCGCGCCCGACAGCTTGGCCCCCGACAGGTTGGCCTCCGTCAGGTCGGCGTCGGTCAGATCGCAGCCGGTCAGGTTGGAGCCGGTCAGATTGGCCCGCATGAATTTGGTGCCGCGCAGCACTGCGTCGGTCAGGTCGGTCTGCATGACGAAGGCGTTGGCGATCTTGGCCCGCGACAGGTCGGCCCCGCGTATGGTCGCCGCCGTCAATTCCGAGGTCAGGACCGAATCCTCATACTGATGCGCGCTCATCTCGCCGCTGGCGCTGTAATGAAGGAGCGTGCCGTCGCGCAGATCGACCTCGACCATCGACGCCTCGCTCAACACCGCGCCGCGCAGGCAGGCCCCGCGCAGATCGGCCCGGCGCAGGTCGGCCCGCTCCAGATTGGCCAGCCGCAGATCGGCGGCGTAGAGGTTGGCGTTCGACAGGTTGGCCCCGGTCAGCCGGGCGCTGAACAGCTTGGCCCCCGACAAATCAGCGTCGGACAAATCGATGCCCGACAGATCCAAATTCGACAGGTCGCGCATCTTCAGGCTGGCGCGCACGCCGCCGGGCTGGCTTTTGCGGAACGCCAGATGGCGCATGAGAATCGCGTTCAACTGACTCTGGGTCAGCTTGGTGCGCGGCGTGTTGGACCCGAAGCCCTGGGCGGTCGACATCGCCGGATACCCTCTTTCGTGTAGCGGCTTAGAATGAAAGGAATACGCCAAAAAACAGTTAAGGATCGTAAAGGTGTCAAAAAACTTTCCTACGGCAACCCGCGCGATTCAAGGCTGTTTTTGTCGGTGTTGACACAGGCGCCGGGCTTCTCTATGGTCCGCCGACCTGTCTTCCGCCAAGCCGATAGACCGGGCGCCTCGACCCTGAGTCGGGTGTCTCCGCCAGTCCGCGAATGTCGCGCACTGGCGCTTTTGCGCTTGTGCGGCGATGGAAACGTTGTTGTGGGATCGATTGCCTGATGTTTGAAGGTTTGACCGGACGCCTGGGCGACATCTTCGACAAGCTGCGCCGCCGTGGCGCGCTGACCGAGGAAGACGTCTCCGCCGCCTTGCGCGAAGTGCGCGTGGCGTTGCTGGAGGCTGACGTCGCTTTGCCGGTGGTCAAGCAGTTCGTCGCTCAGGTGAAGGAGCGGGCCGTCGGCGTCGAGGTTCTGCGCTCCATCTCCCCCGGCCAGCAGGTCATCAAGATCGTCCACGACAACCTCGTGGAGATGCTGGGCGAGGGCGTCGAGATCAATCTGAACGCCGCCGCCCCGGTGCCGATCCTGATGGTCGGCCTGCAAGGCTCCGGCAAGACCACCAGCACCGCCAAGATCGCGCTGCGCCTGAAGACCAAGGACCGCAAAAAGGTTCTGATGGCCTCGCTGGACGTCCGCCGTCCCGCCGCGCAAGAGCAGTTGAAGATTCTGGGCGAGCAGGTCGGCGTCGCCACCTTGCCCATCATCCCCGGCCAGGATCCCGTCACCATCGCCAAGCGCGCGATGGAAACCGGGCGGCTGGAAGGCTATGACGTCGTCATGCTCGACACCGCCGGTCGCCTGTCGATCGACGAGGAGCTGATGGCGGAGGTCGCGGCGGTCCGCGACGCCACCAACCCGGTGGAAACCCTGCTGGTCGCCGACGCGATGACCGGCCAGGACGCCGTGACGGTCGCCACCAATTTCAACGACAAGGTCGGCATCACCGGCATCATGCTGACCCGCGTCGATGGCGACGCGCGCGGCGGCGCCGCGTTGTCGATGCGTCAGATCACTGGCAAGCCGATCAAGCTGCTGGGCGTCGGCGAAAAGATCGACGCGCTGGAGCCGTTCCACCCCGACCGGGTCGCCGGTCGCATTCTGGGCATGGGCGACGTCGTGTCGCTGGTCGAGAAGGCGGTGGAAACCATCGACAAGGACGAGGCTGAAAAGCTCGCCCGCAAGATGGAAAAGGGCCAGGGCTTCGACCTCGACGATATGGCGATGCAGCTCAAGCAGCTCCGCAAGATGGGCGGCATGTCCGGCCTGATGGGGATGCTGCCCGGCATCGGCAAGATCAAAGAGCAGATGAAGGGCGCCAACATCGACGACGGCCTGATTAAACGTCAGGAAGCGATCATCTCGTCGATGACCAAGGCCGAACGCAAGAATCCTGAACTCATCAAGGCGTCGCGCCGCAAGCGCATCGCCGCCGGGTCCGGCACCTCGGTGCAGGAGGTCAACAAGCTGCTGAAGCAGTTTGAAGGCATGCGCGGCATGATGAAACAGGTGCAAAAGATGGGCAAGAAGGGGCTGATGCGCCACGGGCTGCAAAGCCTTCTGCCAAAGAATTTCCGGGGGCCGTTCTAATCTCCCGTGAAGAGGACCCGCGCAGTACGCGCAGTGACGTCAACGTTCTAACAGGAAAGTGTTTCGACTCATGTCTCTCAAGATTCGTCTGGCTCGTGGTGGCGCCAAGAAGCGTCCGTTCTACGCGATCGTTGTCGCCGACGCCCGCAGCCCGCGTGATGGCCGTTTCATCGAGAAGATCGGCACCTACAACCCGATGCTGCCGCGCGAAAGCGACCAGCGCATCGTGCTCGACGTCGAGCGCGCCAAGCATTGGCTGTCGGTTGGCGGTCAGCCGACCGACCGCGTGGCCCTGTTCTTCGCCAACGCCGGCCTGATCGAGAAGCCCGTCCAGCGCGAGACGCCGAAGAAGTCGGCCCCGAAGGCCAAGGCGCAAGAGCGTCTGAAGGCCGAGGCCGCCGCCCGCGCCGCCGCCGAAGCCTGATAAGACCGAATGTCGGGCGATCCTTCGATGACCAGCAAGCTTTGCGTCGGCCAATTCGCGGGATCGCATGGTGTTCGGGGGCTGGTGAAGCTGCGCAGCTTCACCCAGGATCCCGCCGATGTGGCGGCCTATGGGCCACTCGTCGATGAGACCGGCGCCCGTCTGTTCAAGGTGACGCTTCAGGGCAAGGCCAAGGATCTGTTCCTGGCCAAGGTCGACGGCGTCACCACCCGTGAACAGGCCCAGGCGCTGGCCGGTGTGCGCCTTCATGTGGATCGCGCGGCTTTGCCGGAGACGGAGGACGACGATTCGTTCTATCACGCCGACCTGATTGGTCTGCGGGCGGAACGGGCCGACGGCAGCCTCTACGGCACGGTCAAGGCGATCTATGATTTTGGGGGCGGCGACGTCCTGGAAATCCGAGTCGGTTCGGGCGCTTTGGAGATGTTGCCCTTCTCCAAGGCCTGCGTGCCGGTGGTGGATGTTCGGGGCGGGCGAATCATCGTCGATCTTCCGACCGTCGTCGAAGCCCGGGAGGGCGACGAAGACGGGAACGAAGGAGACGATGAGGCCGCTGAGGATGGCGGCAGGGGGCTGGAGCCGTGAATCACGGCGCCGAAGGCTCGCTGCTCTGGACCGTCAAGGTTCTGACGCTGTTTCCGGAGATGTTTCCGGGGCCGCTTGGCCAAAGTTTGGCCGGGAAAGCGTTGGAAAATGGAGTCTGGGCGCTGGAATCAGTGGACATTCGCTCGTTCGCGCGCGATAAACACCGCTCCGTCGATGATACCCCCTTTGGCGGAGGGGCTGGCATGGTCATGCGGCCCGACGTGCTCGACGCGGCGTTGACCGCGACGGTCGGACCTGTGGGAGCGCCGGGGCGCGGCAGGGCAATTTATTTGTCGCCGCGTGGTCGCGTGCTGAACCAGGAACTGGTGAAGGAGTTGGCGGCCACCCCGGTGGTGACGCTGCTTTGTGGCCGGTACGAAGGGGTGGACGAGCGGGTCCTGGACGCGCACGACCTTGAGGAAGTGAGCCTCGGGGATTTTGTGCTGTCCGGCGGCGAACCCGCCGCGCTGTGCCTGATCGACGCGGTGGTGCGCTTGCTCCCCGGCGTCATGGGCAACGTGGCGACGGCGGGGGAAGAGAGTTTCGAGCGGGGATTGCTGGAGTATCCCCACTACACCCGCCCGGCGGTCTGGACCGACGGGCAGGGTGTGGAGCGCGTGGTTCCGGATGTTCTGATGTCCGGCCACCACGAAAAGGTAAGAGCCTGGCGGCTTGCCGAGGCGGAGCGGATCACAGAGGCCCGGCGACCGGACCTGTGGTCGCTTTACGAGGTGGAGCGCCGGGCGCGGGACGCGAGTGTTACGAACAAGGGTCGACGGCAGGTTCGCCGGCGCGATCCGAAACCGGAGTGACGGTCCGCCGCGAGGCGCGCCGAATGAAAAGGATAGTGCTATGAACCTGTTGCAGCAGATCGAGCAGGAACAGATCGAAAAGGCCCTCGGTGGCAAGACCATTCCCGCTTTCTCGCCGGGCGACACCGTCCGCGTGAACGTGAAGGTCGTCGAAGGCACGCGCGAGCGCGTCCAGGCCTATGAGGGCGTTGTGATCGCCCGCAAGAACGCCGGCGTGAACTCTTCGTTCACCGTCCGCAAGATCAGCTACGGCGAAGGCGTGGAGCGTGTGTTCCCGCTGTACTCCCCGCGCATCGACTCGCTGGAGTTGATCCGCAAGGGCGACGTCCGTCGCGCCAAGCTGTACTACCTGCGCGATCGTCGCGGCAAGTCGGCTCGCATCTCCGAGCGCACGACCGGCCACGGGATCACCCCGCGCGTCAGCAAGAAGGCCGTTGCCGCCGCCGAATAAGGCGGGCCAGCGTCTTTCGCAGGTTCATCACGCCAACGCCCGGAACCGTTCGGGCGTTGGTCATCCCCATCATCGTTCTTTGAGGAGTAGGCGCCATGAAGCGCACGTTCCAGCCCAGCAACATCGTGCGCAAGCACCGTCATGGTTTCCGCGCCCGCATGGCGACCGTTGGCGGTCGCAAGGTCATCGCCCGCCGCCGTGCGCGCGGTCGCAAGGTCCTGAGCGCCTAAGTCCGCCATGACGGCGCCGGACCGCGCGGTCGGGCGCCTGATGCGCCGGCCGGAGTTTCTGGCCGTGGCTGGGACACGGCGCAAGCATGTGGCGCCCGGCCTGATCCTCCAGGTGCGTCGGCACGACGAACGACAGCGGCCCGCCCCCGGCGAGCCGCTTGTTCGCGTTGGGCTGACGGCAAGCCGCAAGGTTGGCAACGCGGTGGTGCGCAATCGCGCCCGCCGCCGTTTGCGTGAGGCGGCTCGACAGATACTTCCCGTCTTCGCGACCCCTGGGCATGATTTTGTCCTGGTGGCGCGCGCCGCCACGGCGGAACGTCCGTGGAGCGACCTGATCGGCGATCTCACCGCCGGGTTGAAGCGGCTTGGCCTGTGGGTGGAGCCGCCCGCCCCGGTCGTCCTGCCGGACGATTCGGACACGGGGCCTGTGGACGCCGCCCCGGACTCCGCCTCATGAGTCCGCTGGCCCATGGGCTGCGCGCGCTGGTCTATCTCTACCGCTGGACGCTGTCGCCCTTCGTCGGCTGGCATTGCCGTTTTCAGCCAACCTGCTCCTGTTACGCCATCGAGGCGTTGGAAAAGCATGGGGCCATCCGTGGCGGATGGCTGACGCTGCGCCGCCTCGGGCGCTGTCATCCCTGGGGCGGATCGGGCTATGACCCTGTGCCGAGGCCTGTGACCAACGCGTCCACGGGCGGGCGAGGGCAGGCGGCTGTTGCCGCGCCGCGCGAAAACCCGTAATCAAGGCCGCGCACACGCCGCCCTTCTTCAAAGGCCTCACGGCAACCGGGACGCCATGAACGACCAACGCAACCTCATCCTCGCGATTGCCCTGTCGATCGCCATCCTGCTCGGCTTTCAGTATTTTTACGAAAAGCCACGGATGGACCAGCAGAAGCAACTCGCCGCCCAGCAGGCCGCGCAGGCGGAACTTTTGGCGCCCAAGCCGGTTCCCGGCGTGCCGGGGCTTCAGGCGCCCAGTTCGGGTGTCGAAACCGCCAAGGACCGCTTGGCTCTGGTCACGGAGCAATCCGCCGCCGGCGCGCGCGTGAAGATCGACACCCCGTCGCTGCACGGGTCGATCAACCTCGTCGGTGGTCGCATCGACGATCTGACGCTGGCCAAATACCACCAAACGCCCGACCCCAAGAGCGGCGAGATCGTTCTGTTGGCGCCGGCGGGCACGGCGGAAGCCTATTACGCCGAATTCGGCTGGGTGCCGGAGGACCGCGCGGTGACGGCCCCCACCGACAAGACGCTGTGGGCCGCCAGCGCGGCGACCTTGACGCCCGACAAACCGCTGGTTTTGACCTGGGACAATGGCCAAGGGCTGCTGTTCACGCGGACCATCGCCATCGACTCGAACTTCATGTTCACGGTGACGCAGTCGGTTCGCAACAACAGCGCCGCGCCGGTGCGGTTGATGCCCTATGGCTTGGTGTCGCGCAGCGGCACCCCGCAGACGTCGGGTTACTACATTCTGCATGAAGGCCCGCTTGGCGTGTTCGACGGCAAGCTGTCGGAAAAGAGCTACGAGGACCTGCGCAAGAAGAGCAAGGACGAGGTCGTCACCACCGGCGGCTGGATTGGCATCACCGACAAATATTGGCTGGTTTCTCTGGTTCCTGACCAGAAAGAGAAAACCACCGCCCGCTTCCTGCACAACGTCGTCGCCAACACCGACCGCTACCAGACCGACATTCTGGGGGGCGCGCTTGACGTGGCGCCGGGCGCTGCGGTGGAGCAGACCTCCCGTCTGTTCGCGGGCGCCAAGCAGGTCAATCTGCTGGATGACTACGCCGATAAATTGGGCATCACCAACTTCGATCTGGCGATTGATTTCGGCTGGTTCTATTTCCTGACCAAGCCCTTCTTCTACGCGCTGGATTTCTTCGCCCGCGTGATCGGCAATTTCGGTCTGGCCATCTTGATGCTGACCATCTGCGTCAAGGCAGTCTTCTTCCCGCTCGCCAACAAGTCCTATCAGGCGATGAGCAAGATGAAGGCGCTCCAGCCGAAGATGCAGGAGTTGCGCGAGAAGTTCGGCGACGATCAAGCCCGGATGAATCAAGAGCTGATGGCCATGTACAAGCGCGAGAAGGTCTCGCCGGTGTCGGGCTGCCTGCCGATCATCATCCAGATTCCGGTGTTTTTCGCGCTCTACAAGGTCCTGTTCGTGACCATCGAAATGCGGCACGCGCCGTTCTTTGGTTGGATCCACGATCTGTCCGCGCCTGACCCGACGACCATCTTCAACCTATTCGGTTTGGTCCCCTGGGATCCCCCCGCCATGCTGCATCTCGGCCTGTGGCCGATCATCATGGGCGTGACGATGTGGCTCCAGCAAAAGATGAACCCGGCGCCGCCCGACCCGGTGCAGCAGAAGGTCTTCCAGTTCCTGCCCATCGTCTTCACCTTCATGCTGGCGGGCTTCCCCGCCGGTCTGGTGATCTACTGGGCCTGGAACAACCTGCTGTCGGTGTTGCAGCAATGGACCATCATGCGCCGCATGGGCGTGAAGGTCTGATCCTTCGTGTGATCGCCTGACATGACCGCTGGTAAACGTTCCCCTTGACGGACGTTTTCCGGCGGTTATGTTTTTGCGATGCATGATCTGTTCATCAAGCGGGCGGCGATGAAATCCATCGCCCGCCAAATTCCGGCGATCCGCAACCAGATGATGACGGACCTTGACGCGTTGGCGGCCAATCCCGACGACGCGGCGCTTGATGTGGAGGCCATCGTCGGAACCGGCTATCTGCGGCTCAAATTCCGCAACCCGGCCCGCGCGTTTCGGGCGATCTTCACGCGGGATGATGGGGTGCGCGTCATCGACGTGATGGCGGTCGAACCCAGGGGTCAAGCCTACGACGTCAGGAGGCTGCAACGATGACTGTGCAGTTCATCGCCGACAAAGACGGCAAGACCGAATACGCGGTCGTTCCCATCGCCGAATTCGAGGCGTTGCGCGCCCGCGCGATGGATCAAGGCGACATCCGCGCCGCCCTGGACGCCGAGGATGACGAGGATCTGCCCTGGGCGATGGCCCGTCGGTTGATCGAGGGGGAGCCGCCGCTGCGGGTCTGGCGCGAGCATCGCGGCCTGACCCAGGCCGATCTTGCCGCCGCCGCCAGCCTCACCGCCAGCTATGTGTCCCAAATCGAAGCCGGGCGGAAAAGCCCGACCGTTGATGTTTACCGCGCGTTGGCGGCGGCGCTTGGCGTCACCGTCGATGACCTGCTTCTGCAACCGAAAGCGTTCCCATGACCAACCCGACCAGCTCCGGCCCGACCAAGCCCAGCATCATTTCCGGTTTTGACGAGGAGGCGTTGGAGGCCGGGCGGCTGCTGTTCGCCAAGGAGTGCGATTTCGTCTGGGGGGCCGACGCGCTGAACCAGTTGCCGGAAGCCGATCTGCCGGAGGTCGCCTTCGCCGGGCGCTCGAACGTCGGGAAATCGAGTCTGGTCAACGCGCTGACCGGGCGCAAGACGCTGGCCCGCACCTCCAACACGCCGGGCCGCACCCAGCAGCTCAATTTCTTCAATCTGGGCAACCGGCTGAAGCTGGTGGACATGCCGGGTTACGGCTACGCCAAGGAATCGAAGGAAAAGGTCGAGGCCTGGAACCACATGGTCCGCCGTTTCCTGCGCGGGCGCGTCACCATGCAGCGGGCCTTGGTTCTGGTCGATTCGCGCCACGGGCTGAAGCCCAACGACGAGGAGATCATGGAGATGCTCGACCGCACCGCCGTGCCTTACGTCGTCGTGCTGACCAAGATCGACAAGGTGAAGCCGAACGAACTCGACGCCGTGCGCAAGGCGACCGAGGCGGCCTTGAAGAAGCACCCGGCGGCCTTCCCGGAAATTCACGTCACCAGCTCGGAAAAAAACATCGGCATCGCCGAGTTGCGGGCCAGCCTCGCCACGCTCGCCGCTGAATGACGCCATGCCGGCGGTGACGCTGACCCCGGCGCTGCTGTTTCTGGCGCAGGCGCTGTTGCTGATCGCCGGGCCGTTTCTGGTCTGGCGGCTGGCCGGGGCGCGCCACGTCGCACCGATGGTGGTCATCCAGATTCTGGCTGGGATTGCGCTTGGCCCCTCGTTGCTTGGGCGGCTGACCCCCGATTTGTGGGCGATTTTGTTCGCCCCGGCGGCCTTGGCCCCTTTGTCCGGGCTGGCGCTGATGGCCGTGCTGTTTTTCGCCTTTCTGACCGGCTTGCACCTCGACCCCGCCGAGTTTCGCGGGCGGGGCCGCGCCTTCGCCACGGTGGCGCTGTCGAGCATGGCGGTGCCGACGTTGGTCGGGCTGGGGCTGGGCTGGTGGTTGGCCGGGGCCTATCCCGGCATGGCCGGGCCGCGCGCCACGCCGGGGCTGTTCGCCGCCGGGTTCGGCATTTGCGTCGGCGTCACCGCGCTGCCGGTTTTGGGGGCGATCCTGCGCGAAATGGGGCTGTTGGGCGACCGGATTGGGCGCTTGGCGCTGGGCTACGCCGCCGTCAACGACGCGTTGCTGTGGCTGCTCATCACCGGGGTTCTGGCTTGGGCGGCTGGGAACGGAGTGGGGAGCGGCTCCGGCGGGTTTGAGGCGATCCTCGGTGTGGCGGTGTTGGGCTTCGCCTATGTCGGCGTGACCGAACTGGTCGCCCGTCCGGTGTTGGCCCGGCTGATGGCGCGCGTGGCCCCCGGCGGGGAGATTGGCGACATGGCGGTGGTCGTCACCTGCGCCGCGCTGCTGGCTTCGGCGGCGATCACCGAGATGATCGGACTGCATTACATTCTGGGGGCCTTCGTCGCCGGGACCGCCATGCCCCGGCGGCTGGCGGCGGCGATTCTGGCGCGGTTGGAGCATTTCTCCACCCTGATCCTGCTGCCCTTCTTCTTCACCCTGACCGGGCTGAAGGTCGATCTCGATCTGGGCGACCCGTCGCAATGGGCGGTGTTCGGGCTGGCGAGCGCGGCGACGCTGGTCGGCAAAATGGCGGGAACGGCGATTCCCGCGCGGCTGACCGGGGAACGCTGGGTTGACGCCCTGCGATTGGGCGCGCTGATGCCCTGCAAGGGGTTGATGGAGGTCATCGTGCTGACCATTCTGTTGGAGGCGGGCGTGCTGTCGAACGCCTGTTTTTCCGCGATGGTGCTGATGGCGGTGGCGGTGACGGCGCTGACTCAGCCGATGACCCGGCTGGTGGAGCGCTGGGCGGCCCTTGCCGTTCATGACCAAAAAATTGCCCTCTAGGCAACGGCGTGGGCTTTCCGTTAAAGAAGCCCCACTGTCCATCCCGACAAAGGGAACCTGCCGTGTCGAACACGACCCGTGACGAGTGGCTGACCAAGGCCCGCACCCTGTCCGAGGCGCTGCCCTACATGCGCCGCTACGCCGGAAGCACCTTCGTCATCAAGTATGGCGGTCACGCCATGGGTGACGCCGCCCTGGCCGAACTGTTCGCCCGCGACATCGTTCTGCTGAAGCAGGTCGGCATCAACCCGGTGGTCGTCCATGGCGGCGGCCCGCAGATCGGCCAGATGCTCGACCGTCTGAAAATCCAGTCGAGCTTCATCGACGGCCTGCGCGTCACCGACAAGGCGACGGTCGAGGTGGTCGAAATGGTTCTGGCCGGGTCGATCAACAAGCAGATCGTCGCCGCCATCAACAGCGCGGGCGGTCGCGCCGTCGGCCTGTCGGGCAAGGACAGCAACCTCATCACCGCCCGCCGGTTGGAGCGCGTGCAGCGCGATCCCGACAGCCACATCGAGCAGGTTCTCGACCTCGGCTTCGTCGGCGAGCCGCACAAGGTCAACCCGGAGATCCTCAACGCGCTCGCCAAGTCGGACATCATCCCGGTGATCGCGCCGGTCGGCTTTGACGAAAAGGGCGACACCTACAACATCAACGCCGACACGGCGGCGGGCGCCGTCGCGGCGGAGTTGAAGGCGGCGCGCTTCTTCCTGCTGACCGACGTCGCGGGCGTTCTCGACAAGGACAAGAAGCTGATCGACACGATGACGCTCGACCAGGCGCGCGCGGCCATCGCCGACGGCACCGCGTCGGGCGGCATGATTCCGAAGATCGAAACCTGCGTCGACGCCGTCGAAAAGGGTGTAGACGCGGCGGTGATCCTGGATGGCCGGGTGCCGCACGCCCTGCTGCTGGAGATCTTCACCGAAGGCGGCGTCGGCACCCTGATCGGGCGGGAGTGACCGCCTATATTGGGGAGTAGACCCCGCAGACCCGACGAGAGCGCCCGATGACCGACCCGCGTGAGGAACTGCTCCGCCAGATCAAGGCCATCCGTGACAAGATGGATCCCAAGCTGGTGGAGCGCGCCAAGCTGGCGGTGTTCGGCAAGGTGCCTTACGACAGCGCCAACGCCAAGGAAGCGGTGGGCCATTTCCTGGACGCCCGCGACGATGGCGGGGCGTTCCGGCGGAAATTGGCCCAGGCGCTGAAGGCGGAAGGGGCGGGGCTGGATCTGGACCCGCCACCCGCGCCGCCGACCACGCCGCCGGTCAAGCCCCGGCGTGGTGGACGGATGACGTAGGCGAGGGGGCCTCCGCCGCAACCGTCTCCCCCCAACCAGAGGAGCGCCGCCCGTGCTGCACGTGTTTGTCAACGATGGCGGTCTGCTGCGCTGGGACAAGGCGTCGGACGCCGCGTTGGGGCCGCTGCCCGAGTCCGTTGTTTGGATCGACCTGCTGAACCCGACCCCCACCGAATTGGCGCGGGTTGAGGCGATGGTCGGCGTGCCGCTGCCCACCCGCGAGCAGATGGCGGAAATCGAAGAATCGAGCCGCCTGCGCGTCGTCAATGGCATCCTGTCCTTGACGGTGATGGCTCTGGTCTGGGCGGACACCGACGAGCCGCGTTTGACGGCGGTTGGCTTTGTGCTGGCCGGGCGCTGTCTGGTCACGGTCCACCACATCGACCCGAAGGCGTTCCTGGCTTTCCGCCGCAAGGTCAGCCACGCCCCGATTCCGCTGGCGACCGCCGAGTCGGTGATGGGGGCGCTGGTCGATGGCCTGATTGACCGCACCGCCGCCGTCTTGCGGCGGGCGGGGCTGGAGTTGGACACCATCAACCGCCGCGCCTTCCGGGGACCGTCCTTGCCCCGGCGCGGCGAGGTGATGGACGATTCAGGCACCTTGAAACGCATTGGCAACACCGGCCATCTGGTCGGCAAGGCCCATGTCAGTCTGGCCAGCGTGATTCGCATGCTGGAATTCCTGTCCAGCAACGAGGGCTGGAACACCCGAAAGCCGACCCGCCGCTGGGCGCGCACCGCGTTGCAGGACGCCACCGGCTTGGACGAGTACAGCGCCTTTCTGTCGTCCAAAGTGGCGCTGTTGCTCGACAGCACGCTGGGCCGAATCAACGTCGAGCAGAACGAGATCGTCAAGATCGTCTCGATCATCACCGTGTTGCTGTTCCCACCGACCCTGGTGGCGAGCGTCTGCGGCATGAATTTTTCGTGGATGCCGGGATCCGACGAATCCTTCGGCTACCCGTCGGCCCTGCTGCTGATGCTTCTGTCGGCGCTGCTGCCGATGATCTTCGTTCGGCTGCGCCGCTGGCTGTAAAGCGCCCTTTGTTCGCCGTCGCGATCATCCGCGCCGCTTTCCTTTGACAGCGGGCGCAGGCCTGTGCACCATCGCGGCCATTCCAGGGGGGTCCCGACAAGGGGCTGAGATATCAACGGCGGGCCGTTTCGGCGTCCGGCAGCGTGATGACCCTTTGAACCTGATCCGGGTCATGCCGGCGAAGGGAGGGAACACGCGATGGGGCCGCTTTTGGCGGCCCGGTTGGTCCGCTCACCAGACCCCCCATCCGCGATCCATCGCCTCCGTCTGTCCCGGGTTTGTCCGCCCATCTGTCAGACGGAGAAACCCCGTGCCAAAAGATTTCGATCAAGCCGTCCACCCGATCACGACCGGCCCGCTGGCCGCGTCGCGCAAGCGCTATGTGTCGAGCAGCCGCTTTCCCGGCCTGCGCGTCGCCCTGCGGGAGATTTGCCTGGGCGGCGGCGAGCCGCCCTTGACCGTCTATGACGCGTCCGGTCCCTACACCGACTCCTCGGTCCACATCGACGTGCGCAAGGGGCTGGAGGCGCTGCGCCGCGACTGGATCGTCAGCCGCCGCGACGTCGAGCCGACCGAGGGCGGCGCGCTGCGCGGCAAGCCCGGCGTCGCCGTCACCCAGATGGCCTACGCCCGCGCCGGGATCGTCACGGCGGAGATGGACTACATCGCCATCCGCGAGAATCTGGGTCGTTTGGCCGCGCTGGAAACGCCGCGCGATGGCGAGGATTTCGGCGCGTCGATCCCTGATTTCGTCACGCCGGAGTTTGTCCGCGACGAGGTGGCGCGCGGGCGGGCGATCATTCCCTCCAACATCAACCACCCGGAATCCGAACCGATGATTATCGGGCGGAATTTCCTGACCAAGATCAACGCCAACATCGGCAACTCCGCCGTCACCTCGTCGATCGAGGAGGAGGTGGAGAAAATGGTGTGGGCGATCCGCTGGGGCGCCGACACCGTGATGGATCTGTCCACCGGGGCCGACATTCACCAGACCCGCGAATGGATCCTGCGCAACGCCCCGGTTCCCATCGGCACCGTGCCGATCTATCAGGCGCTGGAAAAGGTGAACGGCAAGGCCGAGGATCTGACCTGGGAGCTGTTCCGCGACACGCTGATCGAACAGGCCGAGCAGGGGGTGGATTACTTCACCATCCACGCCGGTTTGCGGCTGGCCCACATCCCGCTGACCGCCAAGCGTGTGACCGGCATCGTGTCGCGCGGCGGCTCGATCATGGCCAAATGGTGCCTGTCGCACCACCGCGAGAATTTTCTCTACGACCATTTCCCGGAGATCGTCGAGCTGTGCCGTCGCTACGACGTGGCGCTGTCGCTGGGCGACGGCCTGCGTCCGGGCAGCCAGGCCGACGCCAACGACGCCGCGCAATTCGCCGAGTTGGAGACGCTGGGCGAATTGACCAAAGTGGCGTGGGAGCGCGACGTCCAGGTGATGATCGAGGGGCCGGGCCATGTGCCGTTGCACAAGATCAAACACAATGTGGACAAGCAATTGGCGCTGTGCGGCGAGGCCCCCTTCTACACGCTGGGGCCGTTGGTGACGGACATCGCGCCCGGCTATGACCACATCACCAGCGCCATCGGCGCGGCGATGATCGGCTGGTTCGGCACCGCCATGCTCTGCTACGTCACGCCCAAGGAGCATTTGGGGTTGCCCGACCGCGACGACGTCAAGGCCGGGGTGATCGCCTACAAGATCGCCGCCCACGCCGCCGATCTGGCCAAGGGCCATCCAGGCGCGCGGCTGCGCGACGACGCCATGTCGCGGGCGCGCTTCTCCTTCCGCTGGCGCGATCAGTTCGCCTTGGCGCTTGACCCCGACACGGCGGAAGCCTTCCACGACGAAACGCTTCCGGCGGAAGGGGCGAAGACCGCGCATTTCTGTTCGATGTGCGGGCCGAAATTCTGTTCGATGAAGATCACGCAGGAAATCCGCGACGCCGCCGAATCCGGCATGGCGGAGATGGCCGAGAAGTTCCGCGCCTCGGGCGGAGACATCTACCAGCCGCAGGCGTAACGGCAAACGACCGGGGCGGCGAATGTCGCCCCGGTCAACCCGTCATGCGCGCGTCACTCCAGGGAAAAGATCTTCGCCCCGGTTCCGCTGTCCAGCAGCACGGTGGCGAACAGGGTCAGGATCGGCACCAGAAACATCAGGCCAATCACGCAGCGGATGACGATGTCCTTGCGGCGAACGGAGCGGCAGAGGGGGCAATCCTTGGGGCCATGCCCGTAATCGGCGCCGCAATGGGGGCAGGCGGTGGTGTCGCTCATGATGAACCGGGCTTTCGGCGGGCGGGCAAGCGCCGCGATGGCGTCAAACGGACGCCCATTGTGGAACATCAGGCCCGGCAACGGTCATGAAATCCCTGTCATCCACCTCCCCACCGTCGCCGTTCAGGCGGCCTGCGCCATCGGGGTGATTCCCGCCACCATCCGCTCGAACTGTTCGACAAAGCGCTTCTGGTCATGGTCGTGGATCGAGAAGGTGATGTGCAGGCGGCCATTGGGGTTGACCGAGCGGATGGTCGCCGGAACCGCCACATCGATGCCGCTCAAGGTGAGGTGCGTCGATTGACCGACGGACAGACTGGCGATGGCCTCGGCGGGCAGGCCGCTGATTTGCGCGCCGCCTTCGGACGCGTTGTCGATGGTGACGGCAAGATCACGCCCGCCAATCTGCACGCGGCCCGGACGGTTGATCGGGTAGCGGGCGAACTGGCGCCGGTTGACCTCCGGCGTGGCGGTGCGGATGGCTTGGATCAGCACGCGGCGCAACTGGTCGATGCTGGCCGCCACGGCGCCCGACAGGGCGTTGACCTCGGTCGCCCGTTCGCCGGTCGCGGTGGCTTCCGACGACACGTCGGCGATGCGGAACGCGACCTCCTGCGCGGCGTTGGAGGTTTGCACCACGTTGCGGGCGATTTCGCCGGTCGCGGCCTCCTGCTCCTCAATTGCGGCGGCGATGGTGGTGGAGACGGTTTCGACGCCGCGCACTTGGTCGGCGATGGCGCGCACCGCCTTCACCGCGTCGGACGTCGTCGCCTGGATGGCGGCGATCTGCGATTCGATTTCATCGGTCGCCCGCGCCGTTTGCCCGGCCAGCGCCTTCACCTCGCTGGCGACCACGGCGAAGCCCTTGCCGGCCTCTCCGGCGCGCGCCGCTTCGATGGTGGCGTTCAGCGCCAACAGGTTGGTTTGCCCGGCCACGTCGTTGATGAGGGTCGTCACCTCGCTGATGCGGGTCACGGCCTCGGACAAGCGTTGGATGGTCGCCTCGGCGTGGGTGGAGGCGTTGACCGCTTGCCCGGTCATCAACGTGGCGGTGTTGATCTGGGTGGCGATTTCACGGATCGACGCGCTGAGCTGTTCGGACGCGGCGGCGACGGTCTGGGCGTTGCTGAGCGCCTGGGTGGCGGCGGCGGCGACGTTCTGGCTGTTGTCGCTGACCGCGCGGGCCGATTCCGCCATGCGCATGGCGTTGCCCGCCATCTGGCCGGTGTGGGTGGCGACGGTGTCCACCGCGTTGGCGGCCTCGCGCTCCACCGTTTCGGCCATGCGCAGCAAGGCTGCCTCTTTTTCCTGTTCGGCGTTGACGCGGTCCTCGTCCTGGGCGCGGCGCAGCCTTGCGGCTTCCTGGGCGTTGTCCTTGAAGACGCGCAACGCCGACGTCATCGCGCCGATTTCATCCTGGCGCGTGGCCTCGGGGATGGCGACGGCCAGATCGCCTTGGGACAGGGTGCGCATGATCGCCGTCAGCGCGGCGACGGGGCGAACCACCCGGCCCAAGATGCCAAGCACGCCCAGCACCACCACCGCCAGCACCAGGACCGTCACCACCCACACGGCGGTCATGAACAGGGATTCGCGGCTGGCCGCGTAGACCTCGGTCTCGCTGTTGTAGCGGTTGGTGGCGGTGACGATGGCGTCCACCTCGGCCCGGTGGGCGGCGTAGGCGTCCGACAGCGCCTTGTAGGAGGCGCGGGCCGTCGCCTCGTCTTTTTTGGTCAGGGCGGGCAGGAATTTGGTTTCGACCTCCGTCCAGAACCGCATGACCGGGGCGTGTGACGCGACGGTGAGCTGTTTGAGGATGGTCGGGTTGAAATCCTCCTTCAGCCAATAGCCGTGACGGTCATCATAATCCTTGCGAAGCTGGGCCAGCCGCTCTTGCCGCTGCTTGACCGTGGACGGATCGTTCAGCGCCAGGGTGGCTTCCAGATAGGCTTCGATGATGTATTCCGGCGGCGGCAGGATGTCGGCGATCAGATCCTTGCCCAGCACGATCCGCTGATAGATCGGACCGCCCACCTTCAACTCCCGGATGGCGAGCATCCCAGTGGCGGCGACCACGATGAAGCCCAGAGTCACCACGACGCCAAACAGATTGGTCAGGGCGGCGATCTTGAGGTTTTTCAGCATGTCGGAGACCCTTCAGCGGAGCGACGTCTGAAGGCTTGGATGTCAAATGCACGGCGGCAAAACAAGCGGAAAGTGATAAAAAGTTAGCCTCAAAAAGAAACGATGTTTCTTTGTGCAGGCTGCTCATGCTTTGCACAGGGTTTGCTTGTTTTGATACCAAAGCACCCTGTGACATTTTTATGTCAGAGCCAAAGTGCCGATCCACCCAACCAAAGCCAGGATCACCAGCATCAGCAAGGCCACCCCCATCACCGCGTTGCTGCGGCGAATCGAGAGGCAATGCGGGCAGGTGGGGGCATCCGCCGCGTGTTTGTTGTCGCAGCGCGGGCAACGGACGGTCGGCTCCGTCATGGCGTCCTCATCAAAAACACAAATTGAGACCAGAGGTTAGCACAGGCTGTGCGTCTTCGCACGGCCTGCGCGTCTCCGGTTGTCCGGCCTTGTGGGTTCACGCGCCGCGCGCCAGCGGGGCGACGCCCGCCGTCAAACGGCGGAATTGATCGGCGAAGCGAGGGCGCTCGCTGTCCGACAAGGCAAAGGTCAGATGGATTTGGGCGTTCCGATCCCGCGAGCGGACCAGCGTCGGAACGGGGGTGTCGATGCCGGGCAGGATCAACTGCGCCGCCGCGCCCTCGGTCAGTCTGGCCAATGCGCTGGGCGGCAGACCGCTGATCTGCGCCCCGCCTTCGGACGCGTTGTCGATGGTGACGGCGACGTCCTGATGGCCGACGCGCAGATGGCCCGGGCGGTTCAGCGGATGGCGGCTGAAGCGCCGGCGGTTCACTTCGGGCGTGGCGGTGCGGATGGTTTCAATCAGAACATGGCGAAGCTGGTCGATGCTGGCGGCGACGGAATCGGACAGGGTCATCACCGCGCTGGCCCGCGCGCCGGTCGCGGTGGCTTCCGACGACACGTCGGCGATGCGGTTGGCGACCTCCTGGGCGGCTTGAGTGGTCTGGGCGACGTTGCGGGAAATCTCGCTGGTGGCGGTTTCCTGTTGTTGAACGGCGGACGCGATGGTCGAAGACACGCTTTCCACGCCGCGCACCCGTTCGGCGATGGCGCGCACCGCCGCGACCGCTTCGGACGTCGTCGCCTGGATGGCGGCGATCTGCGATTCGATTTCGCCGGTCGCCCGCGCCGTTTGCCCGGCCAGCGTCTTCACCTCGCCCGCCACGACGGCGAAGCCCTTGCCCGCCTCTCCGGCGCGGGCGGCTTCGATGGTGGCGTTCAGCGCCAACAGGTTGGTTTGACCGGCGACGTCGTTGATGAGGGTGGTGACTTCGCCGATGCGGGTGACGGCGTCCGACAAACGTTGGATGGTCGCTTCCGCGTGGGTCGAGGCGTCCACCGCCTGTTCGGTCATGACGCTGGCGGCGCCGATCTGGTTGGCGATTTCACGGATGGAGGCGTTGAGCTGTTCGGACGCGGCGGCGACGGTCTGGGCGTTGCTGAGCGCCTGGGCGGCGGCGGACGCGACGTTCTGGCTGTTGTCGCTGACCGCCTGGGCGGAACTGGCCATTCGGGCGGCGTTTCCGGCCATGTCGCTGGTTTTCTGGGCGACGGCGTCCACAGCGTTTCCGGCTTCGCGCTCCACCGTTTCGGCCATGCGCAGCAGGGCGGCTTGCTTTTCTTGCTCCGCCTGTTCGCGGTTGAGATCCAGGGCGCGGCGGCGGCGATCCTCTTCGGCGTGCTCCTTGAACACGCGCAAGGCCATCGTCATGGCGCCAATCTCATCTTGACGGGAGTCGTCGGGCAGGACGACGTCCAAATTTCCCTGCGCCATCGCCCGCATCACCTCGGTCAGGCTGGCCACCGGGCGGATCACCCGCTGAAGAATTCCCAGCACGCCCAGCGCGACCACCACCAGAACCAGCGCCGACGCCGTCCAGACGGCGGCCATGAACAAGGATTCGCGGTCGCTGGCGTCACGTTCGGTGTCGGCGTTGGCGCGGTTGGCGTCGGCGACGATGGAATCAATCACCGCGCGATGGGTGGCGTACGCGTCGGAGAGCGCCTTGTAGGCCGCCCGCGCCGCCGCCGCGTCGCCCTTGGCGAGCGCGGGGAGGAACTTGTCCTCGACCTCGCCCCAAAACAGGGTCGCCGGGGCGTGGGAGGCGACGGTCAGGCGGTCGCGCAGGGCCGGGTCGATGTCCTGCTTGCTCCAATAATCGCGGCGCTCGTTGTAATCCTTGCGCAATTGCGCCAACCGCTCCCGCCGTTGACTGACTGAAGCCGGGTCGTTCAGCGCCAGCGTGACTTCCAGATAGGCTTCGATCACATATTCCGGCGGCGGCAGGATGTCGGCGATCAGGTCCTTGCCCAGGATGATCCGCTGATAGATCGGCCCGCCCACCTTCAACTCACGGATGGCCAACATCCCGGTGGCGGCGACCACGACGAAGCCAAGCGCGATGACGACCCCGAACAGGTTGGTCAAGGCGGCGATTTTCAGATTTTTCAGCATGCCGATTGGCCTCCAGCGCAACAATTGCGCGGGAAACTATCAGGGGTCCTTTGTGGAAAAATGAAAACATCGCTACAGAAAATTACAAGAAACAGAAAGAAAGATGTTAGCGATAAACACGCATGCTTATTACGTGTGCATGCTCTGCCTATTTCATAATCAGAGACGGATCGACCGATCATAGGGAGGGAGTCGCCGCAAGCCGCCGCGACTCGGGGGGGAACGCGCGCGATGGCGGCGCGCGCCAGCTACGGATCTTGCCCGTCCGCGCTGGCCAGGAGATCGGAATCGTCAGGGTCATGCGCCAGAAGGTCGCCCGGTTGGCAGTCCAGCACGACGCAGATCTTGGCTAGCGTTTCGAACCGCAGGCCCTTCACCTTGCCGGTGCGCAGCAGCGACAGGTTGGCTTCGGTGATGCCGATGCGTTGGGCCAAATCCTTGGCCTTCATCTTCCGGCGGTTCAGCATCAGGTCGAGCGTGACACGAATGGGCATAAGTTCAGACGAAACCCGCGTTTTCATCGGCCAGGGCCGCAGCCTCGCCCATCACCCAGGCGATGACCAGCAATACCACGCCCAACAGAACGACGAACAGGTCGCCGGTGCTGATCGACAGCGCGCCGTGCGGCCCGTCCGCCGGGTTGTGGCGCAGGACCGCCAGCGACAGCAGCAGGGAACCGACCGGCTCGCTGACCCCCGACGCCATCAAGGACAGGGAGAAGCGCCGCAACCGCCGGGCCGAGGTTGGGGCGAAGACCATCCCGGCGGCAAAGCCCCGGAACAGCGCCCGCAACTCCCACATCCCCCACAGGCCGGGCAGGGCCGCGACCAGCAGGGCGGCGGCGGCGAGCGCGGAGTCCTCCAACGGCAACGCCCGCACCGGCAGGCGCAGCCCGGCCAACCAGGGATGGCTGGCCAGCATCACCTCGGAAAAGGCGACGGCGTAGAGAATGATCCCGGCGGGGGTCAGCAGCAACAGGGCCGTCATCACGGCGGACAGGCGGCGGCTGACGCGGATGATCCGCGCCTGACGGATCCGACGAAGCTCCTGACTCATGCCGCGACCTCCAAAAAATTACTGCTTGGCAATAACGAATTATCGAACTACAGAAAGATATCGCTCCGGTCAAGGCGCCAGATCGGGGGCGTGCTTCGACATCCCGTTTTCCCGTTTCAACCGTTGATGAGGTCGTTTCATGCTCCGTCCCCTTTGCGCGCTGGCCCTTCTGGCGATGACCAGCGCCTGCACCACCGTCTTTCAAATCCCCGTCACCGGCGCGCTGGGCGACAAGACGCCCCTGTCGGGCATCGCCCAGGCGCGTTCGGACTCGGCGCTTGGCCGCTACGCCGTGCAGACGGCGGACAAGAGCCTATCCTGCAACGGCGTTTACGACGCGTCGAGCGTTGAGCCGCGCATGATCGTCGCGGTGTCCTGCGACGATGGCCGCTATGGCGCGGTGGACATCCGCCGTTCCCCCGATCTGATGAGCGGGTCGGGGACCGGGCGGCTGAACGACAACACGCCGGTGCGCGTCGAATTCAGCCCGCCGCCGAAGGCCAAGGAGTGACCAGCCTTACGCCGTGACCCCTGGCGCGCGTCCGCTGGCGAGGATCGCCGCGCGGGCGGCGCGCGAAGGGGCCAGACGCTGGCGGGCGGCGGCGAGAACCGGGGCGGGGGCCTCTTGCGGGGTTCCCGCCTGAAAAGGCGGGGCGGGCGCGTATTCCAGACACAGTTGGATGGTTTCCGCCTCCGTCTGGCCCAGCAGGGCGGCGATGACCGTCAGGCCGAAATCAATGCCCGCCGTCACGCCGCCCGCCGTGATGAGCGCGCCGTCCTGAACCACCCGCCCCTCGGTCGGGATGGCGCCGTAGCGGGCGAGGAAATCAACGGCGTTCCAATGGGTGGTGGCGCGCTTGCCAACCAGCAGCCCCGCCGCCCCCAGCACCAGCGCCCCGGTGCAGACGGAGGTGACGAAGCGCGCCCGCGCCGCCTGTTCGCGGACGAAGGCCAGCGTTTCGGCATCCTCCAGCAGCGCGTTGATTCCGCCGCCGCCCGGCACGCACAGCACGTCCAGCGGCGGGCAATCGGCGAAGCGGGTGGTCGGCGTCAGGATCAGGCCGGTGGCCGAGCGCAACGGCGCGCAATCCTTCCACAACAGATGAACCTCGGCGTCGGGGGCGCTGGCGAACAGCTCGTAAGGGCCGGACAGGTCGAGTTGCTGAACGGCGGGAAAGGCGAGAATGCCAAAGCGCAGGGTCATGGTGGCGGCTCCGTCATGGATCGTGGGCGGGTTGACGGGGGCAGGATAGCGCGCGATGGTTTGGCGCAATTGCCAATCACCCCACGAATCCCGCCAATGATGGTTCCAGCGCCGCCGCCCCGCCGCGTCGAGATTTTGGGTTTTCCCGACGCGCAGCTTCTCGACGTCGCCGGGCCGACGCAGGTCTTCGCCACGGCCAACGATCTGGCGGTCGCGGCGGGGACGGCGCCGCCCTACGCTTTGGCCGTGGTGGCCGCCGTCCCGCCGGTGCGGACGACCGCCGGGTTGAGCCTGAGCGCCGAGCCGTTGCCGCCGCCGGACCAGCCGCTCGACACGCTGATCCTGTCGGGCGGGACCGGCGTCCGCCGGGCCTGCGCCGACGCGGCGCTGGTCGCGTGGGTCGCCGCCCGGGCCGGGGCGGCGCGCCGGGTGGCGTCGGTGTGCAGCGGGGCCTTTCTGCTGGCCCAGGCCGGGCTGTTGGACGGGCGGCGCGCCGTGACCCATTGGCAGCGCTGCGCCGAATTCGCCGCCCGCTTTCCCAAGGTGCGGCTGGATCCCGACCCGATTTTCATCCGCGACGGCGCGGTGTGGACCTCGGCGGGGATCACGGCGGGAATCGATCTGGCCCTGGCGCTGGTCGAGGAGGATTTGGGGCGCAAAGCGGCGCTGGCCGTCGCCCGGCAATTGGTGGTCTTCCTGAAGCGCCCTGGCGGACAGGCGCAGTTCAGCGCGACCTTGAGCTTGCAGGAGGGGGCCGTGCCGGAGGATGGCGCCCGTTTCGACCGGCTGCACGCCTGGATCGCCGAAAATCTGCGGGGCGACCTGTCGCTGCCCGCGCTGGCCGAACAGGCGGCGATGAGCGCGCGCAGCTTCTCGCGCCATTACCGGCAGGCCACCGGGCGCACCCCGGCCCGCGCGGTGGAGCAAATCCGCGTCGAGGCCGCCCGGCGGATGCTGGAACAGGGCGCGTCGGTGGCGCAGACGGCGGCGCGCTGCGGCTTTGGCGCGGAGGACACCATGCGCCGCAGCTTCCTGCGTCAGATCGGCGCCAGCCCGCAAGGCTACCGCGAGCGGTTTTGAGGGGGGGCTTTATCCCGGCGTCGCGACGTGCAATTCCGCCGCCTGCAAACGGCGCGGGCTGTGGTCGAGCGGCTCCAACAGGGGCAACTCGGCCCCGTCCGGCGCGGCGTCGAGGTCGCGGAAGCGCCGGGCGCTGACCAGCACGCGCGATTCCAGCGTGCCGACCGCGCCGTTGTAGCAGCCCACCGCCTTGTCGAGCTGCGCCCCCAGCCGTTCCATATGGCCGCCCAGATCGGAGAGGCGTTTGTAAAGCTCGCCGCCCAGCGCGCTGATCTCGCGGGCGTTGTCGGCCAAGCGTTCCTGCCGCCAACCATAGGCGACGGCGCGCAGCAGGGCGATCAAGGTGGTCGGGGTCGCCAGAATCACCCGGTGGTCGATGCCCGCCTCGATCAGCGTGGCGTCCTGCTCCAGCGCGGCGGAAAAGAAATTCTCGCCGGGCAGGAACAGCACGACGAATTCCGGGCTGTTGGCGAACTGGTCCCAATAGGCCTTGGTCCCCAACTGCTTCATGTGCTCGCGGACATGGCGGACATGGCGGGTCATCCCCTCGCGCCGCCCCGCCTCGTCCGTCGCCTGCACGCCGTCGAGATAGCCCTCCAACGGGGTTTTGGCGTCCACCACGATGGTTTTGCCGCCGGGCAGGGTGACGGTCAGATCGGGGCGCAAGCGTCCGGCGCCGCTGTCCACGGTGGCCTGCTCGACAAAATCGCAATGGTCGAGCATCCCGGCCATCTCGCAGACCCGGCGCAACTGGATTTCGCCCCAACGCCCGCGCGCCGCCGGGGTGCGCAGGGCGCGCACCAGATTGCCGGTTTCCGAACGCAGTTGCGTTTGCGATTCGACCAGCGACAGCACCTGTTGCTTCAGCCCCTCATAGGCCCCGGCGCGGGTCGATTCCAAGTCACGGATTTGCCGGTCCATGCTTTCCAGCGTCTGGCGGACCGGATCGACGATGGCGGCGATGGCGGTTTGCCGCTTGTCCAGATCGCCCCGCGCCTGCTCCTGAAAGCCCGACAGGGTTTCGCGGGCGAGGTCGAGGAAACTGCGGTTGTTGTGGTGCAGCGCCTCCGCCGACAGCGCCTTGAAGCTGTCGGACAGCGCGGCCTGCGCGCGTTCCAGCAGGGCCAGCTTTTCAGCGGCGGCGGCGCGTTCGGCGTCCAGACGGGCGGTGAGCCGCGCGTGCTGCTCGCGCCCCGCCGCCACCTCGCCCGACAGGCGGGCGATCTGGTGGTCGCGCGCCTCGACCTCGTCGCGCAGATCGTCCTCGCCGCGTTCGGCCATGTCCAGCCGGGCGGCCAGTTCGGCGTGCAGGGCGGCAGAGTCGGCCTGCGCGCGCCCGGCGGCGGCGCTCAACAGCGCCCACACCAGCCCGCCCCCCACGCACAGCCCAACGCCCAGCCCAAGCGCCAACGACAGCCCATCCACCGCGATCTGCTGCATCACCGTTCCGCTTCGCCTTACGTGTGGTTCAAGGGGTGGTTCAGGGGGTAGCTCAAGGGTTGAGTCGGTTGACAGCCTACAGGAACGAATCAAGAATTGGAACGGGTGGAGAACGGCCTTTCCACCTTGCCCAAACCAGCCGCCGCGCCATATCGGAAGCCATGCCCGAGCAAACTACGTCCGCGCCAATGCCCCCCGCCGCTTTGCCGTCCGACCCTGCCGCTTGCCCGCCATCCTGCGGCGGGCCGCGCGTCCGCGCCATTCCGCCCGGCGAGGATCGCGAGCGCTTGATGTGCCCGGATTGCGGCTTCATCGCCTATCAGAACCCGTTGATCGTCGTTGGCTCCGTCGTCACCTGGGAGGATGGGCGGATTCTGCTGTGCCGCCGCTCCATCGAACCGCGCCGGGGCTTCTGGACCCTGCCCGCCGGTTACATGGAGGAGCGCGAAAGCACCGCCGAAGGCGCCGCCCGTGAAGCGTGGGAGGAGGCGCGGGCGAGCATCGCCGTTGGCCCCTTGCTGGCGATCTACGACATTCCGCGCATCAGCCAAGTGCAGTTGATCTTCCACGCCCGGCTTTTGTCGGACGACGTGTCCGCTGGGCCGGAAAGCCTGGAAGTTGGCCTGTTCGCCTGGGACGCGATCCCGTGGGATGAACTGGCCTTCCCCACAGTCCATTGGGCCTTGCGCGAGCATGGCGACCGGCAGGGCCGGCCCGGCGGCGCCCCGGCGGTCAACCCGACGCCGGAGACTCTGGCGCGGTGGGGGCGCGGTGGGGGGATGAGCGGGCCGTTCCGACCGTAATCATGGCTCCGATGCGCGGTTCTCGAAGCTCTGCCGGGACGCTTCGACCGCGTCGAGATTTTGCTCCGCCCAAATCCACACGCCGCAAAAGGCGGCCCCAAGGCTGAGGCCAAGCTCGGTCAAGGCGTACTCGACCTTTGGCGGGACGACCGGATGGACGGTGCGGATCACCAGCCCGTTGCGCTCCATCTGGCGCAGGGTCTGCGTCAGCATCTTTTGGCTGATGGTCCCGATCCGTCGATTCAACTGGGTGAAGCGCGTCGCGCCGTGTTCCGCCAGCAGTTCGAGGATCAGCATCGTCCATTTGTCGGCCACGCAGCCGATCAGGTCACGCACCAGGGCCTCGACCCGAGGGTCCGTCTCCGCCGGGGGCGTTTGGGCGCTCTGCGCGTGGGCGCGGGCGATGTGTTCGGGGGTGAAGCGGTGGGCGGTGGACATCGCGACCTCTCGGTTTGTCGACACTCTCTTTTTGGTGAGTATAAATCTTTTCGGTGCCTTCTTTCATTAGGAGAGTGGCGGACGCATTGTCTGGGAAGCACGAAAACCAGTTTGAGGGCAGTCCCATGAAACAGAGCGGAAACACCATTCTCATCACCGGCGGCGCGTCGGGGATCGGCAAGGAGCTGGCGGCGCGCTTTCACGCGCTGGGCAACGCCGTCATCATCGCCGGCCGTCGCCAATCGGCGTTGGACGCGGTCGTGGCGGAGCATCCCGGCATGGTCGGCCACGCGCTGGATCTGGCGGACAAGGACGCGGTCACGGCCTTTGCCGCCACGGTGACGGCGGCGCATCCGGGTTTGAACATCCTGATCAACAACGCCGGAATCATGGGGTTTGAGGATTTGGCGCGGTCGGGCGATTCGACCGAGGCGGAGGCCGCCGTCACCACCAACCTGCTTGGCCCGATCCGCCTGACCAACGCGCTGACCGATCATTTGGCCCGCCAGCCGGACGCGGCGATCATCAACGTCACCTCCGGCTTGGCCTTCGTGCCGCTGCTGGCCGCGCCGACCTATTCGGCGACGAAAGCGGCGCTGCATTCCTACACCGTCAGCCTGCGCGAGGTTCTGAAGGGCAAGATTGAGGTGATCGAGCTGGCCCCGCCCGCCGTGCAAACCGGCCTGACGCCGGGCCAATCCACCCGACCCGGCTACATGCCGCTCGACGACTTCATGACGGAGGTCATGGCCTTGTTCGCGCAGACGCCGACGCCGCCCGAGATTCTGGTGGAGCGCGTCCGTTTCCTGCGCGTTGCCGAACGGGAGGGCCGATTCGACGCGACCTTGACGGCGTTGAACGATTTCGCCACGAAGGCCCGCGAGGGGCAGTCCTGACGCGGGTCAGGGCGGCGGGGCGAATCGCTCTTCCCGACCGCCCATTGGCCATTGCGTGAGCATGGCCACTGGCGGGGCCGCGCTGACGGCCCTCCGGTGGTCATCCAACGCCGCAAAGGTTGGCGCGTCGAATGGCCGCAGGCTGATTTTAGGTTGATTCTGGGGAAATGCCCAATCTCTTTGCGGGATTGTCAAAAATTGTGTGTTGACATCCGAATTGCAAAATATATTTTTTGCTAAATTACTGTTGAAAGACCATGCAAATGCCGAATTCTGAAAACAAAAAGACCCATGCCGCTCCTCTTCTGTTTCAGAAGCGCGTGAGCGTTTCAGGCGGCATTGCCGCTCAGTATGTTGGGACGGACACCGAAATGGACCCGAAGGAAGCGTTTGTGAAGCCGATCATCAGCGGCGCAAGCGCCGGAAAGGCGTGATTGTCATTTGATGAGCGACGGTTTTGCGCTGATCGTTTCATACGGGGCCGATGACCATGTGGATCTGGTGCGCGCCGAACTGGCGGCGCTGGGTTCACAGGTCATTGTCTTCGACACAGCCGACTTTGGCGCGACGGTCGATGTTGGCTTTGTGGTCGAACAGGGCGTTCCGCGCACACGGCTGTTCTTGCGGGGTGTTGAGCGCTGCGGGGCGATCAAGTCGGTTCTGGTGCGCAACATTGGGCTGCCGCGTGCGCCTCATGTGAGCGACCCTGCGGCGCGCGCCATGGCCGAATCCGAAATGCGCTGGACCTTGGAAGGCGCGCTGACGGCCATCGACGGCGCGCTGTGGATGAATCATCCCAACGCCAACCGTCTGGCCCGCAACAAGCTGTTGCAGCTTCGGATGGCCGTTGGTCTGGGCTTCTCCGTGCCTGAGACTTTGGTGTCGGCCAACCCGGATGACATCCGGCGCCATTACAAGGCTTGGGATGGTCGGATGGTCGCCAAGCTTGCCGGTGGGCAGATCATCGGCGAGTCCGTCGAGTCCCAATATGTGGTCTACACGACGCCGATCACGCCGGATGATTTGGCGGACGACGACGCGTTGTCGGCCTGTCCGGCCATTTACCAGCGGCGCGTCGCCAAGGCTTATGAATTGCGCGTCACCGTTGTTGGCGACGCGGTGTTCACCGGGCGCATCCAGAACAAGGCGCTGGACGACGCGGCGGTCGATTGGCGCGCTGTCGGTTACGCTGGGTTGGACATTCAGCCTCACGATCTGGACCCGACGGTCGCCGCCCGCTGCGTGGCGTTGTCGCGCGCGTTGGGGCTTGAAATTGCCGGGCTGGATTTGATCGTCACCCCGGACGGCGAGGTTGTCTTTCTGGAGATCAACGCGGCGGGTCAATGGGCCTGGATGGAGCAGGCGACCGGCCTGCCCATCGCGGCGGCGGTCGCCCGGCGGCTGGCGAACCCTCCCTCCTTTCCATGACCGCGAACAAACCGCCCCTGCCCACCGGGCTGATTCTGGTCGCCGGGTTGGCGCGGGCGGGCCACGCCGCCTTGGGCCGTTTGGTTGGGCTGCTGCCGCCGGGAACGCTTCACGCCTGGGACGCGAACGACAGCCAGGCCATGCAGGCGCGCGCGACCCGATGGCGGCGGCGCGGGGTGTCGGTTTGTCTTGGCGGCGATGGCCGCTCCCTGCTTGGCGCTGGCGTGCCCTTTGGGGCGATCGTGAAGAGTCCGGGGATTGCGCTGGACGCGCCCTTGTTCCAGGCCGCCTTGTCCCAAGGCGTTCCGGTCATCGACGAGCTTGAGGTCGGCTGGCGGCTCTGCTCCGCGCCGATCACGGCGGTGACGGGGACGAACGGCAAATCGACGACCTGCGCCCTGATCGCGGCGATCACGCGCGCGGCGGGACATCCCGTTCAGCGGGTCGGCAACACGGAATTCGGGCCGCCGCTGTCCGCCGCCCAACCCGGCCCGGCTGTGGTCTGCGAGGTCTCAAGCTTCCAGTTGGAGGCCGCGCCAAGTTTTTTGCCCGCCGTCGCCGTCTTCACCAACCTGTCGATGGACCATCTGGACCGCCATGGCGGCATGGAGGCTTATGGCCGGGTCAAGCAGCGGATGTTCGTGGCTGACGGACGAACCTGCGGCTGCGCCGTGGTGAACGCCGACGATCCCTGGGGGCGTCGGATCCTTCAGGCGGTTCAACAGGCCGGAGGCCGCAGCCTGTCCTATGGTTTTTCCCCGTCCGCCGATCTGCGGCTGGTCGAGGCCCGATGGACGATGCGCGAGGCCCATGTGCGCCTTGCCTATGACGGGCGCGTCATCGATTTGCCGTCCAGATTGCCGGGACGGCACAATGCGCTGAACATCGCCGCCGCCGTCGGCGCCGCTGTGGCGTCCGGCGTTGGGTGGGACGCCATCGCCGCCGGGGTGGCGGGGGCGGAGGCGCCGCCGGGCCGCTGCCGCCTGATTGACGACGGGCAACCCTTTGACGTGGTGGTCGACTACGCCCACACGCCCGATGGAATCGCTCAATTCCTGGACGCCATGCGCGTCGTCGTGGACGCGCGCGGCGGCGCCTTGCGGACGGTGTTCGGCGCGGTCGGCCTGCCCGATCCGGTCAAGGCGCGGGGCTGCGCCCAGGCGGCGCGGCGGTTGAGCGACCACGTCATTTTCACCACGGGGTCGGCCCCACGCAGTTCCCGCGTTCTGCGTTTGCGCGAATTGCGCGACGCGGGGCGGGAGATCGGGCCGGTCGAGCTGGTTTTGGACCGCCGCCGGGCCATCCAGCGGGCGCTGGTTTCGGCCCGTCCGGGGGACGTCGTCGCCATTTTGGGTCTGGGCGCGCTGCGCTACCAGACGCTCAACGACAAGGGGGCCTATGCCGCCTTCAACGACGCGGACGCCGCCGCGTCGCTGCTTCGGGAGTCGCCGCTGTGAAGGTCGTCATCGCCTTGCGGACCATGGAAAATCCCGGTGGGCTGCAAACCTTTCTGACCACCATCGCCGATCATTTGCCAGCCCTTGGGCATGAGGTGGTGGTTTACACCCTCTTTCAGGGGATGATGGCGGACTTCGCCCGTCGCCGGGGGATTCGAATCGTCGGCGACCTTGGGAGTCTGCCGGAGCAGACGGACGCGACCATCGCCTGCGACAAGGTGCTGGCCGTCGAGATGGCGGTCCGCTACCCACGGGCCAGACGTCTGTTCACCATGCACAGCATCGACGAGTTTTGGCTGCCGCCGCTGGAGCCGGGGATCGTCGCCGCGACCATCGCGCCGAACGACCGGCTGGCCACGCTCGCCCGTGGTTGCGCGGGAGCTGGCGAGGTGATTCGCGTTCGTCAGCCTGTTGATCTGTATCGTTTCCTTCCGCGTGGGCGGGCGCGGGAAACGCCGCAGAGCGTGCTGCTGCTGGGGAATTACGGCAGCTTCGCCAATGTGGGGGCCGACCAGTTGCGCGCGGCTTGGGCCGCTCATGGTCTGGAGTGGAGCCGCTGCGGCCACCCCAACCCGACGATGGAGGTGGCGGGCGACATCGCCAAGGCCGACATCGTGGTCGGCTATGGGCGGTCGATTCTGGAGGCGATGGCCTGCGCCCGGCCCGCCTATGTCCATGAACATTCCGGGTCCGATGGCTGGGTCACGGAGGAGAGTTACGCCCGGTTGGAGTCCGACGGCTTTGCCGGAACCGCCCTGCGCGCGCAGCCGACCCAACAGCAGCTCAGCGAGGATTTCGCCCGCTACGACGCTGTTTTGGGCGCCGTGGGGCATGATCTGATTCGCGCCCATCACGACGCCCGTTTCGTCACCGCCGGTTTGATGGCCGCCATCGCCGGGTTTGATCCGCCCACCCACCGCTATGACGCGGAGGCGTTGGCGTCGATGCGGAATTTGGCCGTTTTGCTCTATCGCTCCACCAACATGGTTCAAGCGTTGCGCGAAGAGATGCGGGCGCGTCGGTTGGCCTATGAAAAGGATGTCGCCGACCTGAAGGCGTTGAACGCGAAGCAGGACATGGTGATCGCGCAGCAGAGGGCGTTGATCCTCAAAAACGCGCCAAAGGCGAAAGCGAAGCCGAAGAAAGGCTGAAGGCGGGGCGCGCGCGGTTTGGCGGCGTCACTCCGCCGGGAATTTCGCCACCAGCTCTTTGGTCTCGTTGCCGCGCTGGATGGTCAGCGGCAGCCAGGTTCCCGGCGTCTGGCGCTGGACCAGGGCGGTGAGGTCGGCGGGCTGGCGGATCGGGCGACCGGCGGCGGCGATCAGCCGGTCCCCGGCTTGCAGCCCGCTGGCCGCCGCCACGCCGCCGTCCAACACCTGTTCGATCCGCACCCCCTCCGCCGAAGGTTCCAGTTGTAAGCCCAGACGCGGGCGTGACGGTTCGGCGGGATCGGACGCTGGGCCAAGGCCGAACACCACGTCGGCGATGCGGCCATCGAGCGCGTCGCAGTCGCGTTCGGCGTCCCAGGGCAGCAGCACCACCGAATCGGGCAGGCCAAGATCGGCCAACTGGTGCGGCACGCCGTTGCGGTGGGTGATGTGGCCCTCGCCGAGAATCGCCACGACGGCGCGCCCGCTGGTTCGGCGGGCGTCGGCGATTCGCTCGGCCATCGCGCGGTCCCAGACGGTTTGCGCCTCGATGAAGCGTTGAGCGGTGGGGTTGGGCGGGGCGGGGGCGTCGCTGGCGGCGTCCGGCTCGCCTTTGCTTGCCCCCTCCTTGTTCGGGTGCGCGGCCAGCGCCTCGGTCAGGCGGTCGCGGTAGGCGTCGCTGGGGGCGGCGGGTTGGCCGACGCCCTCGCGCTCGGTCGGCGGGATGGCGGCCCAGCCGTCGCGGGCGGTGCGGGCGATCAGGCTGCGTTCGACGTTCAGCGCCACCAGCGGCAGGCGGTTCATCCGGGCGAAGCGCAGAATCGGCAGGTAAAACTCAGGATCGAAGCCCCAGACCGCGCGCCAGTCGCTGGCGGCCAGAAAAGCCGCCTCGTCCAACTCTCCCGCCACCCAGCGGTCCAGCGCGGGTTGCGCCCGGCGCGGCAACATCTCCAGCCCGATGGCCAGATCGGGGTTGTGCGCGTGCAGCCCGGCCAGCGTGTGGAGTTGCCAGCGGTGGTGATCGGGCTTGTCGTGCTGCTCGCCCAGCAGGATGACGGGGAATTCGGCGATTCGCCGCAAGGGCGTGGCGGCGGTCAGGGGCTTGCCCTCGCCATCGGCCCAGAGGCCGGGGGCGACGCAGGCCGGGGGCGGAGGTGGGGCCGGGCGCGGTTCATCGGCGCGGGCCGTCCCGGCCCCCAGGCACAGGGCGGCGGTGAGCAGCAGGCGGGGCAGGGGGCGGGAAGGCACGGGCGGCGGCTCCGACGGGCAGGGATTCCGGGTCAAGGTTGGGCGTTGCGGTGAAAACATCAATCGCGAATCGCTCGCAACTCTTTCGTCGCGCGGCAAAGCGCGGTAACATGGGGCCATGCCACACCGCAAAACCGTCATCCTCACCGGCGCCAGCCGGGGCATCGGACACGCCACCGTCGCGCGCTTCAGCGCCGAGGGCTGGCGCGTGATCTCCTGCGCGCGGGAGGACATTCCGGCCCATTGCCGCCGCGATCCCAACTGGACGCACCACATCCCCACCGATCTGGCCGATCCGGCCAGCCGGGCCGCCTTCGTCGAAGAGGCGAATCGGGTGTTGGATGGCGGGCCGCTGCACGCGCTGGTCAACAACGCGGGCATCTCGCCCAAGACCCCGATCAAGGAGCGGCTTGGCTGCCTGAACGGCTCCATTGAGGGCTGGCATCAGGTGTTCGAGCTGAACTTCTTCGCGCCGCTGGTGCTGGCGCGCGGCTTCGCCGCCCCGCTGTCGCGCGGCAAGGGGGCCATCGTCAACGTCACCTCCATCGCGGGCCATGGGGTGCATCCCTTCGCCGGGTCGGCCTATTCGACCTCCAAGGCGGCGCTGTCGGGTTTGACCCGCGAAATGGCGGTGGAGTTCGCCGAGATCAACGTGCGGGTCAACGCCGTCGCCCCGGGTGAAATCGAAACGGCGATGACTGGCCCGGAATATGACGTGTTGATCCCGCGCATCCCCTTGAAGCGCATGGGAACCCCGGCGGACGTCGCGGCGGTGATCCATTATCTGTGCGGCCCCGACGCCGGTTATGTGACCGGAACCGAGATGTTCATCACCGGCGGCCAGCATCTGTTTTGATCGGTTGGGGGCTTGGCCATTGGTCCGGCTTGCCGGGCGGATGGCGGCCCCCAATATCCCGGTCATGCCCCACATTCCCGCCAAGCTCCCGTCGCGTTCCCTGATCTTGTCCGGCCTTGCCGCGTTGGCCCTGTCGGCCTGCATCGCCTCGCCGATGCCGGAGGAGCGGCGGGAGGAGCGCGCCTTCCCCAGCCCCAGCTTTCGCCCGATTGAGTTGGAAACGCGGAGCATGCGGATGGACATGCCGCACGCTGTCCGCAACCCGCCCGACGACCGGCGGGAGCGCGACAACCGGCCCCGCTCAACGGAGCGTCGCCCGCGCGTGGGATCATCGTCTCCGCCCGACTCGACCGGCTACCCGCCAACGCCCCACCCGAGGTCATTGCCACCCCCGGCCTCGACCCACGGGGCCACCGACGCCTTCAAACGCGATTTGCTGCGGCCCGAAATGGATCGGATGCGCCAGGACGACGCGCTGGGCCGCTTGGATCCGCTGCAACAGCGTGATCTGACGCGCCGGGAGAACGAGTTGCGTCAACTGGGCGACCCGCTGGCGCGTTGAGCGTCAAGCGCGTCGCCGCGCCTCGCCTCTTGACCCAACGGCGCGCCCGCCGTCATACCGACCCGTGATCCGGTCGGCTTTGAGGGAATGGGCGCATGACGACGGTGACGGGCGCCTTTGGCGCCGGGTTGATCGAGCCGGTGTGGGTGCTTCAGCATCTTTTGGGCTTTCTGGCGATTGGCCTGTGGGCCGGGCAGACCGGCGGGGCCGCCGTCTGGCAGGCCCCGACCGCCGCCGTCACGGCGGCGTTGGCGGCGGGCATCGCGGCGCAGATGGGGCTGCGGCTGCCCTACGCCATGCCGGGGCTGGCGGTGTCCTTGATCGTCATGGGCGGGCTGGTTGGCTTCGCGGTGCGGGCGCCGGTGGCGCTGGTGGTTTTGGTCGCCGCCGTCGCGGCGGTGTTCCACGGCCATCCGCACCAGGGAACCTTGCTGTTCTGGAGCGGTTTCGCCAGCGGGCTGTTGCTGGTGTCCTGCGCCGGGGTGGGCCTGTCGCTGGTGGTGACGCAGGCGGAATCGGCCCGCGCCGTGCGCATGTGTGGCGGCGTTGTGTCGGTCGCGGGCGTTCTTGATCTGGTCGGCGTGATTTAACCGTTCGCGGCTTGAAAAGGGCGCGTTGTGCGGAGATCTTGTTGGGATCGTTCTTCCTCCGCCCCTCAAACGAATGGGAATTTCCCTGGTGTCACGCGCAGGACGCAACGCCCCCCCTTCCGCAGCCGTTTTGACGACGGCGCTTTCCGGCCTGTCCGGTCCGTCGCGCCGCCAGCTTTTGGCCGGGGCGGCGGGGTTGGCGCTGGCGCCCTGGGGTGTCGGCTGGGGCGAGGCGCGGGCGCAGGAACTTCGCTATTTCCGCATCGGCACCGGCACCACCTCGGGGACCTATTTCCCGATTGGCGGCTTGATCGCCAACGCCATTTCCAACCCGCCGGGGTCGCGTCCCTGCGACCGGGGCGGCAGTTGCGGGATTCCCGGTTTGATCGTGGTGGCGCAGGCGACCAACGGATCGGTCGAGAACATCGAGCTGCTGAGGTCCGGCGCGGTCGAGGCTGGCTTGGCGCAGGCCGACGTCGCCTATTGGGCCTACAGCGGCACCGGCAGCTATTTGGGCAAGCCGCCGTTCGAGGGGCTGCGTTCGCTCGGCATGTTGTACGCCGAGGCGATCCAGGTGGTGGTGCGCTCCGACGGCTTCATCGACCGGATGGCCGATCTGAAGGGCCGCAACATTTCCTTGGGCGAGGAGGGATCCGGCACGTTGGTTGAGGCGCGGTTGATCCTGGACGCCTATGGCCTGTCGGAAAGCACGATCACCCCGCAATATCTGAAGCCCGGCACCGCCGCCGACCGGCTGGCCAAGGGCGAGTTGGACGGGTTTTTCATGGTCGGCGGCACGCCGGTGGCGGCGGTCAGCGACGTGGCGGCGCGGGTGCCGATCCGTCTCATCCCGATTGACGGCGAACCGGCGGCGCGGCTGCGCCGGGGCCTGCGCTTTTACCTGGACAGCGAAATCCCGGCGGAGGCCTATCCCGGCACCGCGCCCACCCCGACGCTCAGCCTGGGGGCGGAATTGCTGGTGCGGGCGGACCGCGACCCCGAGCTGATTTACGGCGTGGTCAAGGCGCTGTGGCACGAGAACACCCGCCGCATCCTGGCCGAAGGCCACCCCAAGGGCCGCAGCTTCGACCCGGCGAAGGCGGCGACCGACGTGGCGATTCCGCTGCATCCGGGGGCCGAGCGCTATTACCGCGAGGCTGGGCTGCTGGGCGACGCCGCGAATGAAACCAACGCCCGCGCCCCGTCGGTGGCTCCGGCCAAGCCGTGATGGGGCGTGGGCGGTTGGCCTAACGCCGCCGTTTGCGCGCGCTGGTCGCAGGGGTGGCGGGTTTGCGCGGACGTTGCGGCTTGGGACCTTCCGGCTTGCCGGACGCGGCTCTGCTCCGTTGCGGCTTGCTCGGCTCCGCTTGCGGCAGCGTCACCTCGCGCCATTGGCCGGGGGCCAGACCGTCGAGCGTCCAATCGCCAATCGACCAGCGAATCAGCCGCAAGGTCGGAAAGCCGACCGCCGCCGTCATCCGGCGGACCTGCCGATTCCGGCCTTCGCGCAAGGTCAGGGCCAGCCAGCTTGTCGGGATGGCGGCGCGGAATCGGACCGGCGGATCGCGCGGCCACAGATCGGCGGGTTCGTCGATCCGCTCCACCTCGGCGGGCAGGGTCGGGCCGTCCTTCAGAGTCACGCCTGTGCGCAGGGCGGCCAGCGCCGCGTCGGTCGGCACGCCCTCCACCTGCACCCAATAGGTTTTCGCCATCTTGTTCTTCGGCGCGGCGATGCGGGCGATCAACGCGCCGTCGTCGCTCAGGGCCAGAAGCCCTTCGCTGTCGCGGTCGAGCCGTCCGGCGGCGTAGACGCCGGGAATCGGCACATGGGCGGCCAGCGTCGGGCGCCCCTGCTCGTCGGTGAATTGCGGCAGCACGCCATAGGGCTTGTTCAGCAAAATCAGGCGCGGCACGGGCGGACTTTCTGGTTTGCGGATCGGGAATGGCTCAGAGTCAGCGGATAGGCGCTATGGTCGCCGTCTTTCATCCTTCATAGCAGGGGACCGGCTGTGACGCTTCTGTTCTGCTCCGCCAGCGACAACGCCGAGGATTGGCGCCGCGAAATCGCCAAACGGCTTCCCGGTTTGGAGATCCGCGTCTGGCCCGATGTCGGCGATTCGGCGGACGTCACCATGGCGCTGGTGTGGAAGCCGCCCGCCGGGATGCTGGCCAGCCTGCCCAATCTGGGGCTGATTGTGTCGCTGGGCGCCGGCGTGGAGCCGCTGTTGGAGGATCCGACGCTGCCCGACGTTCCGCTGGTCCGCATGGTGTCGGAGGGGCTGACGGTCGACATGGCGGGCTATGTGGCGCTCCAGGTTCTGCGCTGGCACCGCCAGATGGAGGAGTACGCCGCCTTGCAAGCGGCGGAGCGCTGGCAGCCGTTGGGCCACAAACCGGCCCGCGACGTCACCGTCGGCGTTCTGGGGTTGGGGGAACTGGGAACCGCGTCGGCGCGCACCTTGCGCAGCCTGGATTACCGGGTGTTGGGCTGGAGCCGGAACCCGAAGAGCGTTGACGGGGTGGAGAGTTTCGCCGGGGCCGACGGGCTGGCCGCGATGCTGCCGCAGACCGACATTCTGATTTGCCTGCTGCCGCTGACCCCGGACACGCGCGGCCTGTTGAACGCCGGTCTGTTCGCCGCCTTGCCGCCGGGGGCGGTGGTGGTCAACGCCGCGCGCGGCGGCCATCTGGTGGAGGCGGATTTGCTGGCCGCGCTCGAGTCGGGTCATCTGCGCGGGTCGAGCCTGGATGTTTTCGCCGAAGAGCCGCTGCGGCCCGGCCATCCCTTTTGGAGCCATCCGGCGATCCGCGTCACCCCGCACGTCGCGGCGATCACCCACCCGTCGCGCTCCGCCGATCATGTGGCGGCGGCGGTCAACGCCTTTCGCGCCGGACAGCCCCTGCCGAATCACGTGGACCGTCAGCGGGGCTATTGAGAAAGCGGCAAGCCGCCGTCTCCAAAACCGTTCCTCAAAGAACCGCCGTTGCTTCGACCGACGGTGGCGGCGGGGCGGCGGCGGTGGGTTTGAGGTTGGCTTCCAACCGGGCCTTGGCGGCCAGCGCCAGCGCGTCTTCGGCGCGGACGACGGCCATGTCCTCTTCGGTCACGGCCCCGGCGGCGATCACCAGTTCGGCGAAGTCGGATAGGAAGACGCTGCCCTTGACGGTGCGTTGAACCAGGACGTTGCGCTTGTCCTCAAGATCGCGCTTGCGCTTGACGAAGCTCAACACCGACAGGCGGTCCAGCGCGCGGGTGACGGCGGGTTTGGAGATGTTCAGCAGCGCGGCCAGCCCGCGCACCGTGTGGGGCGGATCGGTCAGATAGACTTGCAGCAGGATCGCCAACTGACGCGCCGACAGGTCCGGCCCGTCCTGCCGAACGCTGGCGACCAGCGCCGTCCGCCACAACCCAAGCGCCTTGAGGTTCCGAGCCATGCTTCCCCCCAGCCAATCCGCGTCCGGTCACACACCCGATTCACGCGCGCCGAGTGTCGCCCAACCGGCCCTATTCAAGCAAGCCTTTCGCGGACCAGCCCAACGATCTGTGCGATGTCACGCGTCGATCACAGCGGGATGGTTCGGGGCGGGCGTCGGGGCCGACCAGTTCCAGTAATCGTCGGGGAAGACGTCCAACTCGTCCACCAGCTCTTTCAGCTTCAAGATGGCCAGACGGTCGCGGTCGGCGGGTAACGCCGCGACGTTGACGTCCTTCACCAGCACGGCCAGAGCCTCCGTGACGATCATCAGCACTTCAAACTGGCCGCCCAACTCCTGCTCGACCTTGCGTTCGGCTTCGGCGTCACGGTAATCGCTTGAACCTTAGGCGATAGGGGATTCCGCCCGGCGCCCAGCGAACGTACTATGAATCTCCTATTTGACGGGAGGTTGGCTTTGGCGAAGACGATTGGACACGCTCTTGATTTTCTGACGTTTTTCGAGGGGATGCCGGAGCCGCGCCAGCCGGCAAAGGTGTTGTACCCGCTGCCGG
>Ga0209373_10000796_pt1 | contig 43831 bp, 47 predicted proteins | sample Higcelweek5metaG_FD_187173 | JGI IMG/M metagenome (GOLD analysis project Ga0209373, IMG submission 187173) | Freshwater pond sediment microbial communities from the University of Edinburgh, under environmental carbon perturbations - High... | ecosystem: Environmental > Aquatic > Freshwater >... | reverse complement strand
GTCCCATCGGAGTCGGTGGCTGGGGTAACTTCAGCGCCAACATCGATCCCAGATGTAACTGTCCTCAAGTTGTCTATGCATTAGAGGAAATTGCCGACAGACCTTCAAGCACCATCAAGGTAGGCAGGAAAGCGGTTTTGGGACCTTTGATGCACTCTATGATGGCCAACGCCATGGGTAGCCCCAAACATCTCTGGCCAAAACTATTAAATGTTGCTTTGGAATCAATAAAACAGAAACATTTGCTGTTTTACTTCTTTGAAGACAATACGCAAAAGGTTGCCGAGGACTTCAATGCCGCCGGAAGAATTACCCCTTTCGATTATGATTATCTTCACATCAACGATGCAAATTTAGGGGGCGCCAAAACAGACATGTTCATTACCCGCGAGGTTGAACAGGAAATTGAAACAGTAAATGGAACGGTAACAAAAACAGTCAGTATCAGTTACAACAACCCCACCAAAGGCAGTAACTGTAATCTTGAGGCCGGCCAACTCTGTTTAAACGGTACTTACAGAGATTACATCCGTTTGTTGGTTCCTTTGGGAAGCAAACTGATCTCCGTTGTCGGCTCCGAAGTCAAAGAAACGGTACTGGAGGATTTAGGCAAAACGGTCTTTGAAGCTTTCTTCACCATGCGTCCCCAAAGTCAAAGCAAAATTGTCTTCAAATATGAGCTGCCAAAACTGGATTTATCAACTTACCGTTTATTAATCCAAAAACAGCCCGGTACACCGGCAATCAAGTACACCACCGTTTTTAACGGTAACGAAACCATAATTCAGCTCGATCAGGACAAAGAGGTGGTTCTTAACTAGAAATGAAGGCTTCGTTTAGTGATAACGGGATTGTAATAAGATCCGTCGACTCCGGTGAAGCGGACAAATTTGTTTCCATAATTACGGAAAATCACGGACTCCAAGACTTTGTGGCAAGAGGTGCCCGAAGACTGACATCTAAAAAAGCACCCCATCTTGACCTTTTTAATTTGATCAAGTTTCAGTGCAGTAGGGGAGAACATCCGCGTTTTCTTGAGCAAGTCGAGTCTGTCTCATACTACCCCGGGATAAAAAAGGATTTTTCCAAAGTTGGTCTCTGTCTTACCATTATTGAAATTCTCATTTATACCCTTCCCGTAGAAGTAGAAGACCGGGAAATATTTTTATCCACAAAATCTTTTCTTGAAGCGGTTGAAAAATCGGCATCCCAAAAAGAGACAAATAGACTAGGAAGAAAATTTGGTCTCTTTATGCTTCGCCACTTGGGATATCCTCTCCCCAAACTGCCGGAAACAAGTAAACTCACCACTTACTTTGAGTCGATCATGAGCAAAAAGCTTATCGGACCTTTAATTAAATGAGTCGGCTTGACGATATATACCAAACATTGCAATAATAAAGACATATGAAGATAAAAAATCTTTTGATAGTTCTTCTTTTCGCCGTTTTTCTTTCGGCCTGTGGAGCCAAAAAAACCTCTGAACCAACCGACAACTCAACCGGCACCAAACTTTTGGTCAATGAGTTACCTGTTGCGGATAGACCATTTACCGTTCTCGTTCCCCACTCGACGAACAGAGTTTTCACTTTTGTCACCATAAACGCCAATAAAGCCAAAGCAGCCTCTCTTGATGTTGAGTATCAGTCGGGAGACCTTCTCAAAGGCGCTAGAGCGACTCTGGAGACCCCTATCACCAATCCGTATATCAAAGCCATTATCTTAGGCAGCTGTTCAACCGGAGGCAAGTGTTCTTTTGATAAAGATCTTAAGTCCGGCACTATGAAATTAAAGCTGACTTTCGATGACAAAAAAGTCACTCAGGTTTTAAAAGGCGACTTCGTCTTTGTCACCGGTCAAAACAATTTACCTGACGGTAAAGTCACTTTTACCCCGTCCAAAGCCACAGCCGGTGATAACTTGATACTTTTGAACTCTTTCGGTTTACCCAAAGCAGCCGAAAAAGAAATCGTCCTTTATCCAATCGTTATTTCCTCTACCAGCAGTAAAAATGTTGTTGGCAAGCTTACTATTAATCAATCCGGTGTCACCGGTGCCGCTATCTACGACGGTCAGACTTACCAACCTCTTACCTACACGGACAAAGGCGGAGTTTTGGAAGTAGCCTTAAACAACAAGCCTTGGTCAATGAAGGCAGAAATTGTCCGCGATGATGAAAAAGGAAGCAAAGAATCTTTGGATCTTTATCTTCTCGGACCAATCGTTCTCAATAAATAAATTTGAGTATACTTAGGGAATGAAACTCTTTGATAAGTTTATTCTTTTCATCATTGGAGTTTATTTTATTATTTTTTCGGTCATAGCCGTCAACCGTTACTGGCAGTATCAGACTTTTTATATTGATTTTGGAATTTATGACGATGCCATTTGGAAGGTTGCCCATTTTAAAGCCCCCATTGTTGATAAGGGACCAAACGGAAGACTAAACTTGGGCGATCACTTTACACCCGGGATGTATCTTTTGGCTCCAATCTACTGGGTTACCGATAGGCAGGAAGTAATGTTTGTTGTTCAGGTGCTGGCAGTCTGTGTTGCAGCATGGATTGCCTATTTATTAATCAGATCGCGTACAAAAAACCGCTTTATCCAAACAGCCCTAATTGTTTCATTTTTAGGGTTTGTCGGAATGCAAAATGCCCTTATCGTGGAAATGCACGAAATCACCTTTGCGGTTCTGCCTTTGATGCTCGTAATTTGGTCAATCGAGAGGCGGAAATGGAAACAATATTTTTTCTTTTTGTTTTTACTATTAAGTTTCAAAGAAAATCTGGCAGGAATTGTTATCGGTTTGGGTCTGTACCTTCTTATTAGATTTAGAAAACAGTACCTGCCTCAGGCAGTTGCCTCCATTATTATTGGTCTTGTATGGGGAGCCTTAATGACGATGGTGGTAATTCCCGCTTTAAATGGCGGTGTCTATGGCTATGCCCCATCTTTTTTAAAAGGTCAAAGCCTGAGCGAAATTCTCGGAAGATTATTATCAAGCAGCACAAAAAGGGATACGGTTTTTTTCACCTACTCCACTTTTGGCTTCTTGCCTCTATTTGATATCTCAACTTGGCCGGTTATGTTTGAGCAGTATTTTGAAAGGTTTGTTTTATCCAACGCACCCTCTCGTAACGATCTTGGACTGCACTACAACTCGATTCTCGTTCCGGTACTTTTACTGGGAACCCTAAATGTCATAACTTTCTTAAAAAAAAGGATACCGGATAAAATATTTTCCGTTTTTGGCGCCGCTTTAATTATCTGGGTTTTATTTTATAGCCGCTTTATCTATCACGGTCCGGTTGATCTTATCTACAACAAAGCTTTTTACGAACAAAGAAAAAATGTGGTTTATCAGGATGATTTTGTCAAACTTTTTCCCAAGAAGGGCTTGGTACTAACTCAAAATGATTTAGGATCAAGACTGACCCATGGTCCAGATGTCAGGTTGATCCGTAAAGATTTTGCTTACCTTAATCCTGATTATGTTATTCTCAACCTTACTCCCGGTCAAAATCCAAATAGTTACTATCCGGCCTCACTGGAAATCGCTGTTGAGGTGAAGGATTATTATCTTGCAGATGAAAACTACACTCTGACAAAAGTCCACGACGAACAGTATCTCTTTTCCAAAAAATCTTTATAGCCGGAAAACCCACATAAGTCATCTTTTTGACGGTAAGCAACTGCTTTTCACATCCCCTTTACACACCCCTTGACATGATATATATTGTGTAGCATACTGGAAAGTGGTGATGAGTGGTGAAGTATCCTATATCTACCATTCTGAAGCCTACCAATATGAATTATGTTTACTGGACGCTACTACCACAATTTGGAAGCCAAGGGGAGACTGGCTATACCCCAATCCTTCAGAACCGAACTCGGATCAGATGGCGTCATCACCTGGGGTCTAGACGGCTGCCTATTTCTTTTTCCCAAATCATACTGGCAGAAGCTTTCCGCAAAGCTGGCCTCGCTTTCACTAACCAATCCCGGAGCCCGAAAATTGACCCGTATTTTAATTCAGTCGGCAGTCGAGTTGAATCTCGACAGTCAGGGGAGAACTCTGATACCGGAACATCTCAGACAACAGGTCAATTTAAAAAAACAGGTGGTAGTCGCCGGAACCCTTACCAGAATTGAAATCTGGGATAAAGACGCCTATCACAAGCACCTTGACTTAATAGCGCAAACAATTAACCAAGCCGATCAAGGCTTAGCGGAAATCGATTTATGACAAACATCATAGAAAGACACTACTCTGCCTTTAAAGGTGAGTTAAAAAAACTTTACGGATTTAAAAAAGATTATCTTTTCTTGGATCTGACGCTGGGGGATGGTGGACATACGGAAGAAGCTCTTAGAGCCGGTTGCCGTGTCGTTTCCTTCGATATTGACATTGAAGCCGTCAAAAGAGCTGTTGGTTTTGTACCGGAGGAATTTTCTCCACTGGTTTTTGAATCGGAGTATATTTCCGCTCCGGCACCAAAAGACTATACCTGGATCATTGTAAGAGGCAATTTTGTCAAGGTGGAAGAGATTGCCGGTAAACTGGAGCTTCCAAAATTTGATGGAATTATGGTCGATCTGGGCCCTTCTCAGTTTCAAATCCTCTCACCCGAACGTGGTTTTAGTTTTGACATTGACGAACCCTTAGACATGCGTCTTTCAAAAGAAATGGGAGTCACCGCCGCGGATCTTATTGCCGTACTAAATGAAGGAGAGTTGGCTGACCTATTTTCTCTTGGAGACGAACCTTTTGCCAAACCTATCGCCCGCATTCTTGTGAAACAGAGAAATATCTCTCCTATAAAAACCACTAAACAGCTAGCCGATCTTGTTGCTCGGGTCAAAAAAGGTCGCCAAGGGAAAATCCATCCCGCAACACAAGTGTTTATGGCACTTCGAATGGCCGTAAATCTTGAAAGGGAAAATATCAAACTTCTCCTTCCTCAGCTTCCAAAATTACTCAAAAAAGACGGACTTATGGGAGTTATCAGTTTCCACTCCGGTGAAGACAAATTAATCAAAAACTTCATTGAAGACGGAGAAAGGGTTGAAATAAGCGCTATTAACGAAAAACCGATCGTTCCTTCGACATCTGAATTATTAATCAGTCCTAGAACCAGAAGTGCAAAACTTAGGATCGCTAAAAAAAATAGTTAACTACAAAACCGCTTACATTCTAACCGCGGTGGTATTTATTTGTCTGGCTGCCGCCAATCTAATCTGTACCAACGGACTGGCTACCGAAGGCATCGCCGTCAGTGAAGCCGAAACCAAAACAGTCGGCTTGGAAAAAGAAAACCGCATTATTTCTGTTAAGATCGAAGAAGCTTCTCAGCTAAAAAATATTGAGATATTGGCAGAAAATCGAGGGTTTGTCAGATCAAAAAACATTGTCTTTGTACCTACACCTCCGACCTTTGCCCAAAGATAATAGATGTTAAATTCACAGGGTAATATAATTCAAAAACGGCTTAAGATAGTTATTTTTTTAATTCCCGTGATCTGTTTTATTTTGCTCACCAGACTATTCTATTGGCAGGTAATTAGAGGACCGGAACTGGAATCGAAAGCTAGCCGGCAACACGAAACAACTACTTACTTGGAAGCCAAAAGGGGAGACATTCTTGATTACGAGGGAAACATCCTCGCCGGCACAAAAAATCTCTATCACCTTTATGTTTACAAACCTCAGCTGACAATAAGCAGCAATGATTTAGTTGAAGCCCTCATTGATAATCTTGATAAAGATCCGGAAGCAACCTCGGAGCCGGATGTTCGAAACTATTTAAAAGGCCGTCTGGCTCTGGACTCAAACTGGGTTTCGTTGAAACACTACATAACTCAGGACGCAAAAGACAAAATTGAAAAACTCAACATAGAAGGACTTGGTTTTGAAGATGAGTATGTCCGTTTTTACCCCGAATCAAGTATGTCGGCTCATGTTCTGGGGTTTGTGGGTCAGGATGCCAGCGGAGAAGAACAGGGCTACTTCGGACTGGAAGGGTTTCAGGATAGACTTCTACGGGGACGTGGGGGAAAGGTTAGAACGGAAAAAGATGCTAAAGGTAATCCTATTCTCATAGGAAACTATCAGTTCCTTCATGCTATTGAAGGCAAACCGGTAACCACCACCATCAGTAAAAAACTTCAGTACTTAACCGAAAAAATGCTCAAAGAAGGAATTGAAAAATATCAAGCCAACGCCGGCAGTGTTATTATCATGGACTCCAAAACGGGAAAAATTAGAGTCATGGCTTCATTTCCAAACTACGATCCGGGAAAATTTTCCGAGTTTCCAAATACAAATTACAAAAATCCGGGCATTGCCGACCTGTTCGAACCCGGTTCTATCTTCAAGGTACTAATCATGGCGGCTGGTTTAAATGAAAAAGTAGTCACTCCGGATACCCAATGCGATATTTGTAACGGAGCGCTTATCATCGGAAAATATGCGATTAGAACTTGGGATGAAGTCTATCACCCAAACACCACTATGGCGGAAACGATTATAAACTCCGATAACACCGGTATGGTCTTTGTGGCGAGAAAGTTAGGAAAAGAAAAGTTTGCCGAGTATTTAAAAAAGTATGGTTTCGGTAAGAAAACCGAGATTCAGTTGCAGGAAGAAGTCACAGGAGTTCTTAGGGAAGCCAAAGAAATGGGCGATATCGATCTTGCAACCAACTCGTTTGGGCAGGGAATAGCCGTTACTTCAATTCAGATGATTTCTGCGGTAAACACAATAGCTAACGGGGGTTATTATCAAAAACCCACCATAATTGAAAAAGATGTTTCCAAGGGCAAACAGGTTCTTTCGGCCGAGGCCGTAAATGAAATCACTCAAATTATGATTCAGGCAGTCGATAAGGGCGAGGCAAAATGGGCAAAACCTCAGGGAATATCCATAGCCGGAAAAACCGGTACTGCCCAGATTCCAATCGAAGGTCATTACGATCCGGAAAAAACAATTGCCAGTTTCATCGGTTTCTTCCCCGCCGATAACCCTCAATACACCATGCTGGTTTCTTTAAAGGAGCCTAAAACATCCCCTTGGGGTTCGGAAACAGCCGCCCCTCTTTGGTTTGCGATTGCCAAACAACTTATGCTTTAACGATAACACTGTTAAAATATAGTCAAACATGCAAAATCCTTTTAGAATACACAGAATCAGCTTCAGACACGCCTTCGACGGCTTCCTTCATGCAGTTCGCACCCAGCCAAACTTCAGATTTCACCTTCTGGCAACCGCGGTAGTTATTCTTCTTGGAATATATTTTTCAATCAACTATCTCGAGTGGCTGATCCTGATCTTCACTATAAACATGGTTCTCGTTGCCGAGATGGTAAACACCTCGATAGAGTCCATGGTTGACCTAATCACGCTGGAAAGACGGGCAGATGCCAAAGTAGCCAAAGATGTTTCCGCCGCTATGGTACTCGTTTCCGCCGCTCTTTCGGTAGTTATTGCTTTAGTAATCTTTCTACCAAAAATACTTAACGCCTTTTAAATATGGATTTATTACTTGGAATCTTAATTTTGTCTTTTATTGTCCACGCGTTTGCCATTGTTCCTTTTGTTAATTTTCTCTATCATTTTAAATTTTTCAAAAAAAATACCGCAGTTTCTCAGGAAAAAACCGATGAAGCCTCGTCTCATATCCGGTCAAAGTCAAGAACACCGGAAGGTGGCGGATTACTGATAATAGTTATCACTAGCCTTATTTTTGCCTTCCTCATGCCCGCATTGAAGTATCTTGGGTTTGAAATTACTCACGTTTACCCGATAAATGACGAGATAAATGTAATTTTCTTTTCCTTTATTTCTTTTGGACTGCTTGGTCTATACGACGATATAATAAAGTTTTTTGAGCTCGATAGGGAACTGGGATACACAGGATTAAAGACACGGTACAAGTTTGCGATTCAAATTGCCCTTGGTTTAATCATCGGCGCCATGCTGTATCTCAATCTAGGCATCGATATTATTCATGTTCCTTTCTTCGGAGTAATTCATTTTGGGTTTTGGTTTATTCCTCTCACGGCATTTTTGGTAACCACCTTTGCCAACTCAGTCAACATTACCGACGGAATGGATGGCTTGGCATCCGGTCTTTTGATGATCAGTTTGTTTGGTTTTCTTTTACTCTCAACTTCCATTCTCGACACACCATTATCAATATTTATTGCTCTTTGGCTGGGTGGCTTGATAGCTTTTCTCTACTTCAATGTTTTTCCCGCCCGTTTGTTTTTGGGAGATGTCGGAGCCCTTGCTTTTGGTGCCGCTTTTGCGACAGTCGGTCTGCTTACGGGAAAAGTGATTGCTTTAATAATAATAGGATTGCCGTTTCTGGTTGACGGTTTCAGTAGTCTTATTCAAATTCTATCGGTAAAAATTCTTCACCGCCGGATTCTCCCAATCGCTCCACTGCACTATTTACTTCTTAAGATAGGTTGGTCGGAACCGAAAATTGTTCAAAGGTCATGGCTTGTCGGTATCATGTTGGTTATCTTTGGTATCTGGTTAGCCATAATCTAATTTATGTTACGCCTTAAAGGCAGCCATCATAGCTTACCTACGGCAATTCTTATTGCCGGCATACTGGTTGCCTGTTTTGGTCTTGTGGCTATTTACGACGCATCGGTTGCGGATGCTTTTCAAACTTTCGGGGATAAGTTTCACTATGTCAAACAGCAGTCTGTCTGGATTATCGTCGGCATTGTCGTCGCTCTGATTACGGCAAATATTCCGACAAAACTGCTCAAACAATACGCCCACATTTTTTATGGAGCCACTTTATTTTTAATGATTTTGGTCCTCATTCCCGGTATAGGATCAAAATTTCTTGGAGCCAGACGTTGGATTGATCTCGGCTTTACCGTTATTCAGCCGGCAGAACTCCTCAAAATCACTCTTGCTATTTATCTTGCCAAATGGCTTGAACAGGAACGTAGTCTGAAAAATTTTCTTATTCTTCTTGGCGTTAATCTGGGTTTGACTATGTTGCAGCCCGATCTGGGTACGGCAATTATTACCATCGGTGTTTCGTTTATGATGTATTACCTGTCCGGTGCAAAAATAAAGGAAATCGTTTCTTTTAGCGCCATACTGGCAGTTGCCGTTAGTGCTCTGATACTGTTTTCTCCATACAGAATGGAAAGAATAAAAACATTTTTGGATCCGACAAGTGATCCACTTGGTTCTTCATATCACATTAATCAGGTTCTCTACGGTCTCGGTTCCGGTGGCGTCAGCGGGGTGGGTTTGGGAAAGTCACGTCAAAAGTATGATTATCTTCCGGAAGCCACCACCGACTCGATATTTGTAATCGTTGCCGAGGAGTTTGGCTTTATCGGAAGTACCCTATTTATTCTCACCTTAGTTGCTCTTCTGACTGCTTCATTCAAGGTCGCTCTGAATGTTCATGATAAATTTGATAAGCTACTGTCTAGTAGTATTACATTATTATTTTTAATACAGATATTTGTGAATCTTAGCTCAATGGTTGCTTTGGTTCCCCTTACCGGTGTTCCCTTACCGTTCATTTCCTACGGAGGATCTTCCCTTGTGACAAACTTTATTGCCCTAGGACTCCTGATAAATATTTCCAAACGCATATGAAACCAACAATAGTCTTTACAGGAGGTCACCACAACAGCGCCCTCGTCATTGCCAGAATGTTGCAAAAGGAAGGTCATCCCGTTTTCTGGATTGGTCACAAATTTACATCAAAGGGGGACAAGTCGCTTTCGGCGGAGTATCAGGAAGTAATCAAATTTGGCATCCGTTTTTTGGAGTTAAAAACGGGTAAGTTTTATCATAAAACAAACCCGCTTGAGTGGTTAAAAATCGCCTTCGGTTTTTTGCAGTCATTTGTTTATCTGATTCAGATAAGACCCAAGCTAATTTTTTCCTCCGGAGGTTATCTGGCTGTTCCGGTTGTTATTACGGGTTGGTTTCTTGGAATCCCCTCAATCACTCACGAACAAACCGTCATTGCCGGTTGGGCAAATAAAGCAATCTCGCCATTTGTGAAAAAAATCCTCCTTACCCACAGTTCATCTCAGGAAAACTTTTCCAAAGAAAAATCTATTCTTGTAGGACTTCCGGTAAGAAAAGAGCTTTTAAACAAAAAGTACTCGAAAAAATTTGATCCCAAACTTATTTATATTTCTTGCGGCAAACAAGGTTCCCATATTATAAATAAAGCTCTATTTCCGGTAATTCCCAAACTTGTGGAAAAATTTACCGTTGTCCATCAAACCGGAGCCAACACCCTGACAAAAGACACCGAGAGAGCCAGAAGAATAAAAGAGAAATTGGGAGAGTACAAAGACCGTTATATTACCGCTTCATATTTTTTTGACGAAGATGCGGCAACCTACATCCGTTCTGCGGCGGTTATCGTCGGCAGGGCGGGAGCGCACTCAACATATGAGTTGATGTTACTGGGAAAAAAAGCCGTTCTCATTCCGATTTCTTGGGTATCACACAATGAACAGTATCTAAACGCCAAACTGGCCGAAAAGCAAATAGGCAGTACTGTTCTCGAGGAAAAAGATCTTACCCCCGAATCACTTTTGCAAGCTATTATAGACATAGTCAGACGTCCGCCGGTCAAACCGACAACAATATTAGTATCAGATGCTGCAGACAAAATCATCAAAATCATTCACGAACACCTCAAAGAGGTTTAATCGTCGTACCCGTATTACCCTTGATACCGCCAAAAGGAATACCAAAAGACTATTTCCGCTCGCCATTCTATTGTTTGTTGCAATCCTCATCTATAACCTCCTCTCAATAAAGAAAATAAACTGTGTTTTAAACAACGGCTACTGTCCGGAAGAAATCCAAGTTGTCGTCAACAATTTATTGGGGGCAAACTCATTATTCATTAATCAAAAAGAACTTCTTTCCTCGGTCAAAGGGGTTTACCCCATTGAGAAAATGACGGTCAGTTACAAAGCAATCGGAACACTAAACGTCACTCTTGCCGGTAACAGCCCTTTTATACAAGCGGACGTGTACTTGGTTAATCAACTGCCGGTTTTGTCGATGGATCAGGCTCCAAGTACTTCGGACTCGGCCAGTTGGTGGATAAAACCAACAAAAGAACTGGAAAACTTCATTTCGGCAAAGGAGTCCATGGGTTTCAATCTCTGGGAAAACGGATCAATGATATCGGTAGCCACCACGGGAGCCAAGATCAGCTATATTTTTTCCGAAAAACCTACACCTGAAGTTGTTACCTCAATCTATAAAATGGTTAACATAGTTCTCAAATATCTTGATGTGTCAAAGATTTATATTATCAATAACCGTTCTTTCTTGAGCCGCCCTAGCCAACCTGATATCATAGTAAGTGTACCTTTCGATGAAGGCAGTCTGGTTTCCGCTTTACAATCGATAGACTACCTCGCTACAATTAAAAAAGACGCAAAAGTGATCGACTTTAGTTATAAAAATCCGATCATCAGATAAAAATATGGCAAAACCACAAGGAATAAATGCAATTGACATCGGCTCCAGTAAAATTACCTGTTTGATTACTGTCCCGGGTCAGGACGGAGAAAAAATAAATTTAGTGGGTGCCGCAACAGTTACCAGTAGAGGGGTCCGCCGGGGGCAGATAGTCAATATCGAAGAATGCGTCAGTTCCATTACCGACTGTGTTGAGTCTGCCGAAAGAATGGCGGGCTTTGGAGTTGACTCGGCTTTTGTTTCAATATCGGGAGAAAATATTCAGTCTCAAAACTCACAAGGTCTTGTTGCTATCACCGAAACCGAAGGAGAAATTGACTCCGATGATGTCTTCCGTGTTATCGAAGCCGCCAGAGCAGTCTCACTTCCCACCTCCAGAGAAATTATCCATGTTCTTCCCTGCGAATTTATCGTTGATGGACAGCACGGAATCAAAGACCCAACCGGTATGTCCGGCGTCCGTCTGGAAACAGAAGCCCACCTCATAACCGGCCTATCTCCGGCAATAAAAAATGTCACCCGTTGTGTCAGTGAACTGGGAGTAAATGTTTCCGGTTTGGTTTTTACAGGTCTTGCTTCGGCGGAGTCGATTCTTACCGACACGGACAAAGAGCTGGGTGTTGTTCTCATCGACATTGGAGGAGGAACAACCAGTGTCTGTATTTATATTGAAGGATCCTGCGTTTACTCTGCAGTTATTCCGGTCGGAGCCAAAAAAATCAGCGACGATATCGCCATTGGTTTACAAATCAGTGTTGACAGCGCGGAAAAGATAAAACACTATCTCGGCAAACCAAGACGGGAGAGTGACTCGGTCGACGCAAAGGCTATCGACGAAATCGATCTTTCAAAACTGGGAATTACCGAAGACGTTAAAAAAGTTTCAAGGAAAACAATTATCGAAGGAATCATCAGACCGCGTCTAAACGAAATTTTTTCTATGGTTAATCAGGTTATTAAACAATCAGGCCTTGAAGGACAGACTCCTGCCGGTGTAATTATCACCGGAGGTGGTGCGCTCACAGTAAACTGCACCGAAGCCTGCCGCCGGGTTATGCAGCTTCCCGCCAAACTTGGTATTCCAAGTGGTCTCCATGGGCTTACCGACGAGATAAGTTCTCCTGTCTACGCTACCTCAGTTGGGCTTGTTCTTTATGGATATAACCACAAAGAACAACAAACAGCGCCAAGAATAAAACTGTCTGGTATGATAAAGGGGATTCCCGGCAAAAAGCTCGTTGGACGGGTAATCGAATTTATCAAATCATTCTTACCATAAAGTGGGTCTAGTCAAACCAGATACAAACACATTTGCCAAAATAAAAGTCCTTGGAGTTGGGGGTGGAGGCAACAATGCTATAAACTCCATGATTTCCGGAGGAAAGATAAAGGGTGTTGAATTTATTGCCGTAAACACCGACATGCAGGCGTTGGTGAACTCGAATGCGGATATCAAACTTCAAATAGGGGAGAAAGGAACTAGGGGTCTTGGATCGGGGTCTAATCCGGAAATTGGTCTGCAGGCAGCTGAAGAATCAAGAGAAAAAATAAAAGAAGTTCTAATGGGTGCCGACATGGTTTTTATTACTGCCGGTGAAGGTGGTGGAACAGGAACCGGAGCTGCTCCGATAATCGCCGAGATCTCAAAAAAAGACTGTGGTGCTTTGACAGTAGCCGTTGTTACCAAACCATTCCTTTTTGAAGGTGCGCGCCGTCGTGTTCAGGCGGAAGAGGGAATTGAAAATCTCAAAGGCAATGTTGATACCCTTATTGTCATTCCAAATCAGCGCCTTATCGACTTGGATAAAAAAGATCAAACTCTTCTTGACGCTTTCAAAATGGCCGACTCGGTTCTCGGTCAGGGAGTTCAAAGTATCTCCGATCTGATTACAATTCCGGGACTCGTCAATGTTGATTTTGCCGATGTTAAAGCGGTTATGACCAATGCCGGTTCGGCTCTTATGGGTGTTGGCCGGTCATCCGGTGAAAAACGGGCCATAATTGCCGCCAATGCCGCAGTCAGCTCTCCTTTACTGGAAGTCAGTATCGATGGTGCAAGAGGAATTCTTTTCAACATCGCCGGTAGTAAAAATTTAACTCTCACCGAAATAAATGAGGCTTCATCCATAATCACTCAATCTGCAGATCCCGATGCCAATATTATTTTCGGAACCACAATCCGTGAAGATCTGGGAGATGAAATTCAAATTTCTGTTATCGCTGCCGGTTTCGATGAAAACCGCCGTCATTACAGTGGAATTACGGCAGCCAATCCTTATCTCAAACCTAAGGTTGAACCTCAGCCGGAACCTGATCAGCCGATAGAAGAAACAGAAAATCTCGAGGAAACACAACCGGCAGAGAAAGTAAAACTTGCGGGTAAATACAAGGTTCATCATAGCGAGGTTGACATTGAAGACGACTTGGATATTCCCGCTTTTTTAAGAAATAAGTATTAAGATAAAAGAATGACTACCAAAAAAACAACCGCGAAAAAAACAACCACCAAAAAGACCTTTAAAGTTTCCGGAGAAAATCTTCTCAAAACCGTAAAGGAGCTCATCGCCAAAGGCAACGTCCGCCACATCACCATAAAAAACAAAGAAGGAAAAACAATTATCGAGTTTCCTCTTACCATCGGTGTTGTTGGTACCGTTCTTCTTCCGGTGCTATCTGCAGTTGGAGCCATAGCCGCCCTCATCACTGAATGCACCATTTCGGTTGAGGTTGAAGAATAAATTCTCTATCTACCCCGGAAATTTCCCGAAGCATTTTCCTTATTGACCATTCGGGTAATCTTTGGTTTAATGAAATATATTCGTTAATTCTTCGGGTATATGATTCAAAAAATATCTGCACCAGTCTCAGTTCAATTAGTCTACGATCATCGTCGGCACAGTGTTTCTCCACGTCAAATTTTCTGGGATGGTCGCATAATTAGAATCGCCAAAGTTGGAATGCATCACACCATTCGTGAAGGGCGGACACTTTTTCATGTTTTTTCCGTTACATCGGACAATTTGTTTTTTCGCCTTAAATTAGATACCGAAAACCTTTTTTGGACCCTCGAAGAAATTGCCGATGGACTACCAAATTAAACTTAGTTTCAACCGCCGTCTAAGCTGCATTATGCACATAGATCTGAACTCTTGTTTTGCCTCAATCGAGCAGCAGGCCAACCCCTTTCTCCGCCATAAACCCATAGCTGTAGCTGCCTACGATACACCCAATGGCTGTATTTTAGCCGCTTCTATAGAAGCAAAACGTTTGGGTGTCAAAGTCGGCCTGCGCGTCAAAGAAGGCCGGCTATTATGCCCCGATCTTATCGTTAGAGCACCAGACTCGGATAAATACCGAGCTGTTCATACTGCTCTCAGAAAACTACTCTCAGGTTACACCCCAAAGGTGATATCTAAGTCCATTGACGAATTCGTTCTCGACTTTTTTGGAACTCTTGCTCTTCAAAAAGGAATGTTTACAATCGGAAAGGAAATAAAAAACAGAATCAAAGAAGAAATAGGGGATTATCTTACGGTTTCAATTGGTCTCGGACCAAACCGTTTTCTAGCTAAAACTGCCTCCAATCTTCACAAGCCGGATGGTCTAGATGAAATAAACGCAAACAATTTTAAGGAAATTTACCGGTCTCTTGGTCTTATGGATTTGAATGGTATCAATCGCCAAAATACTATTCGTTTGAACACAGTTGGTATTTATACTGTTACTGACTTTTTCAATGCCGACATTCCTCTACTTCGTTGTGCTTTTCATTCGATTCTCGCCTATTACTGGTTTTTGAGACTTCGTGGATGGGAAATAGACGACGTTGATTGGGATACAAAAAGCTTTGGTCATTCATACTCCTTGCCAAAGCCTCTAACTTCATTGGAAGAATTGGCTCCCATACTATCAAAATTGGTCGAGAAGGTGGGTTCCCGTATGCGGCATGCTCATTTTCAAGCTAAAGGGGTTCACGTTGCCCTTCTTTATCAAGACTATCAATATTTTCATGAAGGCAAAAGCCTCGATCAATCAATTTTTGACAGTCGTGATATTTATCACACCGCTTTTTATCTCCTTCAGCATTCACCCTATCAACTGCCGGTTAGGAATATTGCCATCTCCTGTTTTGATCTTTCCCCCCGTACCACTCTACAACTTGGTCTTTTTTATGACAGTATAAGAAAAGATAATCTAGTTATAGCGATTGACTCGGTTAATGATCGTTGGGGAAACTTTGTTATCACCCCAGCCACCATGATTAACACAGAAAACTATGTTCACGACAGAATAGGGTTTGGTCAAATCCGGGGGTTAATTTAAGCCGGCAATCGTAAAGTTAAGGTAGGACGCAAAAGAGACCCACAGGATATAAGGTACAAGGAGCCACCCTGCAGCCTTATCTATCTTAAAGAACTTTAGGATCGTTAGGAGGATAAACACCCACAGAATCAAGATTTCCCCAAATGCCAGCCAAAAGTTTCCCATGCCAAAGAAAAAGACCGACCACAGAATATTAAGAAACAACTGTGCCGCAAACACGTTTAGAGCAACGTGAATCTTGCGGTCGATTTTTTTGGACCAAACAAGATAAAGGGCAATACCCATCATAATAAAAAGAGCGGTCCAAACCGGTGCAAATAGCCAAGATGGGGGATTCCATGTTGGTCTATTTATAACCAGATACCAGGTCTTAACCGCAGGACCGGTAAACACCGAACCCAAAAATCCGGCAACTAAGGGAATTGCAATTGAAATCAGTAGCCTTCCGAAATTGATTTTCTTCATATATCCAGTATATCCGAAAACAAAAACCCCGTCAAAAACGGGGTATTTGCTAACAAATTAACAATAATTTATTCGTGGTGTTCTTCAGCCTCGGCAGCCATAGCTTCAATCTTTGTGACGTGAATGGTTCCGTCCGGATGGTTGGCAGGGGAGTAAACGGTATAAAGTTTCAGAGGTTCCGTGGCGGATGTATTAATGATGTTGTGGTTTGTTCCGGCGGGCACGATCAAGACATCATTAGCTTTAAAAACAATCTCTTCTCCATTTAAAACTGCTTTCCCCTCCCCTTTCTCAAATCTAAAAAACTGGTCAACGTTCCCGTGAACTTCCATGCCAATATCTTCACTGGGAAGCAGACTCATCAAAACCAGTTGGCAGTGAGCGCCTGTAAAAAGAACTTTTCTAAAGTTCGTGTTGTTAAGGGTATCAACCTCAATATCTGTGTGAAATCCTGTCATATTTGGTACTAAATAATAACTAAACTAATCCTACATCAGTTGGTCAAGTACTGCCAGTTCTAGGTTTGACAAATATCCCATAATAGTGTAGAATACCCCTCTTATGAACTTAATCTTGGGCTTGTTTATCATACTTAACACCGGTGGGCTCGTCAGCCCGGATTTCTTGGATCCAGGCAGGGGAACAACCATAGTCTCACGCACGATCTCTCTCGAGTACCGCTATCCTACCGAAAGTGTCAGTAAGATCTTCAAGGAGAACATTTTGCTTAACTTAGCCTATCTTGATGGCCGTGTTGACAGCTCCGAGGATATCAACTGGGATGAAATAGATAACTCGTTTAAGTCAGAGTTCACTCTGATGCCTAACGAAACCTTTGCCTATCACGATGCCGTTTTGCCTAAATACGAAGACAAGATTGCCATAACAACCAATGCTCACTTTAATAGTCAGGATGGTTTTAAATCCGATGGTTATTTATTTGGAGACGGTGTTTGTCATCTTGCCTCTCTTATAAACTGGGCTGCCAGAGACGCCGACTTGGAAGTTGAAGCACCCTCCAACCATGACTTTGCCAGTATTCCTGAAGTACCCAAAGAGTATGGTGTGGCTATCTATTACAATCCAAATAATAAAGCTACCGGTGCCAGAGAAAACCTTTACATAACCAACAACAAAAGCGTACCGGTAAGCTTCATTTTTGAATACAAAGACGGTAAACTGTCGGTTTCGGTTACCACCAAAGCCTAACAAAAAGGCACCCTTTCGGGTGCCTATAAAAATTATCGGCTTTCAATTACAGTCAAAACTTTACGGATCAGTTCAAACAGACTTTCATCCGTCTGGCTTTCCAGATCTGTGATATCTGTGCAGGTAACGGTTTCTGGACAGGCTGCAACACCGGATGGTAATGTAAGGTTGTCAGCGGTTTGCGGTTGGAGTTCACGTTCACCACGCAACCACGACTCAAGATCCGCGGCGGTATATATGTCCTGATACACAACCTGAGTTCTGGGATCAATTATGGTATAAAACAGGACACTGACAGAGTTCGGCGCCGTTGAGGTGTAGCCAAGGAAATACAGTCGATTTCCATCGGGTTCGGCACGGACAACAGGTACCATTTCAAGCACTGTCACGTTTCCGCACTCGGACTCCGAAGATGTCCGGTACCAAGCCATATTTTGATGATTTGACGTTCCTTCAATCTTGGATACCATGAAATCTGCACCACCGTATCCTTCACCTTCAGACAGCTGCCATATATATACAGTGCCATCAATGTCATGGCTCGATGTAAAGGCAACTCCTACAAAACCGGTGGAGTTCAGAGGAGAAAATGGAGTGAACCATTTATTTCCCTCGACCGTTTCAAGATGGAAGGGGGCAGAGTTTTCATCATTTACGGTGGATTTTTGGATCTGTATTCTACCCTTCCGGGAAAATACACTTTCCATCACTCCGGACCGGTAGCTGTAAGCCTTGATTTCCATCATTGCCATCCATTCCGGTTTAAGGGCAACGTCTACAAGACGTGGATCTGCCTCGGCTTCATCAACCGAAAGCATCTCGATATACCCTCCCGAGTGTACGATCATTACATTGGCTACATAAGGCCAACGGGAAAACCCTTGGCGTTTGATAAGAGAGATCACGGCAATCACCTCTTTAGTATTTGGATCTTGTAGATACAAAATCTCATCAAACTGAGCCAAATACTCTTCCGAACGTACAAAATGAGTGGACGAGTTAAAATACCACCCATTTTCCGCATACGGCATTTCTTGAGTGATTCTTACCACAGGATCTTCATCGTCGGGATCATAAACAACAAAACCCTGAGATCCTCTTGTTAATACATTCCAGCCACTTGGATCAACCGAGGCGATCCAGTGCCCTTGAACATAATCGAGATCTCCCGGCTGAGACATAGAATCCGGATTGGTTTCGGAAAAATTCCTCGAAGCCACTGTATAGGGAACATCTCTGATACTGACCTGCGGTACGAGACTTTGTGCTTGCTCATAGCGCGTATGTTGATATAGGTCGTAGTACATCACGGGACCTTGAAAAATCAACACGATGATCCAACCGATACTGAATATAGTAGCCAAGATAAATTGACCGGCAGAAGAATCATTGTTTTCATAGGCAACTATTGCCCATATAAACATTGCTATGGCAAGAATCACCAAAGTCCACGAAAGCGCATGATTTGTAAAGTCATAAACAACAGACGATACCACAGCCGTGGTTGAAAAGATTACAAAAAACAGAATAACAGCCACGATCGTGCCTACTAAGCACCCAATACCTTTATTATCCACTTTAGCCTCCAGTTAAACAGAATTTTAACGAACTTAGAACTGCCATAGTATACCTTATAGGACTAAGTTTTTCAAGCGTAACGCCCGCCAATGGCAATGCTATAATTAACCTACAAAAGCGCTCGAACCGGGAAATCACCCGGCAAGCTGGAAGAAGAACAAAGTAGACCTTCCCGGGAAGCCCGTAACAGCCACAATAAAGTAAAAAATTAGATGGTACCGTCGTAAACTCAAGTTTATTGACTCTAATCCTGTTTGAGACTGTCTCAAAGCAGGATTTTTTTGTTAAAAATGAATAAAACCATAAAACCACTTGAAGCACAGTACATTCCTTCGGAAATTGAGGGAGAGGTAATAAAGTACTGGAAAGAAAACAAAACCTTCGAAAAATCAGTCTCTCAAAGAGACATCAAAAGTACTTACCGCTTTTATGACGGCCCACCTTTTGTAACAGGTATGCCTCATTATGGCCACCTTCTCGGCTCCATCGTAAAAGACGTGATTCCCCGTTTCCAAACCATGAAAGGCAAGCACGTAGACAGAGTTTGGGGATGGGACTGTCACGGTCTTCCGATCGAAAATAAAGTTGAGCAGTTGTTGGGGGTTAACTCAAAAAAAGAGATTGAAACTCTGGGAATAGACAAGTTCGTTTCCTCGTGTAAAACCTATGTTCAGGATGTTTCATCCGAATGGAATTGGTACATAGACCGCATTGGCCGTTGGGTAGATATGGAGCACTCTTACCGCACCATGGATAAAAACTACATGGAGTCTGTTATCTGGGTCTTTAAGAAGCTATATGAAAAGGGCTCGGTCTACAAAGGAAAAAGAGTTTCCCTTTTTTGTCCCCGTTGTGAGTCACCGATCAGCAACTTCGAAATTGCCATGGACAATTCTTATAAGGACGTTACCGACCCGTCGGTCTTTATTAAATTCCGCGTCAAAGGTGAAAATCAATATTTCTTGGCTTGGACAACCACACCGTGGACTCTTCCCAGCAACTTTGCTTTAGCTGTCTCCGAAAAAGATATTTATATCGAGGTCGAACAAGGTGGTCAGTCTTATATTCTTGCCAAAGCAAGGATGGGTGAGGTACTGGAAAAAGATGGATTAAAAATAGTCAAAGAATTCAAAGGATCGGAGCTTGTCGGAAAAGAATACGAACCCTTATACACCTATTACGACTACACCAAGGCAGATTACCACATCTATGCCGCCGATTTTGTTTCCATGGAAGATGGTACGGGAATAGTACATATAGCTCCTGGATTTGGAGAAGATGACACGGAACTTGGGAAAAAGTACGGATTATCTATGGGCGAGTCGGTAGACGATACCGGTACAATGGATCCTAAAATTACGGTTGCACAGGGAAAATACTTCAAAGCAGCCGATAAATATGTGATCGAAGATCTGGTCAAAAGAGAGCTTTTATTAAAGAGCACAAAATTTACTCATAGTTATCCACACTGTCACCGTTGCGGAACTGCGTTACTCTATAAGTCTCAAATTGCTTGGTACATCAACATACAAGAAATCAAAGATAAATTACTGGAAACAAATAAAGAAATAAACTGGGTTCCAAAGCATTTTAAAGATGGACGTTTCAAGCTTGGAATAGAGTCTGCTCCGGACTGGTGTATCAGTAGATCCAGATACTGGGGTACACCTCTTCCCATCTGGGAGTGTGAATGTGGTGAAAGAATAGTTCCCGGATCAATTGAAGAAATAGAAAAAATGTCTGGTCAAAAAGTAACCGATCTTCACCGGCCGGCAATCGATGAAATTTATCTTGCCTGTCCAAAATGCGGTAAAAAAACGAAACGCGTTCCCGAAGTACTCGATGTTTGGGTTGAGTCTGCCTCTATGCCATATGCTCAGGTGCACTATCCATTTGAAAATGTGGATAAGTTTAAAGACAGTTTTCCGGCGGATTTCATTACCGAGTACACAGGCCAGCTGAGAGCTTGGTTCTACGTTACCCACGTCGTTTCCAATTTACTGATGAACTCGGAGGCTTACAAGAATGTCGTTGTCAGCGGCGTCATTATGGGCACCGATGGTCACAAAATGAGTAAAAGTCTGGGAAATTTTCCCGACCCTCATGACTCTCTTCTCAAACTCGGAGGCGACTCCTTAAGACTTTATCTCATGGGCAGTTCCATCGCCCTTGGTCAAGACATTATTGTTTCCGAAGAAGACTGGGCAAACGAACTAAAGACAACCCTTATGCTTTTATGGAACTCTTACAAATACTTCGTCTCTTATGCTTCACTGGAGAACTGGGAGCAGAAAAAAGAATTCGTCAAAAAACCGGGGAGTTTGGATAGATGGATTCTCACCCGTTTAAACGAGACCGTTCTCGAGGTAGATAAGAATTTAAGCCTGTATCAAATTCCCAAGTCAACTTCGGCCTTAAAAAATTTTGTTTCCGATCTTTCTACTTGGTACATCCGTCGTTCCCGCGACCGTGTCGGGCCCAGCGCTCCGGATATGGAAGACAAGGAGACTGCTTACACCACAATGACGATCATATTTGATACTTTTCTCAAAATTGCCGCTCCTACTATTCCCTTTATCTCCGAGTATTTATACCGTCATTTAACGGGAGAGGAATCTGTTCATCTGACCGACTGGCCAAAAGTGGTAAATGATAAAGAAATTGACAGAGATCTTTTGGCAAAAATGGTTCTTGTAAGAAAAATTTGTGAAATGGGAAACGGTGAAAGAAAAAATCTTGGACTTCCGGTCAAGCAACCCCTAGCCTCGATTACCATAAAAGGGGACTACGACTCGCTTAAAGAAGATCAAGAACTATTAAATTTAATAAAAGAAGAACTAAATGTTGAGGAAGTATTTTTTGCCCAAGGGGACGAATCGGTGTCTTTCGATATAGAAATAACATCAGACTTAAAAGATAAAGGACAAGCTCGGGAGCTGGTGAGAGCCATTCAGGAGGCAAGAAAGATCGCCGGTTGCAGGCTCGACGAAAAAATCGAACTGATACTACCCGACTGGCCGGTAAAATATGAAGAGGACCTTAAGCGCAAAACTCTAGTTTCAAAATTATCCCGGGGACCGGAACTCAAGGTTTTAAGATCAAATTAATATGCGTCCAAACAAGGGTCTACTTATCGTCGCACTACTTCTCATCATTATCCTTGGACTTGTTACCGTTTGGAGCACTGCACCCGAGTTGTTTTATACCCAGATGGCTTTTGTGATAGCGGGAATCATTATAGTTTTTCTTTTATCACGGCTAGACACAAGAACTTTTTTCAGTATTTCGAATTTACTGTACATAGCCAGTATCCTTCTTCTGATTCTAACCATGATCATCGGTAAAAATATCAGAGGATCGGTGCGTTGGATTGATCTTGGTTTGTTCAATCTGCAGACCTCGGAAATAGTAAAACCATTTCTTGCCATCTTTTACTCCGTCTACCTGTCTCAAAACAAACTCTCAAAATGGATTGATTTATTGAAATTTCTCGGTCTTGCCCTCATACCCGTGGTTTTAATAGTAATTCAGCCGGATCTAGGTTCGGCTTTAACCCTTACTTGTCTTCCATTGGTCTTATTGATTTTCACCGGTCACATTAAAAAACTTCTCATAATCGGAGCCATTTTCTTTGCGGTCGCCATTCCTTTGGAGTCTGTGGTTCTTAGGCCATATCAGAAGCAAAGACTGGAAACTTTTATAAATCCCTACAAAGATCCTCAAGGGGCGGGATACAACGTTATTCAGGCAACTATTGCGGTAGGCTCGGGAGGTATTTTTGGAAAAGGCGTTAAGTTGGGCACTCAGTCTCATCTAAACTTTCTGCCGGAACGGCACACCGACTTTGTTTTTGCTTCGTTTGTCGAGGAATTTGGTCTCCTTGGTGCCTCGTTTCTTCTTACCGCCTACTTCTTTGTTCTAAACAACATTCTACGCACAGGAATGATTCTCAAAGACAGCAAAACATCCCTTCTTTCTCTTTCGGTTTTTACCATTATTGCTTTTCAGGTGGTCGTTAATATTGGAATGAACCTTGGAGTCATGCCCGTAACCGGTATTACCCTGCCCCTTTTCTCTTACGGAGGAAGTTCCCTTCTTAGCTTCGCTATTCTTCTGGGGTTACAGCTACGTCAGCTTGATTTAATCACCCCTTTTGAGGTATAATTTCGCGCATGGAAGACAAAAATATATATGCCGTCATTGAACTTGGCGGAAAACAGTACTTGGTAAAACAAGGGGATAAAATCACAGCCGAGAAAATCGCCACAAAAGTGGGTGAAACACTTAAGGTAAATGAAGTCCTATTGGTTCACGATGGTAAAGAAACCAGAATTGGTCAGCCTTACCTTGAAAAGGTATCTGTCGATCTTGTTCTTGATAGTGTCGGAAGAGGCGAAAAGATCCGCGTAGCCAAATTCAAAGCCAAGTCCAGATATAGAAAAGTTTTAGGTCACAGACAGTCGGAGAGTTATCTCACTGTCAAGGCCATTAACCTTTAAACAAATGCAGTTTATATTGTTCGTCGGAGCCAACAACTCTTTGGCGGCTGAAGAAGTGGCCGTTCAAATAAAGGAGGCAACCCAGATTTCCCCCAACATCTACCGTTTCGATATGGATAGTTCCGAGGGAGCCGTAAATCTTGCCGAAAGGCTTGGATCTAGCATCAAACTGGCTATGTTACTCGAAGGAGTTTCCCCCGACGTAAAATCACTTTCCAAAGAAATTCAGGCTAAAAACTTCTCCATAAGTATTCTCGGTTCAAAAGAAAGTACCGCCAAACTTCAGCAGGAGATCAAAGACAGCCTTGGAAAAGGCCGTTTTGTTTTAGCCGGTGACGAGTTTGGTCTTTCTCCGGTCATCAACAAAAAGCACAAGATAGACGAGTTCTTTTTGGAAAAAGAGAACAATCAAGTCTGGAAAACCATCTGGGTTCACAATTTTCAACACTGGATCAAAAAAGACCGTCACATGCCCCACATTGACCCCAAAGCCGGTATGCTTCCTCCCAAAATAGCCAGAAGTATGGTGAACTTGGTGCCCATCTCACCCGAAGGTAAAACATTGGTAGATCCTTTCTGCGGCTCGGGAAGAGTCTTGGTTGAAGCTGCGGAGGTAGGATACAAGATAGCCGGAGCGGATATCGTTGCTGGTCAGGCACTGGATACTCAAGATAACCTGTCCTCAATGAACTTTAAAGGTCAGATTGAGGTTCTTGATGCCACTCACCTTTCCACCAAGTTTTCCGGTATAGATGCCATCGTCACGGAGCCCTTTTTGGGGAAATCCAAATTCAGACCTGATGAAATCCGTTATATCGTTCCCGGACTGGAAAAGCTTTATCTAGGCTGTCTTAAAGACTGGCTCAAAGTCCTCAAACCGGGCGGTTTTGTCGTTATGGTCTTCCCTTGGTTTAACGATGGCAAAAAAGTATATAAGACTAGTGAAATAATTGACGGAAAGCTAAAGTTAAGTTACAATCCATTGAAACGCGGAATCTTCTATTCACGTCCTGATGCGGAAGTAAAGCGCGAAATACTAGTCTTACAAAAACAATAAAAATATATGGCACATGTCAAATCTGGTGGAGCAACCAGACAACACTCTCAGCGTTCAGGTAAAAGACTTGGAGTAAAGAAGTTCGGTGGTGAGGAAATAAAAACAGGTCAAATCATAGTTAGACAGCGTGGAGCAGGTGTCCATGCCGGTGTTAATACCGGTAAAGGACGCGACTTCACTGTTTATGCAACTGCCCCCGGAAACGTAAAATATCGTAAGTTAAACGGAGTTAAATACGTAGACGTAGTCACAAAATAATGGCAGAAGATCAACAGGTTGTAAGACTATCACTAGAATATCTTCAACCCAATCCTCTTCAGCCCAGAGGAGTCATTACCCCCGAGTCTCTTTCCGAGTTAGTTGATTCCATTAAAACCCACGGTATTATTCAGCCTTTAGTTGTCGCCCATACTCCGGCAGGCTATCAAATCATTGCCGGTGAGCGCCGTTGGAGAGCCAGCCGCTTGGCCGGTCTAACCGAAGTCCCCGTCAGAATAATCGAAACATCTCCTCAGGGGATGCTTGAAATGGCAATAGTTGAAAATGTTCAAAGAACCGATCTCAACCCCATTGACCGTGCCAACTCTTTTGAACGTCTGATAAAAGAGTTCTCACTCACAAACTCCGACATCTGCACCCGCATAGGAAAAAGTCCGGCTTTTGTCAGTAACACCCTTCGTCTTCTCGAGCTCCCCGATGCCCTTAAAGATGGCCTCATCTCGGGTGTTATCACTGAAGGTCACGCACGTGCCCTAGCTGCCATTCCCGACGTTCAAGCCATGATCGAAGCCTACAAGATGATTCTTCGTGAGGGCGGATCCGTAAGACGTGCAGAAGAGCTGTCCCGCCGTTTCAAAAAAACCATGCACAGATCCAAACCCTCAGATGGTTTCAACACAAAGACTGTCAACGAATCAATCGACAACATGGCTATAGCCATTGGAAACTCAATAGGGGAGAACGTTCATGTCAAAATGCGCCGTTCCAGAGTCGAAACTGCTATTCACATTGTTCTCAAGGGCAACCCCGAAGAAACCGAAACTCAAATCCAAAAAATCTACGATTTATTGGTTGTTCCTAAATCAATAAGAGAGTCACAACCCGAAACCGAAAAAGAAGTGGAGGTTGAGAAAAAAGAAGAAGTACAGCCGGAACCGGTAAAAACAGAAAACGCTTTTTCTAACCCATACGAACCACTCACCTCAAACTCCTCAGAGAATTCTGAGACAGATCCGGTAGTCCCAAGTGACCCCAACAACTTTTCCGAATACTAATTTTTTCTAAGTGGTAACTCTCCCGTTGCGCGGAATCTAATCAGTTCTTTGTACGTCCAACCAAGTTCAGCCGCCATATTCTTAGTCCAGTCATCATAAATCAGTGCATCAACCTGTTTTTCGAAATCGTCAACAGGAAAAACTTTTTCGGCAATCCAATAGGGTGATAGCAGATTATTATTATTTTTGGAAAAAACAAAATCAATTTTGTAACGTTTTAAAGCGTCCAAAACTCCGAGTGCTTGTTCATCAAGGAACGCATATTCAGTCTCCAGATCAACAAAGTACTCTATGGTACTTATTATCAGATATCGTTTTGAGTCTTCAGTTTCAAAATATAAACCATCAAGAACCTTTTCTGAATTGTTGATATCATAGTCTTTGCGAATAATGTGATGATCCAATTGGGCATATCCCGCTCTTGGTTTTTTTGCCAATAGCAACTCAAACCTACCCTCACTAACTTCAACAAGTTCCATAGCGGTCAATCTGCTTGCCGTTAAATCAATATCCTTAGTCGCAAATCGATAGTAATCATTCATTAACGGCTGTAATCTTTGTAGTCTTTCTTCAAAAACACTTTCACAATATAAACTGTTCAATCGATCAGAATCAGGATATGTTTCACGCTCAACCATGCCGGAAATTATATATAACTGTGAGCCTCAAATCAATCAACCTATTCTTGATTGGTGATTACACCGGCTACGTTTGTTGGCCAGTACCGGAAAAATACCCTTCCCACAACATTTTCATCGGGAACAGGACCCCAGTCGCGGCTATCTGAAGAATGTTCTCTGTTATCTCCCATAACTATCACCTCACCTAGCTGTACCACGTAACTTTCTCCTTCAAGAAGGAACTGACCGGCATTGGTAATCACATCACTTGACAAGTAGTCTTCAACAAGCAGTTTGCCGTTTTTGTACACATGACCCCCTTTAACCATAATTGTATCTCCAGGCATACCGATGACTCTTTTAATAAAGTCAAAATTCTCATTTGTTGGAGCCTTGAAGACGACCACATCTTCATACTGAGGAACACCTCTTTTATATGAAATTTTATCGGTCAAAAGGTACTCCTTGTCTTTAAAGGTGGGAAACATTGAACTTCCTTTTACTTGATGCGGCTGCATCAGGAAGAGATAAACAACTACAAAAACAGAAGCGGAAATCACAAAAGCCTCAACAAACTCGTAAACGACATGGACAAACTTTTTGACAAAAGACATCATTTCAGTTTAATGCGGTTGATATAATATATCAAGTTGGACTCTTAGCTCAGTTGGTTAGAGCGCCTCGTTTACATCGAGGAGGTCGAAGGTTCGATTCCTTCAGGGTCCACAAAAGTCCCGACCTTGTGTTGGGACATTTGTGTATTTATGCTTGATGGATTCGAAAGGCGGAGCCAAGCTCGTGACGATCTTGCGAGCCCGTCCACAAAGACTTTCCAGCAGAAAATTACTTTGGGGCGAATCCAGTCAGTAAATTTAGCAGAACAAAGATTACATTGAAACGTGAGTGTTTATGCTCTTATACTTTTCAACCTTATTCTCATCAATATGAAATAACTCATAAACCGAAATTGATATTTTTTTAGGTTCAGTAAAAATAACTTTACGATTTACCCCTCGATGAAGAGATATACTATCCGGAATTTGATAACTGTTCAACATACCTAATAGGCTAAACGAAACAAGCTTGGTTTGCTTCGGCCAAGGAGAGAATATTGTCCAGATATCTTCATTTCCCTTGATTTTTCCTAAAATATAAATAGTATACTCAGGATTTTCTTTTCTTATTTCCTCGACAATTTTATAACTATCAAGCTGAATCTCTCTATTTATCATGCAGACAATTATGGTTTTATTACCATATGCTTTTCTAAAAGATAATTTTGTCTTCTTTAAAAATTCGACAACGTTATCCGTTTTTGAGTGCTCATTCATTGACACCATTTCCATTGGGCTTATTTCTAATACAACTGGAGAATTTTCTTTCTCTGTCAACATAACTGCCATTACATCGGGAGCACCACTCTGAAAGTTTGGTTGCATAAAAAACTTATTTGACGAATGAAGAACATAAGCTCCTACTAAAGCTACTGCTGCATCAAACATCTCTCTTGCACGTTTGAACTCTCCTTTGACTTCAAAATATTTTCCATAAATTCGCGACAGATTATTAATCGCTCTAATTATCACTTGTGGTGAAAACCATGGAGCTTCTTGAAAGTTATAGTTATTGTCTTCGTCAAATGTCACACGTAAATTCTACTATGATATATCAAAAAATACGGTAATTATGCTTTGGTGGAGTAAAATATGTGAATGGAAAGAGGAATTTTGAAAAGTAAAATATCGGAGTTACACTATAACCTTCAAACAATGGAAGATCTTGATCCACTCTATACAAAAGATAGACTAAAAAGACTAAGAGACAGGGTTTGGTATGTCTCAGAAAGGATGGAGGAAAATCTTGACCATTTTCTATTATATGGGGTCTATGGTTTTGTAAAAAATATGACAGTCGTACAAAACGCCCTAGGAATAGTTAAAATAAATGAGCTATTAAATGGCTTTACTTTTGGGGGAAAAATAAGAATTGCCAAAGACGAGTTGAAAGTATTAAAAGGAAATTTAAAGGGCGAGTATAAAATTGTTAACAAAATTAGAAATCAATTCGCTCACCCAAAATCTTATCAAAATGAATTGAAATATTACACAACAGACGAAGGCGAATTTGAAGTTTTAACTAAGCTTAAAAAAGCTATGGATACACTGAACGATTTTTACAGAGGGAACGTAAAATAACGATAATTCATGAAAAAGAAAATCGCGATAATTCATAATTTACCCTCAGGAGGTGGTATGAGAGTGTTATCAGAAATCATCAATAGGTATAGAGATCAGTGCGAAATTGAAATATACTCAATTTCAATAAATAAACCCAAAAAAATACTACGTACGAAACAATTTTGGTTTAGAGTATCTCCTTGGAAAGGTTTTTTTCTATACAATTTTTGGTTACTTTATGTACTTCCTCAGATCCATAGAAATATTTCAAAAAAAATCAATTGGTCAAAGTATGATTTAATTTTCGTAACCCACGATTATTTCACCAAATCCCCGTACATAATAAGAAATATTCCAAATTCAAAAAAATTAATTTATCTCTGTCAGGAGGCACAAAGGGAATTTTACGAACCATCTAGATACCACTCACCATTTTTTAAAGATAAAATTGCTAATTTTTTACGTTATTCAATAAAACTTATCGATGAAAAAAATGTTAGACATGTAAACATAATAATATGTAACTCAAAGTATTCAAAAGAAGTTCTTGAAAAAATATACAAAAAGAAATGTGAGACAGTTTATCCAGGTGTTGATACTTTTCTCTTTCAACGTGGAAGAAATGATAAAACAAATACAATTCTTTGTGTGGGTGGAATAAATACGGTAAAAGGACAAGAGTTTATTATTAAATCTTTACAACCACTTTTATTAAAATATAAATTATTGTTAGTTGGTGATGGAAGAAAAGAAGATATCTCAAGAATTCTAAAAATAACTGAAAAATCACAAGTAGAAATATTAAATAATATTAATGACAAAACTTTAGTGAATTTATACAGAACATCAAAAGTTACATGCATAGCCGCATACAAAGAACCCTTTGGTCTTTCTTCAATTGAATCTCAAGCGTGTGGTACACCAGTCGTTTCGGTAAATGAGGGGGGCACTATAGAAACGATAATAAGTGGGGTAACAGGATATCTATCATTACGGAGTAAAAATGACTTTTTACGAAAAGTAAAAATGGCAATAAAAAACAATAAAAAACTTGGAGCTAATGGAGTAAAGAATGTTCAAAGATATTGGACATGGGATATTACCCTCAAACCTCTTGATAAATATTTTTTAAAATGAAAATCTCCATAATCCGCGGTGCCTTTCAGAACCCTTTCGAACTTCAAAATTATTCTCCCCTCAAAGAAGAATTTGACATTACCGCCATTTCTTCCAAGTATCCAATTTCCTCGAATATAGATCTTCCACTTATCAAACTCTGGTCGCCCACAGACCTCCCTAACTTTCAGTACAGAAATCAGATCTTAAACCGGCTCCTTGTAGACGCCCAGAAACTGAGAAACTTGGAAAAAATCATCAAAGGCAGCGACATTGTTCATGTAGCCGAAACATATTTCGGCTACACTCACCAAGCCATAGTCGCCAAAAGAAGGGGATTAGTGCGGCGCATCGTCAGTACTGTCTGGGAAGTTATCCCATTCAACAACGAGGGAATTAGGGGAAGAAAAGAATACAAACGGCTCGCTTACGAAAGTGTCGACCGGTTTCTCGCCGTCACGGAAAAAGCCAAACAAGCACTTATAAAAGAAGGAGTAAATCCCGAAAAAATCTCGGTAATAAATATGGGAATAGATCTTGATAAATTTAAACCCAACAAAGAAAAAAAAGAAAGTAAAGACATAAATATTCTCTGTGTGGCCCGTCTGGTTCCGGAAAAGGGGATTGAAGATCTCTTTGAAGCTTTTCTAAAAATAAAAGAAAAAAACAACAAAGTTAAACTTACCTTTGTCGGCTCCGGACCTCTTAAAAAAGAATTAACCGGTTACAAGAACATTTTTGTAAAATCACTCCCCTATCAAAAAATTCAAAACGAGTATCAAAAAGCCGACATCTTTTGTCTGCCAAGCAGAGAAACAAAAACCTGGGCGGAGCAGTACGGTATGTGTCTTATCGAAGCCATGGCTTGCGGTCTCCCCATAGTCACCACCAACAGCGGCGCCATACCGGAAGTGGTAGGGGATGCGGCTCTAATATATCATTACTCAAATGTAAAAGAGTTAAAGACTAATCTTGAAAAACTCATCTCCAGTGAAACACTAAGACAAACACTTTCAAAAGCGGGCAGAAAGAGAGCCAAAGAAAAATATGATCGTCTAAAAATCTCAAAGCAAATCGGAGAAATCTATAAATCCCTCAACAGGTAAAAACCTATTCTCTAGACAACACGGGAGAAGTAATTGGGTAGGTAAACCCTTTGATCCGGTGATAAACGAGTCTTAGGATATTTACCGGATGTTTAATAAAGTCGATAATATATCTCTTCTTTTGTTCTGCCTTAAACATCAAAATCAACCGGTATAGCTCTTCTCTCGAAAGGGTTTCGGACACAATAATTGCCGCCTCATGATTTTCCAAGAACTCCACATTTAGGCTACTCCAATCCATCTTTTCATTTACCATTCTTCTTTCTTTTGCATACTCCCATATTGGCGTTCCGGGCAATGGAGTCAAAACATACACTCCAAAGCCCCGTAATTTACTATCTTTAATAAACTTGAATGTCTGCATTATCTCTTCCCGTGTTTCATCGGGAGATCCGATGATAAATGAGGCACTCGGCTCAATATCGTATTTTTTGAGAACTCTTATGGCTCTCATATGATCCTTGATATTTATGGTGCTTCCTTTAAGGTAGTTAAGAATTCTCGGTGTTCCGGACTCAAGACCCATTGAAACCCCTTTCACATTCATTTTTTTAAGTAGCCTTACCATACTTTCATCCACAAGATTGGATCTTACTGCACAGCTAAACCTGATTTTCCCAAGCAATTTTTCCTTGCGTAGCAGGACAATAATCTCTTTTATTCTTGGTTTACTCACAATAAAAAGATCATCCCAAAAATCAACCTCTCTCACTCCAAAATGTTCGTATAGATATTTAATCTCGGCCACCACGTATTTCGCCGAAAAGAATCTGGTGCTATTCCAGAATCTTGAAGAAGCACAGAAAACACACCGGTAAGGACAGCCACGGGAAGAAAAAACATGGGTACATTTTTCGATTTTCATCAGATCTCTTGCCGGATTTGGAATAGTATCCATGTTGGCAACCGGAGGCCTTTTTTCTGTCTGCACAACTTTCCTTCCATCCCAAAAGGCCAGTCCTTTGATTTTATACAGTTCCTTTTTGGGAAATTTTCCGCTTTTCAAAAATACCGCAAATAACTCTTTTATGGCCTCTTCGCCTTCTCCGATTACTGCCACATCCATATCTTTGGTCAGGGTAGTAGGCAAAACGGTAATGTGTGTACCTCCAATCAAAACAGGGATTTTACGTTTCTTAGCGATTTTTGCATAGTCCATGGCAAAGTTGTAGTTTTGGGATACGCAAGTTATCCCCACAATGTCCGGTTTGAATTTACTTATCTCTTTTTTAATGTCTCTATCGATAATCTTAAAATCTATCAAATCATTTCCGAACCTACTTCGAAGTGAGCTAACGAGATACCCCAGCCCTAATGGCGGCAGGGAAGTTTGCAAGGATTGCCTAATGTCGATGGCGTTAATCAGAAGAAACCTGTGTTTCATATCAAGTCCCAATTTTACATCAACAAGGCTGATATCTGGTTTATAATAATCTAGCTCAATATGTCTATTAAACGAAGTCTAATAAAAAACACCGGTTTCAATCTTGCCGGATATTTTTATCTTCTCCTTGCCAGTTTCTTTTCAATTCCTATTTTGCTAAATCACCTCGGCCGGGACATTTTTGGAATCTATATTTTTCTAATGTCTTTTATCTCTTTGGCTTCGGTTTTTGATTTTGGTATTTCCAATGCGGTCGTTAGAAAACTTTCCTTACCCAACACCACCAATGAAGAAAGGATCAATACCTGGAAAACTTCATTTGCCGTCTTTGTATTCTTGGCTCTAATGTTATTTGTTTGTCTAATCGTAATTTTGCAGTATCTGTCCGGAAGCATGCCGATCTTTGCCTTTCTCGACCGGAACACCATTAATCTGTCGGTCATGATTTTGGCTGTGATTGTTTTTGTCAATCATCTAAATATTCAGATGCTTAGTCTGCCTCAAGCCGAACAAAGATTTGACATTTTCAACTCAAAAACATTATTGGTCGGCACAGCCAACACCGTCATCTCCGCCCTGGTATCGGGGATCTATCCCAATATAGCCATTCTTTTTCTGGTTCAGCTGGTATTTCACCTTCTGACATTTGTCTACCTGATTATTTATTCTTACAAACATTTCTCCGGCCGAAACTTCACTCCATCGTATGATAGACAAACAGGGAAAGAGCTTTTTTCTTTTGGACTTAGAAACTTCATAGGTACACTAGCGGGTCAGGTGGAAAATCAGTTCAGCAATTTTATTCTTGGGGCAATGGTCTCTGCCAGAGCCATCACCTCTTTCAGTATTCCTCAAAGCATTGTTGCCAAGGGAGCCGGAATAATTTCCCAGTTTGCCCAAGTATTTTTCCCTCTAAGTGCTTCACTTCTGGAGAAAGACCGTATTAAAAAACTTAAAAAATTAATTTTGGGAATTGAAGGACTGACTTTGATGGGGGGTATCTTGGCTGTTATTCTTTCATTTACCGTCGGACATCAGTTCCTCTCTTGGTGGTTAAAAGATCCGGTTGTTGTCGAAACAGCCTATCCGGTTCTTAAGGTTCTCAGCTTCTACTTTGTTCTTGTTTCCCTGACTCCGGTTCCGACGGCTCTGCTTCAGGGGCTTAACAAACCCCAGATACCATCATTTTTTGGTGTTTTTACGGTAACACTGGAAATAATCTTTTCCCTTCTCTTGGTTTCAAAGGGACCTATCGGTATTGCTTATGCCTTCCTATATAGTGTTTGTATCACCGTGCCGTTAATACTAATTGTTACTTGGAAACAGTTGGAACGGGAGATAGTCAGAATCAGCGCACCTTTGCCAGAGCAATAAACTGAAAAGAAAAGAGTGTTGGAACTTTGCAAGCAATTCTGTACTGCCAAGAATAGGGAAGCCGGTCGGTAATTTTACTAAGTAAGGGTACTTTACACATTCCGTTTGTTGGGGAAAGTTTTAGTATTTTATATCCTGCTTTTTTTATACTATTCTCAAACGAGTTTTTTGTAAAAAAATGTAAGTGGGTCTTATCCAGTATTCCTGTGGAAGTATATTTGAACTCACCCTTAAGAAGTGACCATCTAACCGAAGCATGGGCAATGTTTGGAACAGATACAATGATTTCTCCTCCATTTTTTAGATAAGGTTTAATGATCTCCAGTATTTTTTCCGGGTGGAGTAAATGCTCAATTACATCAAGAAGGATAATGTAATCAAAATATTTCTTGGGTATGGGCAAACTACTTACTTTATTAAGATCAACAGTAAAAGTCTTTTTACAGTATTTTCCGGCCTTTTTGACAGCCAAAGCATCATTATCAACACCCCACGTTTCACAGCCTTTTTTTGACAGCTCTTTTGCAAAGTATCCCGTAGCACATCCAACGTCCAACACTCTTGATCCGGCATCAATCAAATTAAGTGCCAGCATGTGTGACTCAAAGTCGTTACGGTTAAATTTGTCGTACCGGAACTTCATTTTTTTAAGATGTACTCGAAGCTGTTTCGCCATTGAGTTAGAATATAGCAGATGTCCCAAAAAATATCCGCGATCATTCTAAACTACAAACACCCCGAAGACACAATAGGCTGCATCTCTGCGCTCTTAAAAACGGATATTGGCAAAAATGTTAGTTACTACATCGTTGACAACTCACCAGACAGCAAAATCGAAAAGGAATTTAGGAAACACTTCCCTGGAATAAATTACATGAACTCACACTCAAATATAGGCTTTGCGGCGGGAAACAATAAAGCAATAAGAGAAGCCCTAAAAAATGGAAGTGATTACATATTGATCATCAATCCGGACGTGAGGGTGAGTAATAGATTTTTTACTCCACTTTTAAAACACTTTTCTGACTCCAAAGTCGGCATTGTAGCTCCAGCTATCTATCATACCCAAAAGGATAAAAAAATCTACGGACTCGATGGCAAGGTCGACTGGAAATACGCTAAACCGGAGCACAGAAATTTACCTTCCGTAAAAAATTTAAAACCAACAATTTCGGAGTTTGTGACCTTTGCCTGCGCCCTGATCAGTAAAAACACTTTTAAAAAAGCCGGTCTTTTGGATGAGGGCTACTTTATGTACTTTGAAGACGTTGATTACTGTCTAACTGCCATAAGGGTAGGTAAAAGAATAATTCTCGACCCGTCTGTAGTTGTTTCTCACAATACCTCATCATCATTTAAAAGACCCACACAAAAGCTGGTAATCAGTTTCAAAAGCCACCTCCGCTTTATCAAAAAATGGTTGAGTTTTCCCAAAAGGATAATTCCGTATATTTTTACTTTTATTAATTATCCTTATTTATACTTTCTGTGGACATATCACGGAATAAAATACAAAAATGGAAAATAATAAACAATCCCGTATCGGTAAACTTGATGGTCTTCGGGGTCTCCTTTCGCTGATTGTCTGTCTTAATCACTCATTTATGGTTGTGGTTATACCTACTTTTGCCAGTGTCTGGCAGCAGAATCCTCTAATTTTCCACGGACTTCAAAGTAAAATTCAGCAACTATTTATGTTTATTGGTAATGGGGGGGCAGCCGTAACGCTCTTCTTTCTCCTTTCCGGACTGGTCATCGGTCAGTCTTTGGCTCACGTAAATATGAATCTTCGTGGATTACTAAGCTTTCTTGCCAAAAGAATCATCCGTCTATATCCCGTTTATCTGTTTATTCTAGTTTTGACTGCTTTGTATATGAGATTTGGTTATTCATATGAGACATTTCCCTTCTCCTCGTCTTGGTACAACTGGTGGATGAACTTCCAGATGACTCTTAAAGAATTTATCTTAAACTTTTTCTTTATTCACGCCTATGTCGGGGGAGTAACCTGGACCTTGAGAGTAATCCTTATTGCTTCCTTTATATTCCCGGTGTTCTACCTGATAAACAAAAAGACTATCTGGTGGATGGATGTTTTACTTGGCGCTTTTCTTATCTATTTGAGTTTCACCCTGTTAAACATTCCGGGTTTTAGGGATCTCCGGTATTTATATATGTTTTATTTCGGACTGATGCTACCGAAGTTCCAGAAAATGTTTTCGTTAATCCCCAACTGGCTTACCATACCCGCTCTACCAATAATGATAATTATCCTTCTCGGATTCCGTTATCTCACCAATGAGTACACAGGGGGAGTTGCCGAGAGTATCGTCGCCTTCTTTATCATTGGTCTTGCCGCCTATGGCAACAAGGTTTCCATAATGAACTTTTTGGATGGAAAGGTCTTGAAATTCTTTGGAAAAATATCTTACAGTCTCTATTTGATTCATTACTCCGTTCTCTATGTAATATCAAGACTAATGTTCCAAAACTATCCCAATCTTCCATATCAAAATAACTATCTTTTGATTCATATTGTTCTCTTTCTTTTATCTACCGTGATTGCAACAGGGATATCGCTTCTTGTTTATAAGTATATTGAACTGCCCTCACACACTCTTGCCAAGAATATTGGCAACAAAATATCACAAGAATGAAACTGACCGTTGTCATCATCACCAAGTCCGAGAAAATAAACAAACAGGTTTTGGAGGCAGTTGATTTTGCCGGTGAAATTATTATTGTCGTCGACTCTCCGGTTAAACATTCAAAAAAAGATGGAAAAATCACTATATATTACAGACCGTTAAAAGATGATTTTGCCTCTCAAAGAAATTTTGCTTTAAGTAAAGCCAAAAACAACTGGGTATTTTTTGTTGATGACGATGAATACGTTAGTACGGAATTGGCAAGAGAGATTCAAAACTTGGGAAAAACAGAGAACTCGGGATTTTTTATTAAAAGACTTGATGTCTGTTTTCATCAGGTGCTACACCACGGTGAAACAGGAAATACAAAAATACTAAGACTGGCAAAAAAAACAAAGGGGAAGTTTATAAGACCGGTTCATGAAACCTGGAAAGTGAGTGGGGAAGTGGGGGAGCTGGGTTCTCCGCTATATCATATGAAAAATAATTTAATCGGTGGCTTTACCGATCGTATGAGCCATTACTCGGAGATAGACGCCGGTGCCCTAAGAAAAGAAAACAAACCATTTTCTTACTTGAGGCTTTTTCTTAATCCTAAGGGTAAATTTATTCAAAATTATTTTTGTAAAATGGGATTTTTAGACGGATCAGTGGGGTTATTTTATGCATATTTAATGAGCGTACAGTCACTAACCGTCCGTATATTTCAATGGACAAAAAGAAATTAGTACTACTATTTATCTGGACGCCGGTTATCCTACTCGGGATTTTAAATTTGTTTGTGGTGTTTACCCCTGAAGTTGGCTTTGATGCCCTTTGGTACCATCTCACCCTACCCAAACTCTGGCTTCTTAAAAAACAATGGTTTTTTGATGGCGGACTTTTATATTACTCGGTCATGCCAAGGCTTACCGAGACAATTTTTATTCCTCTTATTAAATTTACCGGTTTCATCGGCCCCAAACTTGTTCAGTACTTATCGGGAATCGGAGTTGGTTTCCTCATCTGGAAAATTTCTTCAAAATTTAAATTTTCCACACTTCTAAAATCCATCGCCGTTTCTCTCTTTTACTGTACATGGCTCGTAAGCTGGCAGTCGGGGAGTGCTTATATCGACCTCTTTAGGACTTTACTGGAAACAACAGCACTATATTTTCTGATATCAGGTTCTTGGAAAAAGGGCGGTATTTTCCTTGGACTTGCAGTCGGCACAAAATGGTTGTCGCTTGGATCGGTTGCTATCTATGCAATTATATTTGGTGCACCGCTCCTGATTCCGGCAGTTCTTGTTTCGTTACCTTGGTTTGCGGTGGCATATAAATTTACCGGAAATGCCGTTTATCCGATTTTTAGTCCTATTCTTCATCAGTCGTTTAATTCCGTTTGGGTTATGATCAAAAATCTTCTTTTACTTCCTTTTGTACTAACATTCCCGTTTGATGACTTTCTTTCACCCATGATTGGAGTTTTAGTAATTCTATCGTTTTTGTCGGTGTTTGGCAGAAACAAACAGATACAAAAAACTGCTCTGGTCGGTTTAATGGGATCTGCCTACAGTGTTGTTCTCGATCCGCCCTCCAGTAGATTTTTACTTCCCTATTTACCCGCGCTTATTATTGCCTCAATTTCTTTAATAAACGGACTAAAAAATCCTTTTAAAAATATATTTGTCTTTCTGACAATTGTTTCCTCGCTTTTGGTTCTTGGAATGAGAGGACTTGCTTTTAATAAATATTTACCCTTTCTTTTGGGTAGAGAAACTCAAAATGAGTTTCTCGGCAGTATGGCCTACCGTTTGCCGGATACTTTTATTGACTCGGATAACTATGTAAGAGACCAGATTCCTCAAGGAAGTAAAATACTAATAGACAAACTTCACAATCTATATTATTTCCCCTACAACTTCGATCACACTTCGTGGGCAAAAAATACTGAAAAATATGACTATCTGGTAACTATTAATACCAGACCGTCCGATGTAAAAGGAAAACTAATACATACCAACAGTCTGGGAATTCAAATCTACCGTCTGGAAAAATGATTTATTTACTATCACTAATCACAATCTACGTTTGGCCATTTGGTCAGCTTTTGGCATTTACCGTTCCCGGTATCCCTTTTACGGTCTATCTGCTTGATTTTGTAGTTCTCTTAATCTCACTCTCACTTATATTTTCAAAAAAAAGGAAAGAAATATTTAAGGGTGCGGCTACAAAACCGTTATTGATTTTTTTGGGGATAGCCGCTCTCTCACTTCTTCTGAATATCAAACAGGGGATATCATCGGGTCTTCCGTTATCTGTTTTCTATCTGGTTAGACTCATTATTTACCCATCATTGTTTTTTGCCGGGAGATTCATTGGATTTAACCGGTTAAAAAAGTCTCTACTGGTTTCTGTCGGCATTTTTTCTCTTCTTTGTTTGTCTCAATACTTATTTTTTCCCGACATGCGGTATTTAAAAAATCTCGGTTTTGATGATCACTACTACCGCCTAATCGGTACATTTTATGACCCAAACTTTACCGGAGCGATACTGGCCGGTTTAGCCTTATATTTTGTTGGCAATAATAAACTGGTCTACTCTCTTCCCTTCATCGGTTTGTTGGCGGTGACTTTTTCAAGAGCCTCATATCTTGCTTTTTTGGTTGGACTAATTTACCAACTCGTCAGCCGCAAAAAAATAAAAATACTAATTCTAATCATTCTCCTTGGAGTAATCGTTTACCTTATACCCAAACCGTTTGGGGAAGGTGTTAATCTTCTGCGTACCTTCTCGATTTTCTCAAGGCTCGATAGTTGGCAGCAGGGAATAACGTTGTTTATGGAGAAACCTCTAATCGGTTGGGGATTTAATACATTAAGGGGGGTAGAAAATTCCCGGTTCCAGATAGATAACAGTTTTATCTTTTTACTGGCGACAACGGGGATTGTCGGTCTTTTGGCCTTTATAAACTTATTGCTAAAAATTCTCAAGAGTACCATCGCAGGAAGTTTCAGACTACTCGTCTTTGCCTTATTGATTCACAGTTTATTCAACAACTCGCTCTTCTATATCTGGATATCTGCTCCGTTTTGGTTTATCTTGGGACTTGGTCAGGAAAAACTCAAGGGGTATAAATAATCCGGAATTTTGATTCTGCGGTATTTCCCGCCCTATCCGTAGCCGTAACGGTAATATTGTTTTCTCCGCCCGAAAGCATAAAGCGGTGAACGAACGAGCCGGTCTTATCAACCTGAACAAATGAGTTATTGATAAGCACTTGGCTGTTGGTTTTATCAATGCTTCCCTTAATATCAATCACCTGATTTGTTTTTCCAAAATACTCACTCCCGTCTTTGGGTGAAGCGATAATTAAATTTATTGGCTTATTATCAAACAAAATAAGATAAATTTCTGAATTACTCTCATTTTCGGCTTCATCTTTAGCCCGAAGCAGTATTCTGTTTTGTCCGGATATAAGAGCTGTTTCAAAAATAAAAGATCCTGTTTCGTCGGCATTGATTATTTTGTCGACTCTATCATTAACCAACAACTCAACTTTTGCACCGGCTTCCGTATAGCCTTCAACAATCACACGGGAACTGTTTGTGGCTTCGGGTAAAGCAGAAATTACAGGAGACTGCGGAGGAATAATATCTTTTCCCGTTTCGACCCGTGAAGCACCACTTCCGGCAACTAAATCCATGAATAGTGGAATACCCCACTTAAACATCACAACTACGAAGACTACGGAAAGAAGAATATAGAACCGGGATTTGTTTTTATACTGAGACTGTTTATATCGTCCTGCCATATGTAATCTTTAGTATAATCCATCCTAGAATGCAAGCGGGTATAGTTCACCGGTAGAATGCTTCCTTCCCAAGGAAGAGAAGTGGGTTCGATTCCCATTACCCGCTCACAAGGAGAATTTTCCTTAAATATCTTCAAATTACCCTGAAAATGAAAATACCGATAATTGGGTTCGAATCTAATTGCATCCATAAGTGTTTTGATGTATCATTCCTTAATGCCCTCAGAGGGTATTTTTTATGACCGTTAAACAACAACCAATTTCGAATATAAAAGTAAGAATCCCAGACAATGATAATTTTGTTTTTAATTTTGATGTCAACTTTGATAATCGTTGGTTCACGATTATTACTGGGACGAATGGATCTGGCAAGTCAACAATTCTAAAAAAGATAAAGGATACCTTTTCCAATTCCAATAGAATAATACTCTACAATCCAAAAAGAAATTCACTTAGAAAGCAACTTACCCAAGCAATCAACGATCTCGAAGTGGGAAATAGAAAAAAGAATAACTTATTAGCTGATTTAAATCGTGGGTGGGAAGACAATAGCTCAATCCAATACCCATCTTTTCAAGAAACAATCGTAGCCGAATTCAGAGAAAAACTTAGTCACAATAGTGATAAATCATCAAACAAAATCCTTGAAGAAGTTAGTGATGAATACTCCAACTTAATACAAACCATTTTTCCATACTATGAAGCTATTGATTGGAAAGTTGAAAACTTGGGGCCAGTTTTCAGAATTAAAAAGTATGGGAAGTATGAATTAAATGTAGAACAGCTTAGTACTGGTGAACAGGAAGTTTTATCGTTAGTTTTTAGCGTAAATTCGGTAAAAGAAAACTGTGAAATTCTATTAATAGATGAACCAGAATTACATTTAAATTGGTTGCTTGAAAGAAATTTATTTGATTATTTAAAAAAATTTTCAGAAAAAAATAAAATACAAGTTGTGGCTGCTACACACTCTCAAGCAATTTTTGATGATAGGTTTAAGAAAAATATTTTATATATATATTTTGACGCATCAAATAATATTGCCTTGGGATCGAGTGTACCCGAAAGTGTCCGAAAGCAAATTGCTGGTGAAGCAATTAAAATGCTTGTTACTACCAATGACTTTAAAACAATTTATGTTGAAGATAATATTCATAAGTTAGTAATAGAGAGACTGGAAGCATTATTAGATATAAACTTTGGAATAAATCCTGTAATTGCAAACAATGATTCTTCAGTTGTCTCTTTCTACCGGAGATATAAAGAGAACCCATTAAGTCCAGCATTTAAGAATTGTTTCTTTATGGTAGATGGGGATAATAAACCCGATAGATACCCTAACGATGAGAGGTTTATACATCTTGGTAAAAATAAATGTATGGAAACATATTTTTTGGATTTTAAGATATTAGCCAAAATTTCAACTAAAAAGATAAAGACTATTAAATCAAAATTTTGTAGATTAATTAACCAAATTAAAAGAAATAAATCAACGAAAAACTCCTTGTATGTTGGAAATATATCCGAAAAACAACTAACAACAAATTTAATAAGTTTGTTTGATCCAAAATCTATATGGCAGGAAATATATACATTTTTGGGGTATAAAAATGAAGAAGATTTTGTTGAGGCTTATCTTAAGTGTTTGGTCAATGATAAGAAGCGCCTCAAATCTACTTTCGATAAGAAATTTATAAAATTTTTTGAAATATGAAAAATAATTACAATTCTCTAGTATTTAACGGTTTTTCCTCCTTGTATTTTTCTAATTCTTTATCTGGTATGTGTCTGACCATACTATAAGACCAACCAAAGTCCCTAGTAGTTTCCAAATTTCTTATCCAGTGTTTGGTATCACTTCTTTTATCAAGTAACCACCACTTTCCAGGAATACTTTCCGTGTCAACCAATTCATAATCTATGTTTAAAGAATCAATGGGATATCTTTGGGTGAGCCTAGACACTTTCCTTTTTAATCGAGTTTGTTCAAGCCAGTCTAATCCAATTTTTAAACCCCCAAGTCCTGCAAGCAATGCTCCTAATCCAACACCTATTGATTGAAATTGTTGTGACCAATGTGGAGGTGCTTGAATCAAACTTTTACTACAGTCAAGACACTCTCGAATATAATGATAATTTGAAAAATATCCATGTATCATACAGATATTATATATATTTTAGACATCAAGTCTAATAACATCTATGTGGTTCTTAAACCCGTTAAGTTATAAAATTAAACCGTTTGCAGAGAGCCTCTAAAATGTTTTAATTGGGTGCCTATAGTCAAGTCTGGACAGGTTGAGATATTATTTAGATCGCAGTATCGTTACCCGCTCACAATATGAACACAGAAAAAGAAAACAAAAATCAAACTGAACCGAAACCATCAGTAGAGACTGGGAAAAAGACCCACCAAACTCACTTTCCTGTCGAAAAAATTCCATTGCGCGATGATAATCATGAGAGTGAATATGAGTGGGTGAGTTCCGGTAACGGACGCTTTATATTGGTCAAGAAAAAGCAACCTTAAGAGGATAAGATTTCAATTATGTCGTCTACCACCTTTTCCAACTGACTGGTTTCGTTTATCGCGATATACTCGGCATCGTTGATATAGAGAATATCCTCTTTCAGCCGAGACATTCTTTTGGCGACAAACTCGGGGTCTCCCGACCTCTTTAAAAGTCGTTCTTCTAAGTCTTCAACCAGTGGTGGTGTTATAAAAACACAAATCAAGCCGATATTTTCAAAAATTCCTTCTCTTGCTTTCCATTTTTTTAAGTAGGTACTACAACCGCTAGGATCAATTCTTAAAATTGGTATCTCATGTTTTTCAAATTCAGACTCTATCAAGGATCTCAGTGAGCAATAGCTATATCCGACATAATCATTTTTCTCGATCACATCATCCTTAGCATTTTGATACTCTTCTTCTGTCAACCGTATGTAGGGATCGTCATCCTCGGGTTCGTCATCGCGTCTGGCACGTGTAGTGCAAGTTTTTACCCATCCGAAGCGACCATCCTTTTTAATTAAACTTTGGACGACAGCATCTTTTCCTGCACCGGAAAAACCACTAATTATCAGAAGAAATTTCGGTTTGTTTTCCGAATCTTTTTTTTGTTCTTCTATATGAGAAGAAAAACCATAAATGGTATCGGAGATTTTTACCAAGTCGTTTTTATCTTTAATCTTATCGCTTAGAAATGAAGGAAATTCCATGAAACCAGTATATATGCAAAACCGGTATGTGCATATTGTATATTTTCAATTTGAGTAATAAACTTGGGTTGTAATATCAATTACAGTATGAAGTTTATAGCGGTCTTGATTTTGACGGTATTTGTCACAGTGGCAATTGGAACATTCGGGAAAAATTTAAAAAGTAGAAACAAATCAAGGCTAGTCTCACCGCTTGTATCTGGAGTTAATACCTCCAAAAATCAGGAAAATGATGGAAACACTTCAATTTTTGGGTGGCAGATATTCGTGAATAATTATTATGGATACAAAATAAAACACCCCTCCGATATCAAGATAAATAATTTAAAAAATGGCGATATCAGTTTTGAAAAATCAAATTCAATAAAAATAATCATCACTCAAGAATTTCTTGGAAAAAACGATACCGTCAATGCGGCAATTGAGCTTGCTATCAACGAAAAAAGCAAGAGTCTGAAAGACAAATTTAACCTTATTCAC
>Ga0209373_10000795_pt1 | contig 43865 bp, 27 predicted proteins | sample Higcelweek5metaG_FD_187173 | JGI IMG/M metagenome (GOLD analysis project Ga0209373, IMG submission 187173) | Freshwater pond sediment microbial communities from the University of Edinburgh, under environmental carbon perturbations - High... | ecosystem: Environmental > Aquatic > Freshwater >... | reverse complement strand
ATACTTCTTTTTTTCGAGTCTGATTATACTTACCGGCATGTTAGTAGTCGTTATAAGCAGGCTCATCATGTTGGCTTACACCAGGAAACACGAGTTACTTTACTGGCAATACGCCATTTACATCATAACCGAGATTGCAGCCATGTCGCTGTTTTTCACGCTTTTTGCCAAATTTTTCCCACGAACAGAAATTGAGCCGCGCGATATACTTGACATATTCGAACAATCGGCAAAAAATACAGCCTGGGTACTATTGCTACCCTACTCAATATCATGGCTATACTTTTCGTGGCGCGAAAAAAACCGTTTGCTAGAAAACATAAGCAAAACCAAACCTGAAACTGAAATACAGAAAAGAAATGTCATAGCTTTCACCGACGAAAAAGGAGATCTGAAACTTTCTATTGCGCTCGAAAACCTGCTCTATATCGACTCGGCCGACAATTATGCAACCATTCATTATATGAATAAATCCAAACTATCGCATTATCTGATACGGAACACATTGAAATGGATGGAGGAAAACCTGACGAATGATCGGTCATTGGTACGTTGTCACCGTTCATACATTGTAAATTTGGACAAGGTAAAAGTATTGCGAAAAACAAAAGAAGGAATTTTTCTTGAAATGGATGCCTTAAATACGCCCGATATTCCTGTTTCAAAGACTTATTACGAAAAAGTGATGCAGAAATTTTCGAAGTATTCTGTCTGATTTTCTCTGAAACACCTCTGAGTCAGTTATATTATTTTGTTACACAGTATTTATAAATTAATTGCACGTTAACATTATGGAAATCGCTAAAGTATTCAGATCAAAACCTTACAAAACAGGCATTGCACTCAGTGGAGGAGGAATTAAAGGCTTGTGCCATGCCGGTGTATTAAAAGCGCTCGAAGAAGTAGGCATAAAACCCGATATTATTTCAGGCGTTAGCGCCGGCGCAATTGTTGGCGCTCTGTATGCCGATGGATATACGCCCGATGAAATAGCAACACTTTTCGAAGACATCAGTTTTCGGCAAATGACAAAATTCCGCATCCCTGATGGCGGGCTTTTCAGAATTGACGCTTTCGAGGAATTTATGCTGAAAAACCTGAGAGCAAAAACATTCGAAGCGCTTAAAATCCCTTTACGTATTGTAGCCACCAACCTGGACAAAGGCACAAGTATTGTATTTGACAAAGGCAATCTTATCAATCCGATTATTGCCTCTTGCAGTGTTCCTGTACTTTTTACTCCAAAAAAAATTGATGGTGTAAATTATGTAGATGGAGGCGTACTTAAAAACTTTCCGGTTTCAACCATTCACAACGATTGCGATAAGGTCATAGGCATCAATGCAAGTCCACTCGTTGCCGACGATTACAAACTATCGCTTATGAATGTAGCTTCGCGCACCTATCACTTTATGTTTAAGGCCAATATACTTCACGACAAAGAACTGTGCGACCTACTTATCGAACCGGTAGATATGGGCAACTACGATACTTTTGATGTAGATAAGGGCAGAGAAATTTTTGAACTTGGCTACAAAACTACAATGCAACTTTTAGAAACTAAACTGAAATAAATCAATTCATTGACTAAGATATTTCAGCGTTAAGAAATTCCGATCGAGAACTTCCGGTTTAAGTCAAGAGCTTCAACTAAAGAACTTTTTCTTATTTGTAATGTTTTATCCTAAAAATCACAAATCCTTACAAATTCACCACAATTCAAACCATTTACCTTTCAATCTGATACGAATTGATTTTTTTTGATTACTTTTGCAACGAAATAACTAAAAAACACAGTCAAAAATTATGTATCCAGTATCAGAACGTTTGGCTGCGCTTTCCCCTTCGGAAACGCTGGCCATGTCGCAAAAAAGTAATGAGTTAAAAGCTCAGGGTATCGATGTGATTAATCTTAGTGTTGGAGAACCAGACTTCTACACCCCCGACCACATTAAAGAAGCTGCCAAACAGGCGGTGGATAATAACTTTTCGTTTTATTCACCTGTTCCCGGCTATCCTGCTTTACGCAATGCTATTTGCTCAAAACTTAAAACAGAAAACAACTTAATATACAAACCAGAGCAAATTGTTTGTTCCAATGGTGCCAAGCAATCGGTTTGTAATGTTATACTTGCCATTGTAAGCAAAGGGGATGAAGTAATTATCCCCGCTCCTTATTGGGTAAGTTACCCCGAAATGGTGACACTGGCCGATGGAAAATCGGTAAGTATTTATGCCGGCATCGAACAGGATTTCAAGATAACAGCAGGTCAACTTGAAGAGGCAATAACACCAAAAACCAAAGCATTGATTCTGTGCTCGCCTTCGAACCCCACAGGAAGTGTTTACAGCAAAGACGAACTCAAAGCGTTGGCCGATGTATTGGCTAAATATCCAAATATCATTATCATTTCGGACGAAATTTACGAACACATCAACTATTTGGGTGCTCACGAAAGTATCGCTCAATTCGAAAATATACGCGAACGCGTGGTGATTGTGAACGGAGTTTCGAAAGGATATGCCATGACAGGCTGGCGTTTGGGCTGGATTGCTGCCCCACAATGGATAGCATCCGCTTGCAACACACTACAGGGACAATACACCTCAGGACCTTGTTCGGTGACTCAGAAAGCTGCCGAAGCTGCTTACACCGGCGACCAAAGCTGTATCGAAATCATGCGTACTGCTTTCGAGCGCCGTAAAAATTTAGTAGTAAGTTTAGCCCGCGAAATTCCGGGATTAAAAGTCAACGATCCGCAGGGTGCTTTTTATATTTTCCCCGATTGCAGCTCTTTCTACGGAAAATCGTACAACGGAAAAAAAATTGAAAATTCAGGCGATCTGGCCATGTACCTGCTCGAAGAAGGACATGTAGCTTGTGTAAGCGGTGGTGCCTTTGGCGCTCCCGATTGTATCCGCATGTCCTACGCCACTTCCGACGAAAACCTTGTGAAAGCTTTTGGTTGGATCAAAGAAGCATTGGCTAAGCTGGCATAAGGCCGAAAGTAACAATTTTCTATTGCTGATTTTCAGCATCAGCCGAAATCAAAAAAAACAGGACGATCTTTCCAGATCGTCCTGTTTTCATTTATAATTTGACCGTCAATTATTATTGTTTAAAGAACCAATAACCACCATCAATATCGTTGAACAATACAGTGTAAGTTCCTGCTTTTACGCCAATATTTTTACCATCTTTTTTCCCAATTCCGGTAAACATATACAATGGATCTCCATCTGAAGTTTCACTTGGTGTACCCCAGTTCATATCCCAGCCACCGTTGGCGCGGAATTTCCCCTGATCATCGCCGGTGAAAGTAACAGTTGTGTACCAATTGTGATTGTTCGAAGCTTCGCAAGGACTCATTACAATGTCTCCACCCCAGCCATTGAAACCACCGATCAAACCAATTTTTGCATAAGAAGTTGGAGTAATTGCAGATGCAGCCATAGTCATTGTATTCGTAATTGAGTTCAAAGTAATAGTATAATAACCATCAGTTGACACTTTTATATCGCTTGAACCACCATCATTATGAACAAACACACCATCTTTTATACCCCATTGTTCGTTCCAATCACCAAGATTACGAATCAACTTAAATCCTCTCGAAGCCCAGAAATAACCAGTAAATGTGAATATACCATCTCCATTTGCATTATATTTACTACCACTCAATACAGTCATTGGGTAAACCGAAATGCCGAGACCAGATGCCGAGTTGTTCCATGCACCATTTGCCATACCTATAATATAATATGGTTTTGGGGTAACAGCAGTATAAGGCTTTAAACTTGAGACCGTCAATACAACTTTTGCTGTACTAGTACCTCCATTTCCATCACTAATTGTATAAGTAAAGTTATCGCTCCCATCAACACTCGATATAAAAGTGATAGTTTTTTTATCGGCACTTATGCTAACTGTTCCGTTGGAAGGATTAGTAACACTTGTTACAGTCAGAGTATTACCCTCAATATCAGTATCGTTATTAAGGACTGACAGAATATTTGCCTCATTTGTACCTACAGTTACGGTATCGTTTTTCGCAACTGGAGGAAAATTATATGGAGTAATGTCAAAACTTGTAGTTTTGGTAGCAAGTTTAACTTTTGTCCCCTCTTTAACTACATAAGCAATTATGCGGGCATAAATAGTTCTATTTATATGAGCTTTATCCCATGCTTTTACCGAATCACTTAGATTAGAATAATTTACTTTAATGTCAGACCCTTGTTTTCCGTTGAAAGAGATTGGAAGTATTTTAGAACTTGTGAATCCCGAAGTGTTTGAAATTTGCAATTTGCACGTTACCGAAGCAGCTGTATCAACCAAAGTAGGGATTGAAGTACAAGTAAAAAGAGACAATGAATCGGCAAGTTGGTTTGAAACTACAGTCACAGGACTTACTCCTGATTTTACCACAACAACAAAGTTGCTGTCAACGCTCGCCTGTAGATTTTCTTGATCATAATTCCCTGGTGAAGCAACCTCCTGATTAGCGTAAGGGTCTTCGCACGAAACAAAAACTAAGGCGCAAATAATCAAGGTATATAATATTAAAAATGTTTTTTTCATTTTTGTTAGTTTTTAAATTGAATAGTTATATTGTCTTGAATAAGTTCTGCCTTAATAAAAGGCAGAACTTATTTTGATTATTATTGTTTGAAAAAATAATAATTTCCATCAATATCGTTAAAGATAACAACATAAGTTCCGGCCTTGTATTTGATATTCGATCCTGAAACGATAAGCGAGTATGGGAAAGAACCTCCACCCCAATTTTTATCCCAGGAACCATTTGCACGGAATTTCACACCACTATTTGAATCACTTGCTACTGAATTTGCAGCAAAAGTATAGGTAGCGTACCATACGTGGTTGTGACTATTTGAAGGCTCAACTGCCTTCATACTAATATCTGTACTCCAACTAGTAATATCACCAATCATTCCCATACTATTATAAACGGTTTGAGTTTTAGTAGATGACACGATCGTTAGTGTATTACTCACTGTATTAAGAGTTACAGTATAATATCCATCGGTAGGCACTGTTAAGTTCCCTGAACCTCCATCATTTCTTACAGGACTATCAATTCCTGCTCCTCCTGCATTACCCCATTGTTCGGCCCAGCTGCCCAGATCGCGAATCAGCTTAAAGCCCCTTGATGCCTGGAAATATCCAGTGTATTCAAACTTACCTGCACCTGTTTTTTTATCGTATGCAAAATCAGGAGATAAACTTAACGGGAATATGGAAACACCTAATCCTGCAGCAGAATTATTCCATGCACCATCACCTAATCCGATGATAAAATACGGAACAGGATCAGCATCTTTAAGCTCCATGTAGTAAGGCTGAATTTTCATCTTTATTACATTTGAATAAAGTGGTTTCACGACAGCGGAATCGCTTTCAGTAAATTTATAGGGTAAAGCCTTCAGTCTGAGATAAACATCCTTTACTTCTAATGGACTTGGCACTGAACCTTTATAAAGTTGAATAATTGCTTTGTCAATCTCCTTCACAATCACACTCACTTTTTCCCCATTGACAGTGGTTGCCAAACTAATGTATGAAGCGGAATCAACGAACTGATCGCTAAAGCTAACCTGAGTTGTGTATGTAACTGCCGCAGTAAACCCATAATCAGGTTGTACGCAGGTAAGTACATCCATTACTTTCTCTGCATTCACTTCTTCTAATTCATAAGGTAAATCAGTATAAACCGTATTGTTTAACCTGAATGTTAAACTGCCATCTGTGGCGGCTGGGTTCAATATAGGATCCTTAGTGTCTTCACACCCAAAAAGCCCGAGCAAACTCAAAATGACTAATATTAATATCTTATATGTTTTCATTTGTACTCTGTTTAATAATTAATATTTACAATTATTTAATAACCCGGATTTTGTTTCAAATTTGGATTTGCATTTAAATCTGTTGAAGGAATAGGGAATAAATTATAATCGCTGCTAAACTGAACTCCCGATCTGCTGCCACCTTTCCATTCCCAGTTATAATCGCTACCTCCAAATTTACCAAAACGGATTAGATCCATACGTCGACGGCCTTCGAAATAAAACTCTCTCGACCATTCGTCTAACAAATTATTAAGATTTAAATTTTGCAATAAAGCTGCGTTTGCTCTTTCGCGTAAAGCATTGACAGCTGCTAAAGCAGTCAAGCCATTCACTTGAGCACCTCCTCTAAACACTGCTTCACCATAGGTTAAATAAGCTTCGGCTTTTCTCAATAAAGGTACATCTGTGTCAGTATGCAAAACATCATTGGTTGCACCTCCATCCGAACGCACATTTGAGTACTTCATTACTGAAAGTCCCAGTTTGAAATCTGTTTCTTTATTCGAAGCGATTTCAAAAGTACGATCGAAGGCAAAAAGCATCGCTCTATCATCTCCTGCAGCTGTAGTAAGATCTGTTAAATCAGCATTCGATGGAATTTTACCTGAAGGAAAGAATTTGGAAGACAAGGCTGCACGCGCCCGATTTCCTCCCCAACCTGCACTACCCCAGTTAGGCATATCTGAATTATGTGTGGAAGCAACGAGGAATAAAGAATTTCCCCAACTTTTTGTTTTAATTCCATCGCAAGCTATCGGAAGGATTATTTCATTTGGTGCTGTGTTGGTGCTATTATCAACTGTTCCTGCATTATCAGCCATAAATAACAATTTATAAGGCTTGCAGAGAGAGTATTCCGAATCTAACACCTTTTTTGCATATATAGCTGCATTGTTCCATTGAGCAGTACCGGTATATACTTCTGCATTTAAATATAACCTGGAACGAAGAAGCCAGTTTGCTACTTTGTCAACTCTATAATATGGCGCTTGACGAGCATCGTACATATCAGCTTCACATTCTGACAATTCTTTCTCAATCCAAGAATAGAGGTCGGCACGTTTAATTTGAGTTGGTGCCTCGGTAGCTACAACTTCAGTAAACGGCACATTTCCAAACATGTCCAACAAATAGAAATAGTTTAAAGCACGAATGAATCTTACTTCGGCACGTTGCTTAACGGTTTCGGCATCAGTTATACCAGTTGTTTGTTCCAGAAAATGATTACATATTGTCACTCCGAAATACAGACGGGCATACATACCCTTCACCTGAGCGTTGGACGATGTCCATTTATTTCCATTCAAATCAACTACGCCGGGGTCGGTCAACCAGCAGCAAAGCGCTTCATCTGATGAAAGTTCATTTAGATTCCAAATCAAACGAATAAACGAAGAAGTACCTTCATCAATTACACTTGTATTAATATCCGGAGTTCCGGCAGCACCCTCTTGCCCTGTTAAAGCAAGGGAACTGTATACTTTTGCAAAAACTGAATTTTGATTAAAAGTCTGAGTCACACTTGGGTCAATCGGAGTGACATCTAAATCGTTTACGCATGAAGTCAGGTTTATTGATAAAACAACTGACAATAATGCTAACAATGTGGATTTTATCTTTAATTTCATAATATAATTCTTTATAGTTGTTTAAAAATTAAGGCTTAAACCAACAAGAGTAACTATCGGTCGAGGATAGAGGTCTCTGTCAATTCCCCCAAAAACTTCTGGATCAAGTCCTCTGTATTTTGTTATGATTAAAGGATTTTGAACAGTTGCATAAATTCTACCACTTTTGATTACATTAAACAAGTTATTGAATGTGTAACCGGCAGTAATATTATCGATACGAACAAATGAAGCATTTTGAACATAATAATCAGAAATATGATAACTGTCTTTGTTTCCTGTAAAATTGGTATACAAAGCGGAAGTAGGTTTATTTGAATAAAATCCTAAAGAGGACCAACCTGCCGAACCAATCTGTGCACTTTGAGATTCAATATTATTATACACATAGTTTCCTATGCTTGAGCGGAGTGTAATTCCCAAATCAAAATTTTTATAAATTAATTTTGACGATAATCCCATTGTTATATCAGGAGATGGATTATGGAAATAATACTTGTCATCATCATTTATAATTCCATCTCCGTTTCGATCTACAAAAAGTCCCTCAATAGGCTTTCCTCCATTATCATAGACTTGTTCAAAAACATAGAAAGAGCTTGCTGGGAATCCAACTGCATGGGCTTGAATAGTACCACCGGTTCCGGAAATCCCTCCTGTTGTAACACGGTAATTCTCTCCTGTTCCGGAAGTGAGTTTAGTAATCCTATTTTGGTTATAAGTTACATTATAGCTAATATCCCAGCTAAAATCTTTTTTAACGATAGGTTTTCCTTGTATTGTAAACTCTATACCCTTGTTTTCTAGCGAACCTATATTTTTAATTACCTGAATATCAAAGTTAGTACCTGCTGACACATCAGTCATATTCAAAAGGTCATTCGTTTTCCTATAATAAACGTCAACCGCACCTGTTAACCGATTGTTTAATATACCCCAATCAATACCGGCATTATAGGTTGTTGTTTCTTCCCACTTCAAATCAGCATTGTATGCACCTGGTTTATAAGTGCTGTAATATACTGTTCCTAATGGATAATACGCACCGTCTTTATTTTGAACATAAACAGGCAAATAAGGGTAATCTCCCTGGCTTAAATCCTGCTGACCTGTAGTTCCATATCCTAAGCGTAATTTTAAATCAGAGAATGTGTCTTTCTCTTTCATAAATGACTCTTCGGTAATTTTCCAGGCAAAAGCAGCAGAAGGAAACAACCCCCAACGGTTATTTTTGGCAAAGCGCGAACTTCCATCATTACGCAAAGTAGCTGTGAACAAGTATTTATTAGCAATTGTATAATTCAGACGTCCGAAAAATGAAACCAAAAGATTCTCGGTTTTCCATTCCTTAGATGTCTTATTATAAAAGTCATCATTTGTATCTACTGTGCCATCCTTATTTGTATCGGTTCGGAGTAAACCCATCGATTCACTGCTACCACTTGTGTAGAAATGCTGATATTCGTAACCACCCATAACATCAACATTATGTAAACCAAATTCTTTAGCGTAATTCATAAAGAATGTCAGAGATTTATTATATTTATACTTTTCTTCCCACCCGGTATATCCATATCCATTGTTGTTGGTTGAATTCACAGGTTGATAAGTATCTTGTTTCCCATTGGCTTCGTTATATCCTAAAGTAAGGTGTGCACGCAGTTCCGGCAAGAAATGCATTTTATAATCAAATTCAATATTACCAATAAAATCGGTAGCTTTTGCTACATCGTCTTTTTGATTTAATGTGGCAAGAGGATTTTTAACGGCATTCGTATTATACCCTTTGTATGTTCCATCGTCATTAATATCATACCATTGCCAGTAACCGCCAAGTTTGCTTGCTAAAGGCTCCTCGGTGGTTGTTACAGGTCGGGTCGGATCCATTGCAGCAGCAGCTCCAACAACTCCCGTATCTGCAAAACGACTTTTTACATACATCCCTTTTGCATTTATACTAACTTTTAGATGATCATCAAAAAAAGAAGGGTTTACGTTAATAGCACCTGTATAACGTTCAAAGTTTGAAGTTTTAATAATACCATCCTGATTAGTGTAACCAAATGAAACACGATATGGCATATTTTTCAATCCTCCGGTAATATTAAAGTTCTGATCGTGACCTATAGCAGCTTGATATATTTCTTTCTGCCAGTCGGTATTTGCTGTTCCCAATTCGTAAGGGACATCGTCACCAAATGTAGAATTAGCCAGACTTCTAAACTCATCTCCCGTCAAAACGTCAAGAGTTTCACGAATTTTACTAACCGACATATTTCCATCATACGACACACGTGGTTTCGATCCTTTTTCTCCTCTTTTTGTGGTGATAATAATAACTCCATTTGATGCACGTGATCCATAGATTGCTGTTGCTGAAGCATCTTTTAATACAGTGAATGATTCAATGTCATTTGGGTTAATAGTACTGAGTCCATTAGCAACTCCCTTAATTCCGTTGTTATCCAGAGTTAAGCCATCTACAACAATCAGCGGATCATTGCTTGCAGAAAGAGATGAACCACCACGGATACGAATTTTTGAACTTCCACCAGGTGTTCCTCCATCTGAAGTTACATTTACACCCGCAATTTTACCGGTTATCATGTCCTGTGCATTGGTAGTTAGCCCTTTGTTCAATTTATCAGGTTTAATAGCAGTAATGGAACCAGTGGCATCATTTTTTTTCACAGTGGCGTAACCAATGGCTACTACTTCCCCAAGCACAACAGCGTCTTCTTTTAATTTAATAATTAGATTTTTTTGACCTGCTACCTGAATTTCTTGTGGTTGATAACCAACATATTTAACTACCAATGTAGCATTGGGGGAAAGAGTAAGACTAAATTCACCATCTAAATTGGTAATCGTACCATTGGTGGTTCCTTTTTCAAGAATGTTAGCTCCGAGGATAGGCTCCCCACTTACAGCGTCTCTGACTACACCGGTCAATGATAGCTTTTGTGCATTGACTGAAACGCAAAAAAACAACATCACAAAAACGGCTAAAAACGCACGTAATTTAAGCTTAAAGTTTGTGTACTTCATGCATTGATTTTTTTTAAGGTTGAAACTTCATTTATTTATTTCGTTACAAAATCTCCTCAACTTAATTGTCTGGTTTTTATATTAGTAATAACACCAAACTTTCGACCGAAGCAATTTTATACGCACAAAAATAGAGGAATAAAACATAATAGCAATCTTTGTTTGTGCTAATACGATTAATTTTTTACGCAATCGTTTGCGGATTAATTTGTGTTTTTTTTCTAAAAAAATTTTTTATTTAAACAAAGTATTATACTTTTGTAGACAGATAATTGGATAGTTAGCAATCAGCATTTTAAAAGCATATTTTTTTATTGTTACAATCTGCTCACATTCTGATATTTACATTTTTTAAGTTTTTTAGTTTGATTTTCACAGCCTTTTTTCAATACAAATCAAAATGATAAAGAAGCCACAAATTACGATTAAAGATATAGCGCGTGCACTCAACATTTCGCCTTCCACAGTTTCGCGTGCATTGAAAAATCACCCCGACATTAGTCAGGATACCAAAGACCTTGTAAATAAATACGCCAAAGACTTTAATTATAAGCCCAACACGCTGGCATTAAGCCTTCGTATGAGCAAAAACAATACTATCGGAGTCATTATCCCTGAAATTGTTCATTACTTTTTCTCATCCATTCTCTCCGGCATCGAACAAATAGCCAATGCCGAAGGCTACAATGTGATTATTTGCCAATCGGACGAAAACTACGAGAAAGAAGTACGCAACACCAAAGCCCTGGTTGCCACCAGAGTTTCAGGAGTGTTGGCATCGCTGGCAAAACATACCACCAACTACGACCATTTTCAGGATATCATCGACAGCGACATCCCGCTCGTTTTCTTCGACCGTATTTGTATAGGACTCAACACCGACCGAGTGGTAGTGGACGATTACGCCGGCGCTTTTGCTGCTGTGGAATATCTTATCCAGACTGGTTGCAAACGAATTGCTTTTTACAGCTCCCCTTTTCACCTCGAAATATCGAAGAACCGTAAAAATGGCTATATGGATGCGCTCAGAAAGTACAATCTGCCTGTTGATGAGTCTTTGATTCGCGTTTGCGATACCCGTGAAGAAGCTATAATCATTACACCCGAAATACTCGACCGACCCAATCGGCCTGATGGTTTTTTTGCCATCAACGACCACTGTGCTGCCGGCATTCTGTATGCCACCAAACTCGCTAAACTAAAAGTACCAAAAGATGTAGCCATTATGGGATTCTCCGACGGCGAACTGGCAAAAGCCTGTGACCCCATGCTCAGCACTGTAGAACAACACGGATTCGAAATAGGCAAACATGCAGCCAAACTATTGATCGACAAAATAAACGGCGAAACACAAGGACAATACAGCAACAAAATTGTAAAAACAAACCTGATCATCAGAGGGACGACGAAATAAAGAAAATTTGAGAGATTTGATGGATTTGATGGATTTGATAATTTGAGAGATTCGGAAATTTGAAGATTTGATTGTTATAAAAATAAGATATATTAGACATAAATTGATATTATTGAACAATATTCAGTGTATACTTGGCATCATAGCTTCCTTAACAAGTGTAAAGCAGCAACAAATAATATTATGGCAACAATTGGTCGATTTGAAGATTTGGACATATGGAAAAAATCTCGCTCAATGAATAAAAACATATTTGCGATCACTAAAAAACCTTCATTTTCCAGAGATTTCGCTCTTAAAAATCAAATTTTACGTTCTTCGGGATCTGTAATGGACAACATCGCGGAAGGTTTTGAAAGAGAAGGCAACAAAGAGTTCATAAATTTTCTCTCAATTGCAAAAGGCTCTTGCGGAGAAACCCGATCGCAAATCTACAGAGCTTTTGATTTTGAATATATAGACGAGGAAGAATTACGATCATTGATTGAGCAGACATCAAACATATCAGTAAACATCAAGAATTTTATGACATATTTGAAAAATGCAGAATATAAAGGTGGAAAATTCAAACATGAAACTGGCGAATAATAGACATTTACTTAATAAACAATAAATTAATTTTCAAGGAATCAAATCTTCAAATCTTTCAAATCTTCAAACCCTTCAATACATGAAACCTCGCCTCTCTTTTTGGCAAATATGGAACATGAGTTTCGGATTTCTCGGAATTCAGTTTGGCTTTGCGCTGCAAAACGGAAGTGCATCGCGCATTCTTATGACTTTTGGCGCAGATGTGCACCATCTGAGCTGGTTTTGGTTGGTGGCGCCACTTACAGGAATGATCATTCAGCCCATTATTGGTTACATGAGCGACCGCACATGGACGAAATTAGGCCGACGACGCCCGTATTTTCTTGTTGGCGCCATTCTTACAAGCATTGCCCTTGTATTAATGCCTAATGCACCCCATCTGTCCGGTTATATTGCACCTATGTTTGTGGGCGGTGGTTTGCTGATGATCATGGATGCCTCCATCAATATCTCCATGGAACCTTTCAGAGCACTGGTGGCCGACAAATTGCCAGAGGAGCAACATACACTTGGTTTTTCAATTCAGACATTATTAATAGGCTTAGGTGCCGTAATTGGTTCGTGGCTACCCTATGTGCTGGGAAACTGGTTTGGAGTAGCCAAAGAAGCCGGCACCGACGGTTTGATCCCCGACAATGTGACTTATTCGTTTTATATTGGAGCCGCCGTACTTATTTTCACTATTTTGTGGACAATTTTCAGCACTTCGGAATATCCACCCGAAAAACTTACCGAAAATGTAACCGGAGAAAAGAAGCAGAAATTCTTTATTCCACCGGTAATGATTCAACTTCTGTTGGTACAATTTTTTTCGTGGTTTGCTTTGTTTTCGATGTGGGTTTACACCACACCGGCGGTAGCATTAAAGTATTTTGGTACCGCCGACCCTAACTCGGCAGCATTTCAGGAAGCAGGCAATTGGGTGGGAATATTATTCGGCATATACAACGGCATTTCAGCCGTATTGGCATTGTCGTTGCCTGTATTAGCCAAACGACTTACAAAGAAAAGAACGCATGCCATTGCATTAATGATTGGTGGAATATCATTGCTTTCGTTTCTTATTTTCAACGATTCCGATTACCTGATCATTCCAATGATAGGCATCGGCATAGCCTGGGCGAGCATTTTATCAATGCCTTATGCTATGCTTGCCAACTCACTACCTCCCCGCCAAATGGGAATGTACATGGGATTATTCAATATGTCAATCACTATTCCGCAAATTGTAAGTGGAATTACTTCCGGACTTATTTTAAAATACTGGTTCAACGACAACCCTGTTTTATGCATTGTCATGGCAGGAGTTTCATTTATACTGGCAAGTGGTTTATCGTTGTTGATTAAAGAACAAAACAAAGCGTATGGAATAAAGAGCAAAGAATAATGAATAAAGACAAAACGGTCAATAGTCTCCGGACAACTGTTAAATCGTTGAACTGTTGAACTGTTGAACTGTTGAACTGTTGAATTGTTGAATTGTCAACTATCATAACCCTGAACTCGAAACACGAAACTTAAAACACGAAACAAATAACATAATATTATGAACAAATACCTTCAAACCGACCCCTGGTGCATTATTGAAGAGGGTTTTCATCAAAACAAACAACTTGCTTCCGAGAGTATTTTCAGTCTTGGAAACGGTCAGATTGGTCAGCGTGCCAATTTCGAAGAACATTATTCAGGCGAAACCATGCTGGGTTCGTACATTGCCGGTATTTACTATCCCGAGCGTGCCGAACATGGCAACTGGAAAAACGGCTATTCCGACACCAACGACAAAATTGTAAATGCCCCGAACTGGACAGTGATAAGTGTGCGTCTTAACGACAACCGACTCGACCTTGCCGACTGGGACATCAAGGATTTCCGACGCACGCTGAATATGCGCGAAGGTTTTCTCGAACGTTCGTTCGAAGCTACCAATTTCAAAGGGCACCGCATACAGGTAAGCGTTCGCCGGTTTCTGAGCATGGCCGAAACAGAGATCGGAGCCATTAGCTACACCGTCAAGTCATTGAATTTCGAAGGTCGTATTTCTTTTTTACCATTAATCGATGGCGATGTCAGGAACAGTTTCACAAACTACGACGAACCATTCTGGAATGTTTTACAAACTAAAACCGAACAGGATGTTTCGCATCTATGGGCACAAACCCGCCGCATGGATTTTCATGTTTGCGCCGGACTGACCTATTCGTTTTATAAAAACAATGAACTACTCAACGTCAATCCAACAAAAATAGAAAAAGAAAAAGTGGCCGGCTTCAGTGTTGGCACCGACATTCGGATTGGCGACACGGTGTGTCTCAATAAATATGTAGCAGTAATAAGTTCGCTCAATCATCCGCGCGAAGAACTCACCCAACGTGCCTGTACCATGGCTCGCAACGCCAAAAAGAAAGGTTGGAATCAGCTTTTCGAAGAACACGTTAAGGTATGGGAAGAAAAATGGTTGCAATCCGACGTAATCATCGACAGCGATATTGCAGCTCAACAAGCCATTCGTTATAGTATTTTCCAGTTGAATCAGACTTACAACGGCAACGATGCACGCCTGAACATTAGCCCCAAAGGTTTTACGGGCGAAAAATATTCAGGAGCCACCCGCTGGGACACCGAGGCCATTTGCATTCCTTTTTATCTTTGTACTTCGCCTCAGAATGTCTCAAAAAACCTATTGCTTTACCGCTTCAGGCATCTTCCGAAAGCCATTCTGAATGCCGAAAAACTGGGCTTCACAAACGGAGCTGCCCTTTTCCCGGTAGCCACCTTCAACGGCATCGAAAGTTATAACGAATGGGAAATGACTTTCGAAGAAATTCATCGCAACGGGATAATGGCCTATGCCATATACAATTACATTCGATACACAGGCGACGAAAACTACCTTGCCGATTACGGATTACGTGTTCTTATTGCCATTTCCCGCTTATGGAGTCAGCGGGTGAGTATCTCTACCGAAAAGAAAAAATACGTTATCCTCGGAGTGACAGGGCCAAACATGTACGAAAACAATGTAAATAACAACTGGTTTACTAACTATATAGCTATTTGGTGTTTAAAATATACAATCGAAAGCATCGAAAAGGTGAAGAAAAACAATTTTCATGCTTTTGAAGACCTCACACAGGAAATAGCTTTTTCGAGCGATGAGATTTTCCGCTGGAAAGACATCATCGAAAACATGTACTTCCCCGAAAACAAAGAACTTGGCATCTTTCTTCAGCAGGATGGGTTTTTAGACAAATCGCTCACTCCGGCCACCGATATTCCCGAAAGTCAACGCCCGGTAATGCAGCACTGGAGTTGGGATCGCATCCTCCGCTCTTCGTTGATCAAGCAAGCCGATGTGGTACAGGGTCTTTACTTTTTCGAAGATCATTTCGACAAGGAAATTATCAAGCGAAATTTCGAATTTTACGAACCCCTTACTGTTCACGAGTCGTCATTATCGCCGTGTACGCATTCAATTGTTGCCAGTGCCGTAGGTGATAAACAAAAAGCTTACGACCTGTATTTACGTACTGCCCGACTAGACTTGGATGATTACAACAACGAAGTAGCCGATGGGCTACACATCACCAGTATGGCCGGTACCTGGCTCGCTATTGTTCAGGGATTTGGCGGCATGCGTGTGAAGGACAACAAACTTCATTTCAACCCTCAGATTCCGGAGAAATGGAATGCTTTTGCATTTAATATTTCATTCCGGACCAATCAGTTGAATATAAAAGTAGAAAAACACAGAACGATTATACACAACATAAAAGGTCCAGCAATAGAGCTGTATTTACGAAAAAAACTTGTACGGATTGAAGCCGAAAGTCAGGAAGAAATTGAGCGTTGAGCGCTTGATTTATATATGTAATCTTCTGAATTTATTTTGATGAATGATAGTATGACTTTCGGTCGTACTATCATTTCATATTTATCTTACTTCTAATCACACATCACAATGATAAACAAAATCAGAATTTTCAGTTTTCTGTCACTCCTTTTGATCGGAGTTACAGGTATTTCGGCTCAGTCGCTTACACTGAACGAAGAAGGATATTTCGAAAAACGGGGTCTCAATGTTATGGTTTTTCTGGACATTTATCCCGAGGGACATCAGGGTGGCATAGGAGTTATTCAAAATGGCGTACGTGTAGCCACCAACGGTGATTTACGCTTAGAACCTACCCCTGGACAATGGCAACCTATCCCTAAAGTAGGAAAGCGAAATATTGATAAAACAGCGAATGCTATTGCTGTGAGTTGTATGTATCCTGACTCCAGCATAAATCGTAAGGGATTCAATCCAATTGTTTATCCTGATTTAAATTTCACTTATCAGGTACGGGTCATCGCCGAAGGAAATCAGTTCCGTATTTTGGTGGATTTGGACAAAGAACTGCCCGCTGGTTGGGAAAAGAAAGTAGGATTCAACTTTGAACTCTTCCCTGCCATCCTTTTTGGTAAAAGCTGGTACCTCGATAAACAGTCGGGCATCTTCCCTACCCAAGCCAATGGACCGATGGAAACAGATACAGATGGACTTTGGCAGGCCTTCCCATTGGCTAAAGGGAAAAAACTGACGGTAGCACCTGAAGTTTCGGCTCAAACTATGACAATAGAAAGTAAAGGCGAACCACTGCAATTGCTGGATGGACGATTTTATCACAACAATGGTTGGTTTGTAGTGCGTTCGCTTGTAACGCCCGGAAAAACCAAAGGAGCGGTGGAATGGGTAGTTGATTGCAATGTACTTCCGGGTTTTCTATCGAAACCGGTAATACATGTAAGTCAGATTGGTTATCATCCTCAACAACAAAAAATAGCCGAAATAGAAGTGGACAAAAATACCACTACGGTAGAAAAAGTAAGTCTCTATCGCATATCTGAAAATGGAGGTCTTAAAGAAATTCGCACAGCAACACCTCAGAAATGGGGTAAATTCCTTCGATTCAATTATTATCATTTCGATTTTTCCGATATTACCACGCCGGGAGTTTACCAGATAAAATATGCAGGCAACACTACAGAACCATTCCGTATTGGTACTGATATTTTCGATCGTCATGTATGGCAACCTACTGTTGAGTATTTCCTTCCGGTACAAATGTGCCACATGCGCATCAATGAAGGCTACCGTGTATGGCACGGGCTCTGTCACATGGACGATGCGTTAATGGCTCCGGTGGATACGATACATTTCGACGGTTATGCTCAGGGCTCTTCTACCCTTACCAAATATAAACCGCTCGAACAGGTTCCGGGATTAAACATTGGAGGTTGGCACGATGCAGGCGATTATGATTTGAGAGTAGAATCACAAGCCGAAACGGTAGGTGTTCTTTCGCAGGCTTACGAATTGTTTCGTCCGCAATGGGATCAAACTTCCATCGACCAATATTCGCGGGTAGTGGAAATTCATCGTCCGGACGGTAAAAACGATATTTTGCAGCAGATTGAACACGGAGCATTATCTATCGTGGCCGGATACCAGAACCTTGGACGTTTGTACCGTGGTATCATCGAAAGCCATTTACGCCAGTATGTACATCTGGGCGATGCAGCTACCATGACTGATGGGCGCAAATATAATCCTTCGCTTAAAAACGGCGCACTCAATGCAACAGAATCGGGTGTTTTGGACGACAGATTAGTATTCACCGAAAAAAATCCTATGCGTGAACTCACTACTGCCCGTTGTCTGGCTGCTTCATCGCGGGCACTGAAAGGCTTTAATGATACTTTGTCGGTTCAGTGTCTGAATATTGCCGTAGCGTTGTACAATAATGTGAATACCAATGCTTCGCCATGGATTGGCACTATGAAACTAGGAACAGCCGTAGAACTATTTCTGACTACCGGAGAACAAGCATACCGACAGGATATACTGAAATATACAACTCCCGAAATACTGAAACGAAAAGAAGCAATCGCCAGTATCGGCCAGGCATTAAACAAAATAAACGATAATAAACTGACCGAAATGGTGACTGCTGCTGCCAGAGTTTATAAGACTGAACTGGATAAGCTGCAAGCCGAGAACCCTTTTGGCGTACCTTATCATCCTTATATCTGGGGAGATGGTTGGAATATTCAGAGTTTTGCGGTAAATCAGTATTTTCTGATAAAAGCGTTTCCTGAAATTTTCGATGCTAAATGTATGCTTAATGCACTCAATTTTGTTTTAGGTAATCATCCGGGTGAAAACACCTCGTCTTTCGTATCAGGTGTGGGATCCCGCTCAGTTTTACAGGCTTATGGAGTCAACCGTGCCGATCGTTCGTTTATACCGGGTGGTTCGGTTTCGGGCACAGGTATTATTCGACCAGATTTTCCCGAGTTGAAAGAATGGCCTTATTTTTGGCAACAAACCGAATATGTTTTGGGAGGTGGTACAGCTGACTTTATCTTTATGGTGCTGGCAGCGCAGCAAGTATTGAATAATTGATAAGAAATCAGCGGTAAGTTCCGACGAAGCGATGGAAGAATAGTAAATCATTCATAGCTCATTTTCGGCACTTACCGCTGTATTTCTCAATTTGCAATACAAAATACGAAAAAAGAAAAAGACATCAGCCAACTATTTCGAAACATAAAACAAGATTAGGCAGAAAGAAAAAGTAAAAAAAAGTTGTAAATTTGCCTGCCCTGAATTTTATTGAAGTAAAGAGAAAGTCTAATCCATCAGTCTGAAAGCATGAAACAAGCAATAAACCAACTTCGTACCCTGAAAAACAATAGCGGCAACACTATCCTTTCGCAAACCCTTCGCCTTCGCCTTTGCCTGTGCCTCAGCCTGTGCCTGAGTCTCTCCTCCTTCGCCAAATCCCCGGCATTGGTGCAGCGGCTCGAACCTACTTCGTGGTGGGTAGGGATGCAACAAACCGAATTACAATTGATGGTATATGGCCCCCAAATAGCCACTGCTGACATTACAATACAATATCCGGGAATAACCCTGTTGCGTAAGCAACTCACCGACAATCCGAATTATGCTTTTTTATACCTGAATATTTCCAGTCAGGCTCAACCCGGAAAGTTCAATATACAAGTAAGAAAAGGAAAGAAAAAACAAACAATTGTTTACGAACTAAAAGCCCGGCGCTCAGGTTCGACAACAAGGGAAAGCTTTACCGAAGCCGATGCTGTGTACCTGTTGATGCCCGACCGCTTCGTCAATGGCAATACGGCCAACGATTCCGTGAAAGGTTACTTTCAGGGCGTGAACAGGCTCGACCCCGGCAAACGCCACGGTGGAGATATAGAAGGGATCATTTCAAAAGTGCCTTATATGGCCGATCTGGGCGTGACTGCGCTCTGGACGACGCCGCTTTTCGACAACAACGATACAAATTATTCCTACCACCACTACGGTTGCAGCGATTACTACAAAATTGATCCGCGCCTGGGACAGAACGAGGACTATCTGCGCTTGTCCGACGCTTGCCATGCCAACGGGCTGAAACTGATCATCGATGTGGTGCCCAATCATTGCAGTTCGGCACATTGGTGGATGAAAGATCTACCGGCTAAAGACTGGTTCAATGTTTGGCCGGCTTATACATCTTCCAATTATCGCATGACAGCCTGGACCGATCCGCACGCTGCCAAAGCCGACCTTCAGCGACTTACCAACGGTTGGTTTGCTCCCAATATGCCCGACTTTAACCTTAAGAATAACCTTGTTTACGATTATTTGCGCCAGGTATATGTGTATTGGATAGAATATGCCAATATCGACGGAATGCGCGTGGATACTTACCCTTACAACGACATTCGCGTGGCGGCCAACTTTATACAATCTATCCGCAACGAATATCCCCGCATGAATGTAGTGGGCGAATGTTGGGTAAAAACGCCCGCCGAAGTAGCTTATTTTCAATCGGGAAACAACAACAAAGATGGTTTCGATTCGAGGCTCACAAGTGTAATGGATTTTTGCCTGAAAGATGTGTTGGCCAACTCGTTCAACGAAACGGACAGCTGGGATGGAGGACTTTCCCGCTTTTATGCCCATTATGCGCAGGACTTTGTGTACCCCAACACCCATCTGATTATGAATTTTCTCGACAATCACGATATCGACCGCTACTCCACAGCCGTGAAGCGCGATAGAGCTAAGTATAAAATGGGATTGGCCTTGTTAATCACCGCCCGTGGTTATCCACAAATCTATTATGGTACCGAAATAATGCTGGATGGAATTCAGGGATCGTACGAAGGGCACAGGTTCGATTTCCCCGGAGGATGGCCTGCCGACAGTCGCAATGCTTTTACAGCCGCAGGGCGTAGTGCAGAGGAAAATGAGATTTTCGATTATATGAAACTCCTCCTCAACTACCGTAAAAACAATCCTGTTTTGCAAAGCGGGAAAATGAAACAATTTATCCCGGAGGATGGCATTTACGTCACCTTTCGCTACAATGCCGAAAAAACAATTATGGAGATTGCCAACAACAACGCCACCGACAAGGATGTGGACCTGAAAAGATTCGACGAAATGCTAACGGGCAAAACACAGGGAACCGATATTGTAACACAAAAAACTTACCGGCTCGACCAACCCATCAACGTGGCCGGAAAGTCGGTGCTGATAGTTGAAGTTTAAGTGTTTCGCGTTCTGAAATGAATTTGAGAATTTGAGGATTTGAAGAGTTTAGGGGCATTTGAGAATTGATAATGCAAATCAGGGGTTGAGAATAATTCTATTTTGCTTACAGTGATTTATTTCCCGGAGGCTTCGGCGTGAGCGTTCGACTGAGCTCACGCCGAAGTCTCAGTCGAATGCTCAGTCGAACGGGAATTTATATCAATAGAAAAGCATTATAAAAGATGTCGTTTCCCCGTAGGCTTCGGCGCGAAACCTTTGGCGTGGCTCAGTCGAAGCCTACGGGGAAATTTACTGTACATCCTTTTCCGCCTCGTTACCGCACTTTTTTTTTCTTTGGCAAACAAGTCTGATCAACCTTTTATTATTTTATATTCTTATTCCTACGCGGGAGCAGGTTTGCTTATTTTAGCCGAACAAGAACTTAATAAAATAAACACTTTTTCTTTTCATGGAAGCCTGTTATATCCATTAAATCATCCTTTTAATATTTTCCTTTCCATTGTTCCTTCATTCGTTGAAACACGAATAATGTATATTCCTTTTGGAAAATTGCTCACAGAGATATTTTCATTTGCCTGAACTTGTTTGTGAAGTAACGCTTTACCATTCAAATCGTAAATAGAAACGGTAATTAGCCCGTCAATTCCATGTATTCGGAATGATCCTGTAACCGGATCCTGATAAATGTTGATTTTCTCATCCAATAATGAAGGTACAGCTGTTGGCATTTCAACAATGTTGGCGAAATCCTTCCAATATATTGCATTTTGATACGCCTTCATACTTCCCATTGGGACATATAAGATGCAAGTTGTTTTATTTACCCCCCAAAAACCATCTCCGGCAAATGACATATCAACAGGAGTAATAGAATAAGAATATACTGTAGATAATGCCTTACATGATCCAAATGCTCCTACATCAATTTCATTTACACTTGCCGGAATTTTAACCGAGTTCAAACTTGCACAAGAATTAAAAGCACTATTATCTATCATTTTTACATTAGGTGGAATTTCAATTGATGTAAGATTATTACATGCTGAGAATGCCATATATCCAATACTTGTTAAAGAGTTTGGTAATGTAATTGTACTAAACCCACAACCAGAGAACCCGCTTACAGACTTAAGACCTGAATTAAGCGTGACTGATGTTAGATTTTTACAATTAGAGAAACTCCCAATTTCAGTAATAAGAGGTGGAATAACAATTGATCTTAACGAATAACAATTTAGAAAGCAATATCCGCCTATATTTTTAAGAGTGTTTGGCAAGTTGATATTGCTCAGATTAATACAATCAGAAAAGCAATAGTAACCTATTGTCTCCAGATTTTCATTTAATGTTACTGCAGTCAAAGACTCGCATTTTGCGAAAGCATACCCACCAATTGTTTTCAACGATGCCGGCATTACAATGCGTGTTAATTTACGGCAGTTGCTGAAGGCTTTTGAGCCTATAGATTTTAAACCTACTGCCAATTCAATATCATTAAGGCCTATACAATTGTAGAAACTTTCTTCACCTAATGATTCAACAGATGAAGGCACTGTAAATGAAGTCAGACTTACACAATTGGAGAATGCATAATCTCCAATTGACCTGACACTTGAGGGAATAGTAACAGACGCTAAATTTGTACAATTTTCAAATAGTTTTCCCTCAATACTTAATAGTGCTGGTGGTAGAATTACAGCGGTTAATTTACTGCAACCCGAAAAAGCAGCATAACCGATGGATTTTACCGAAGCAGGTATGTTGAGTGATGTTAGCTCTGTGCAAAAACTAAATGAATTATAATCAATACTTGTTAGCGAAGATGGGAAATTCACAGATTTAAGGCCCGAACAGCCAGAGAATGTATTTGCCTTAATAGTACTAATTAAAGGTGGGAGATTTACATTAACCAAACTTGTACAGCCGGAAAATGCATTTTCTCCTATTGCTTCCAAGCCCGAGAGAAATTCAAATGAGCCTAAATTACTGCATCCTGAAAACATTCCGTTTGGTATAGTTTTTAGATTTGAAGGAACTAAAACATTTGTTAAGCTTTTACAGTCTGAAAAAGCATAAATACCAATATTGGTCAAAGTAACCGGTATAGTAATGTTTATCAATCCGGAATAAGAAAAGGCATAATCACCAATTGTTGTAAGTGATGCCGGGAATTCAATGGAGGTAAGACCCATACAAACCTGAAATGCCTTTGAGCCGATTGTTTTTAATGATGGTGGTAAAGTGATAGATTTTAGATTCAAACAATAACCAAAAACACCTTCACCAATGGATGTCAGTGTTGGAGGGAAAATAATTGATTTCAACCCTGAGCAGCTCGAAAATGCAGATGCGCCTATAATTGGATTAGCCGGATTAATTACCAAACTGGACAAACCATAGCAATTATTAAATGCACTTCCACCAATTGAATCGACAGATGCAGGAATTGTCAATACCCCTGTAAGTCCGGTACATCCCTGAAATGCACTTGCGCCTATTTTCTTTAATTTCAACGGTAGTGTCAATTGTCCTTGAATGCCGGTACATCCATAAAATGCAGCATCTCCTATTGAAATAAGCGAATCGGGTAAACTAATTAACTGTAATTTTACACAGTTAAGGAAAGCACGATCTTTTATTAAACTTAATTGCAATGGCCATTCAATTGAAGTTAAATTGCCAGCATTATCGAATGCATGACTACCTATTGAAACTGTGGTCTCCGGTAAAATAACAGTTTTAATATAATATGAAAATGCTTCTCTGGGAATTTCATTGTCGGAATAATTGGTATATAAACTACTTCTTGATGTTCCGTCGTTACCTTGATATGCAACAATATTTACAGCGTTCAGATCTAAGTTAGCCAATGCCGGCATATTATCCCGTATGGTTTTAAAATCGCGTGCATCCACTGTTCCCATTAACGCTATATCAGTGATAGTACTTAGTTCAGTAGAAGTCAAAATAGATGAAAGTCCGCCAGCTGTAACTTTTCGTGGAGCAGCGGCCTGCGTAATATCCACCGTTTGTGAGTTGAATCCGGGTGAAGATATTATTATTGTTGCTTTTCGTATTGTGTCTGAAAGATTGGCTTCAGCAGTCAAGGTAAGAACGCTGTCGTTGCTACTGATATCCGGACTTACAATCAACCATGGTTTGTCGGATTGAGCGAGCCATGCCACATTGGTTTTTATTTTCAATACAACACTTTTTGATTTCAAGGATGAGTTGAATTTCACTGTTCGCTGACCAACCAAAAATCCATGAGTATTTTCAATAATATTCACGAAACTATTCCACTTATCTGTGTTTTTATACAATGAAGATGTGGCATAGGGTACATAGAGTGTACATCCTGCTTTATTCATTTTATAGAAAGGATCACCGGAATTAGTTAAATCTATTGGGTAACTTGAATTCAAATATATTGAAGTCAGACCTGTACAACCTTGAAATGCTGAATGCCCTATGTAAGTAATTGATGATGGCAATTTAATGGAAATCAGGCTTGTCTTTGACCATTCCGGGCTATAGATATAAAATGCGCTTGGTGGTATGGCATTGGCTGAATATCCTGCATTGAAATCATAAGTTCCACCTTCGCCGTTAAATGCAACAATAGTAACCTTACTAATATCCAATCGGGCTAATTCAGGCATTTCATCTCTGAGAGTTTTGAAATCGCGGGCATCCATTGTTCCTGTAATATTGAGGTCAACTATTGAATTAAGTTCTTCGGCACTCAAGCTTGTTGATAAATTTCCTGCTGTGATGTTGATAGTTTTAGGGGATCCGGTTTGTGTTACTGTAATGATTTGAGAGCCATAACCCGCAGAAGATAAAGTAATATTTGCAAAACGTCGGGATGTTGAATCATTTTGTTCGACAACAAAAGTCAATTTTCCATCACCCGACCCTGAAGCAGGGTTCACTGTAACCCACGACTGGTCCGATGCAGCTGTCCAACCGACATTGGCCGAAACATCTATTGAACCTGTGGAACCTTTGCCGTAAGCTAATTTTATTTTGTTTGAACCTGCTATAAACCCTTGTGTATTTTCTACTATATTTTTAAAAGCGTTCCATTGATAGTCGGCGGCATAAAGTGCTTTTGCTTTATAGGGCACATACAAGGTACAGGTAGTGTTATTTACATTAAAAAACACATTATAGGACCTGTTTAAATCAATGGGATAAGAAGAATTTGAATAGATTGATGCTAAACCTCTACAACCATAAAAAGCATAGCCTCCTAATGAATTCACGGTGGAAGGAATTGAAAAAGAACTTAAACCGCTACAATTTTGAAAAGCAAATTCACCAATAGCAACAACTGTTGACGGTATTACAGCCGACTGTAAAATTATTTTTCCACTAAAAGCATATTGTGGAATCGTATTAGCCGGATAAACTGTTGAAATTGAAAAAGGATATGTCCCTTCTGTTCCTGTGTAAGCGAGGATTGAAGCGCCCGTAAAATCAAGATCGGTCAACAAAGGCATTTTATCCCGCATGGTTTTAAAATCACGCGCATCCAGTGTGCCTGTTAAAGTTAGTGCTGAAAGAGAACTGAGCTCATCAGGGGTGAGAGCGGTATATAATTCTCCGGCAGTGATATCGATCGTTTTTGGGGCTATATTTTGTGTAACTTCTACAATTTGAGAGATACAATCGGGAGCTGATACAGTGATAATTCCTTTTCTTGGATTAGCTGTCAAATTGTCTTCTGCAATAAGGGTAAGCATCGTGTTCCCCGAGCCTGAACCGGTATTTACAGTAAGCCAAGGTTGATCAGAGCTGACTGTCCAGGCTACATTTGATTTTATATCAATATTAACGCTGCTTCCTGCATTATATCGTATTTTTAATTTATTTGTACTTAGTAAAAAACCTGTTGGATTTTCAACTATTTTAGTAAATTCTTTCCATTGGGTTGAAGCTGCATAGAGTGATTTTGACCCATAAGGCACATGTAATGAACAATTGGTTTTATCTATATCGTAAAACACTAAACTAGTGTTGGTCAGGTCAATCGGATAGCTTGAATTTACGATTATTGAAGTCAATCCTCTACAGTTATAAAACGCATAACTACCTATGAAACTCACCGATGCTGGAATGGTAATTGATTTCAGCCCTGTGCAATTATAGAAAGCATTACCATTTATAGAAGTCACAGATGAAGGGATTGAAACAGTAATTAACCCACTACAATCTCCAAATGCATTAGCACCAATAGAGCTGATAGTTAATGGTAATTTAATGTTTTTCAAATTTGTATTCCCATATCGTGCACTGCTATTATAAAAAGCATTCATTGGTATAGTATTGGCAGGATAAGTGCCTGTTACGCCAGCATAAGCAGCAATTGAAGCTCCGGATAAATCCAAATCGGCCAAATGAGGCATGCTGTCACACAGCACTTTAAAATCACGTGCATCCATTGTGCCGGTAACTGTAAGCGTCGAAAGTGAGTTCAGCTCATCGGCTGTAAGAGCAGTTGAAAGTCCTCCGGGCAAAATACTCACTGTTTTTGGAGCGAGCTTTTGAATTACTGTAACTGTTTGGGAAACAGAACCGGGAGCAGACAGTGTAACAACTGCATTTCGGATGGTTGTAATTTGAGTATTATCTGAAGTAAAAGTGAGTGTGTTATCACCTGTACCCGACGCCGGAGTCACTGTTAACCATGTTCTATTTGAACTGGCTGTCCATGCTACATTGGCTTTTACATCAATGCTAGCTGTACTACCTGGATGATATGTAAGTTCAACTTTATTGGAACTGATAAAAAAGCCTGTTGATTTTTCAACGATATTCGTAAATTCATTCCACTGATTGGCTGTTACGTAACGTGCTTTTGTTCCATAAGGTACATTCAGTATGCAGGAAGTTTTGTTTACATTATTGAAAACTGCTGTATATTTAGTTAAGTCAACAGGAAAAGAGTTTTCTATATAAATTGAATTTAAACCTGTGCATCCATCAAAGGCATATGAGCCAATTGTGCTGACCAAGCCCGGTATAGTTATAGAACTTAGACTTGTACATCTTGAAAAACAAAAGTTGGGAATCCCTGAAAGCGTAGCTGGTAAACTGATTGAATTTAAACTTGAACAATAGGCAAAAGCATAGTCTTTTATTGTATATAAATACGTTGGCAAGCTTAACTTTTTCAAATTGCTGCAACCATAAAAAGCAGAATTCCCAATCGTATATACTGAATTTGGTATATAGATTGAATCCACGCTGTTGCAATGATAAAAAGCATAATCTTTTATAGAAGACATGCCCGAAGGAATAACGATAGTTTTCAGATGAAGGCAACCTTCAAAAACATTTCCCGAATTATAAGTGTAAGGAGTTGTTGCAGTTACAAGCCCTTTGCAATTCTGAAAAGCATTGTAATTAATGTTGGTGTTTGCCGGAATTGAAATGGAAGTAAGAGCGTTACAGCCTGAAAATGCCTGATTGCCAATGGACTTGATGGAAGTTGGAAGTTGAACCGAAGCCAATCCTGTACAGCCTGAGAATACCGAATTGTTTATAACACTAACCGATGAAGGAATTGCTATGGACTTTAAACCAACACAAGCTGAAAAGCATGATTCACCAATTGAATTAATTGTAGAAGGAATTGTGCTTAGAACCAGCGCCGTACAACCCGAAAAAGCAGATTTACCCAGAGAAACCAATGATTCGGGAAAATTGACAGATATTAATTTTGAACAACCTGAAAAGACTCCTTCATTAATGCCTGACAAAGCTGTAGGCAACGTCAACGCACTTAAGTTACTGCAATTCTGGAATGAATAAATTCCCAAATTGGTTACTGCATTTGGTATAATTACTGATTTCAGTCCGCTGCAACCCGAAAAAGCATACGCGCCAATTGTAGACACACTATCCGGAATGGAAATAGATTCAATTCCTGTACAGTTTGCAAAAGCCCGATCACCTATACTTTTAACCGAAGCGGGTATTTTGAATGTTGTAACATTGGCAGGAAAGGCATTGAAGGCATAATTTTTTATAGAAGTTAGCCCGTCGGGTATAATAATGGTTTTAAGTTTCGTACAGCCTACAAATATATTGCTTCCGTTTGAAATGTCATTCCCGTAAGGTATTGTTATTGTAGTCAGTCCACTGCAACCACCGAATACACCACTTTTTATAGTTGTAAGTCCTTTTGGAAAAACGAGTGAAGTTAATAAACTACAACTTGAAAACGCATCGTCTTCAAGAGTAGTCAGCGAATTGGGTATCTTTACTGATTTCAATTTCATATTTTGCCAAAATGCACCCCGACCAATTGAAGTTACACCTTCGGGAATCGTTATTGAATCAAGATTGATACAGTTATAAAATGCATGTGTTCCAATAGAAGTTAGTGTTGAAGGAAGGGTAATTTTAGTCATGCTCCCCAACTGGTAAAAAGCGCCATCCTTAATTGTTGTAACCCCTTCGGGAACTATGATAGTTCGTAGGTTATTGCAGCCTGAAAATATATCACCTCCATCATTTGAGCATGGGGTGGTGGCAACAACTAATGAATCGCAACCAAAAAAGGCAGGACCGTAATATGAAATCTTAGTTGGAGGCAATATTACTGATTTAACACCACAGCCAGAGAATGCAGATGCTCCTATCGAAGTAACGGTTGCCGGAATTTCTACCGAAAGCAATCCGGTACAGTTATAAAAAGCTGTAGATCCTATTCGAACTAAGTTAGTTGGGAAAGAAATTTTTCTTAATGTGCTCTTTTTGAAGAACGCCTGATCTGGTACAGTATCAAGTGGACTTGTAATTCTTGCTTCGCTCAAATCCAATATCTGAATCACTGACAGACTATCACGCATATAAAAGAAATCGGACTTGTTTAAAGTACCTGTTACTTTTAGGTTGGTAATTGTTTTTTTCTCTGCTGGCGTGAATAATCCTGCTAAAGCTCCCGCTGTATTGTTTACGGTTTTTGATACCTGTGCCTGCCCTAAAGTAAAAAGGGATAAACAAATAAATAATAAAATTGGTTTTGTAATTTTCATGCGTTTATTATTTTTTAGATAGTTGTCACATGGAACCTGTCTGCCGAACAGGCAGGCTCGCAATGAACATCGTCTTTGGATTAAACTGTTGTTTTAATGCTCGTTTCATATTGTATTGATTCTTTATGTCCTAACTTTGTTTTTTTTCACGGGAGCAAAACCTGCTTATGCACTTTTAGCTCGTAAATCTGATAACTTATTTAATTACGCTAATAGTGTCGTACAATATCGTATATGGAGATTTGTTCGATTGAAAATAGAATTCTCCAACCCGGTTAAAGGTCAAATTAAATACGGTATCAGTCCCTATTAAAACGTCATTACAATCCAAACTTTCATTATTAAATCCCGTAGCAGTTATCTGATAATAATTCTCGTCATTTTTAGTCAGGCTAATTTGCAGATTACTCCAACAGCTGTTAGGTGCATAAGCGTATACGTGAATTGGAACTACTTCTCCAATTTTTACCGTTAAAGGGATTTCCGTATTAGCAATAACAATAGGCTTGTATTGTCCTGTTTCGTCTTCTCCTGAGCAACTCAATAGAAGGATGGCAATCAGAATGATATGGATGTACTTCATGTTTTATTATAATTTCTGTTGTTATCTATCATTGTATAAAAACGCGAAAATCAAAATCTTTTTCCCTCGCTGTCGCACAGCGGCAAAGTGAATTGAAAATCAGCGAAGCTAATATCCTTCAACCCGACATTTCCTTGCTGCATTGTGCCGACTGCAGGAAGTATAAGTATTACCTGCTGGTTATTATTTTGTTAGTCTTCAAATAATTATCAATATTCGCTGAAACGTTATATTTATAGTCGTAAAAATGTGAACAACTATCTTTATTTAAGGGTTTATTTTTCTCGTCAACAAGCTTATAAAATTTGTTGATTATTTTAAAATCGCTATTGTAAAATACAGTTTTTGTTTCGTAAGCTACTCCATCAGTACAATTGCTGTTGAAAAAATTGGTTTGTCTTTCGAATGCAAACGTTTTTCCTGTTTTGTCAAAGTAATGTGTGTAAACAATAAACCAGTCTCCGCTTTTACTGGTTGGTAATTCTGATATAGTAATTGCTTTGCCTAAACTGTCTTTAAAAATATAATAAGTAGTTATAGCCTCTTCCGGTACTGAGTCGGTTTCTATAAGTGATGCAGTACCGGTTTCTGTTAGTTTTATAAAAGTCAAACATTCTCCTTTACTGTTTTTGATTAAAGTGTCAATTTCACTCTTTTCATATCTCAGTCTTTCCATCAGGTCGGGTTCCGGAATTGAAGTCGAAGTGTTCTTTGAGTTACAAGCACAAAGAAGTCCAAGTATAATTATCAGTAAGTAAGTTAGTTTTCTCATATTTTTTTACTTTTACACTTGCTTCTAATCGATTCACGCCAAGGGAGTTTGGCTACGCCGATTTTCAATTTACCCTAAGCCTCTCACGGAACCCCCGAAATCATTCGGGGCAAGCTGTGCTTGAAAGTTTCCCTTCACACGACTCTTTATGTTATTAATTAACCCGACGCTTCCTTGCTGCGTCGCAGATCCCAATGTATCGGGAATTGTGCCGACCGCACGAAGCATAAGTGTTAGGGCTTCGTTTTTTTTTATTCGATTAAGCATCTATTCAGAAAAAGGTTACCTCTATATTTCTCAGGTGTTATGTCAACCCCGTTCTTAATCATAAGAAGTAGTCTCCATAAACCAGCTCCATACCTTTCGGTCTTAAATGTTATTTTGTTATTTTCCTGTGTTTTTCCAGAAATATATTTAAGTATTTTCATTGTAGCGCAGTTTTCATTTCCTTTTCTAAATTCACCAAATACAATTAGACAATCTGAATCATATCCTTCAGGTTTTTTAATTTGAATAATTTGTCCAGTAGATAAGTCGAAAATAAATTCCGAAAGTTCATAGGTTGAAAATGAAAAATGACTTTGTTTGTCTATGAATCCATAATCGTCATAAGTCCAGATAATGCCTTCAGTAGTCCTTGAAATATTACACGTGTCATTAAGAATGTCTGATAGTTTATAACTTTTTAATAGTTTGCCCTTTTTTTATATCCATAAAGCATTTTTTTCTCCAACATTTCGATCTCCCATACAGTCATCGATAACAACTATATTTTGTCCGTTGTCTGAAACGAATACAGTCATACTTGAAAAACCATTGTCTTCAATACTATATTTTAAAAAACCGTTTCTGTTAGTCAAAATCCATTTTTTCTTATGAAGTTGCATAGAATATTCTCCATTTGAGCTTTCAAATTTCGTTTCGAATCTTGGTGCGTCCGCAAAGCAGTCGAATATAGAAACAAGTCCAAGAAATAATAGAAGAGTTTGTTTAATCATGGTTTTTTTTCCTTTTTTTTTTAATATGCCCCTAACGACCGAGGCGTCGAGTAGGCAAAGGGAGTTTGGCTACGCCGATTTTCAATTCACCATCGCGTTCTCACGGAACCCCCGAAATCATTCGGGGCAAGTTGTGCTTGAAAGTTTCCCTTCACACGGCTCTTTATGTTATTAATTAACCCGACATCTCCTTGCTGCGTCGCAGATCCCGAATTCTATCGGGAGTCGTTCCGACCGCACGAAGCCCTAAGTATTAGCAGCAGTATTTTTCGATTCATTTTCTATATCTTTTTTTATTTGTATTGCCATTTCAATGTATTTTTTTGATGTTGATTTGTCTTCATTCTTTAATATTTGAGCAATTGACAAATAAGCGTCATGTAGGTTTCCCAAAGAACCTATTTCAGTAAATAATTCTATTGATTTATTTAAATAGTCTTTACAGGTTTTCAATTCTGCATTCTTATTTTTTATTTGTAGGGCATATGATGACCATAGATAACCTAAGCCTGCTATTTCTTTATTATAAAAACTATCGCTAAGAGATAATTCAGTTAATAATTCAAAGCCTAGTATTATAGATAATATTTTTCTTTCAATTCCATTTTTTCTTACATTATATTTGTAATTATCCATATCAAATTCATCACTATCTTTTTTATCTATATTGCTCGTTTGTTTTTCAAAGTTTTCTAGTTCCGATGATGTCAGATAATAAAAGATGGTTAAAAGTTGAAAAAATATTTCTAGATCGCTATTTGTTATACAACTCCTAAAGTCTGAACTTCGACATATTTTTCTTAATTCTTCTTGACTAATAAAACCTTCGAGAAAGAGACCAAAAAGATTTGATAACACAGATTGAGAGACAGTAGCTATTGGAGAATTTTCTTTTTCAGAAATTATTTTTTCTTCTATTTTTTCCGAAAGAAACTCAAAAAACTCATTATATTGATCTACAACTAATCCTTCATCCAAGAAATCAGATACTTTATGTTGTAAAATGGCGTCAACAAAAATACTAATTGCAGGATTACTTGTTAAAAAATCATTAGCCAAATTATTTGATTTATAGCCTTCGAAGTATTGTCTTGCAAGTACCTCAAGCGTTTGGTTGTATAAATTACTAATATCATGAAGCCTATAAATAATGCCTGGTTTCTTTGCCTTTTTCAACATCTCATCTTGTAGCTTTTTCAATCTTTCTTCATCAGACATAATGAGATGATGATCGGGATATAATTCCTTATGAATTTTAAAACTATGATGTAAAACATCCATTTCAAGAAATGTCAATGGCTTTAACATTTTAATAACCTTATCACTTTTGCTTAGATCGCTCATGTGGGCAACTATAAACACTACTCCTTCAGCTCCTTCTCCCGCAACACCAGTTATTAAATAATCACCCATTATTGTTCCTATAAAATCTTCTCTTTTTAACACATCTTTAATTTTGAATACTATTAAAGGAATATTGGTTGTATTTTGTAGTGATTCTTTTCTACATGTTCGATACTTCCGTAACCACTTAACTTCACAGGTACTGATGATAAAAGATTTGATAAATAATCAGTATTCCCTGAAGTAAATGGAATATATTTCCTTGATATTTGAATGGTAAATTTGTAGTCATCAATTTCACTCTCAAGTTGCAATATTGGATATACCATTGGATCAGCATATTCAAGGATGAAATGTGCAATACCTATAGGCATGATATTATTCTCCCCATAATCTATTTCTATTTCGTCAATTTGATCACTGATCCTGTCAATAAGATGAAAAGTCTCATTAAAGAATACAACCGGTTCGGAAGAAACGGGTACTTTTTTATTTATTAACATTTCACCTTTTAAAAAAATTAGTTGATTATATTTTCGATAGTGTTCATATAACTGAATAAGCTTTTCTTCATTGGAAAGAGTTTTTGAATTGTCATATCTTTCATCAAATGACAATTTATTTAGGTTGTAAAACCTATTTAGTTTAGTTGTACTTAAGTAAAAACTGTGATATAAATGTTTTTTTACATTTTCAAAATTTGAATATAGAGAATAAAATGATATTACATTTTCAGATATTGATTTATCTTTAGTTATTAAGTTTAAAGAGTTAATGTCAATTTTTCTATCTGATTCATTATTCCTTAAAAGTTTTATAATTTGATTAATCTTATCTGGAGCAGATTTTTCGAATTGTTGTTTTAGATAAATCTCTAAATAATCTTGGTTTTCAGGAATCTCAAATTGAGAAGTGCTAGTAAATTCTGTTTTCAACTTTGTCTCAAGTGCCTCTATCAAAATAGTATAATCATTAACTTTATGAATGGGTATAGATAAAGTATTGATATTTTTTAAAATCGTTGTGATATCATCTATCCTTTTCCTTATTTCAGCATACAAGTTTAGATCGCTAAAAATTCCTTGCAAATTAGTTAGCGATCCCATTTTTATAGCTTTCTCCAAGTTGTTTATTTCATTCTCCCAATAATGAACATATTTAATTCTGTCGGTGGCTTTAAAAATATTTGTATCAGGTAGTATTAATGGAAAAATCCGATTATAAAAATCATCATTCGCAATCTTGAGCAATTCATACATACAATTTTCGGACTTTAGGTAATTTTCACTTAAGATGAGAATAATGTACTTCCCATTACCTATTCTATCCATGAATTCTTTTACTAAACCTTTGTAGCCAAGATTACTTTTATCTCTTACAATATTAAAATTCTTTGATTTAAATATATTTTCAATTTCATCAGCTATTTGGTTGCTTTCTTTTTCCCAAGAATAAGAAATAAATATTTCAGGTATCTTCATAGTTTATTAATATTGCTGCTAACAATTTATATCGGCACCTAGGTGACCTTATATAAACTTTAGTCTTTGGCTTTTATATTGTTCTTCTTTTATCCCCCCAAAGATATGAACTATTTTTTAAATTAACAACTATCTATTAAATGATTATAAAAAAGAACGGATTATATGGTAATTTTTTATAATAAATACGGGCTTCACCTAAGGTAAAGCCCGTATAGAAGCGTAGTGTTGGAAGCCATCTGCTGACAGATATTTTTGATTACATTGCCCTTTTGGGGTACTATAGTATCAGCGTTGTATTCATACTACTCCATGGACCGGCCAGAGCAGGGTGTTTGGTATTGTACCAGCGCAGATAGATATAGAGGTATTTGCCCGACGAGGCGGAACCTGCATCCAGATTGAACGAAGCCCGGGTGGAGATTTCTGCTTTCAGGCCTTCGGCCTCGGCCGAAGCGGGCGGAGTGGTACCTACAGCATACATATATTGCACACTATCGGCTCCGGCGCATATGCCCGCACGCTGACTGGTGGAAGTATAACATTTAACCGACACCGAACCTCCGCCTATGGGCTGAATGGTAGGCGATACCATCTCGCTGATAGGGGTAACAGCTATCGAACGGGTAGTTTTTTCCAGCGGACCGCTTTTGATATTAAAGGTTTCCAAATCGGTAATAGTAGCGGCTGTCGACGATGCTATCCTGTCCAGGATATGATTACTTTGATCAAATGCCACACAGTTTTCAATCACTTCGTACAACTGATCGATAACCGTTGTGGTACGACTGTTTTTCTTATCGCCATACTTCAAATAAAGTGGCGTCCATTTTGTTTCAAATCCCTTCCAGGTACCCACTTCGGGTTCGGTTATGCCCAAACGACTGGCATTGGTAGGCGTACCATCTGATAAATAATTGCTTGTAATGCTAATGTACGGACTAAAGGCGTCAATTAACCGCGGAATTCTTGTTTTTGTTCCCATAACAGTAGATTAATTAAAGTTGATAAATAAAAAATATGTTGTTTCATACTAAAAAATGACTTTGCAAATATAAGGGCTTCTTCTTTCATTTCATATAGCCATTTGTAGTCATTTTTAGCATAAAAACAGACAAATAGAGCTGTATTTACAAAATATTTTAAACTTTTATTATCATTTTTCAACTATTTGTTTAATTTTGCACCCATCCTTTCATATGTTTGTTACCTTATGTTTACCTTAATTTCTACATCTGATTTGCAACAGCTGTATTTTGACAGGATATCCAAATACAATTGTAAAGTAACGGAGGACGACTATGCTCTCTTCGAAAAAACAAAACTTTTACTCTGCCTTATGTCCGAGATTGAAAACTACTCAATGGCCGTGTTCGATCTGTACAAAAAGGAATTTATCTTTTTTCGCTCCGGGATAAAACACAAGACAAGTACCGGATATGATAACGACAACAAGCATCTGCATCAATTTTACGCCCATCTGCACCCCGAGGATATAGGTTTTGTACTCGACACCAAAATAAAATTGTTCGATTTCCTGACCGGCTTGCCACCAACGGAACGAAATAATTATAAACTTGTTTTTAATTTCAGGATGAAAAATCAGGAGGGAGCATATTGTCAGTATATCCAGCGACAGATGGTCATCGAATCGGACAACGAAGGGAAACCCTGGCTGGTAATGAATATAAACAATTTGCTGTCGGAACAAAGCACCAAATTTACACTACAGCGGTATTTGGTCAATTTAAAAACCGGGAAGTTTCATCTGTTTAACAGCGAGCCTGAAGATGGCGCTTCCCAACTGTTTACCGAACGCGAAAAAGAAGTGTTTGCGCTGATAGCGCAAGGATTAGACACTACGGCCATTGCCCAAAAATTGTTTATCAGCGAGCACACAGTCAAGAATCACCGCAAACATGTGCTTAGCAAAACCCATGCAGGAAATAGCACCCAGGCATTGCTGCTCGCCAAATACCTGGGAATCATTTAATTTTACATCACTACCAATCCACTCAGCCCCGCGAGACATAACTTTTTTGTTCCGCCGGGTAAGCTTTATGGTTTGCCAAGCTGGCTTTATAGTTCACCAAGCTGGTTTTATGGTCTGCGGAGCTAGCTTAATGGTCTGCGAAGCTAGCTTAATGAACTGCGGAGCTAGCTTAATGAACTGCGGAGCTAGCTTTATATTCTGACAAGCTAGCTTAATGGCCTGCCAAGCTAGCTTGTTGTTCCGCAAAACTGATTTTATACGCTACCGAAGAGAACAAATACAAGTCAGAATTGTGTCAGAATTAAAAGGTATTTTAACTATATTATATAGGGAAAATTGAATAGTTTTGTTGCCATTGATAGTATTATATCTTTTGTATTCAGTTTCATTGTCTGTTTCCGACGGGAGAAAAGTCTATACAACGTGACAGTAAAAATACTCCTGTCTTTTCAGCAAGCTATAAGTGATTGTATTGTGCAAAGCCATACCTTCACTTTGAAAAAACAGTAATCACTCCTCCTCGTTTGCAAACCGAGGAGTTTCTGCTTAGGCCGCAAACGATTTTATATTCAGCCTGATCCATTCTTCCAGGTCATCTTCAACATCAATATTTAAACGCTTTTTTATTTTTTTCCTTCGTGAATACATAGTGTTTTTAGTCATGTTCAGTACCTGACAAGTATCTGAAATATCGACTCCTAAACATATCATTGAAATAACAATCATATCGGGTGGCGTTAATTCAGTATGACTATTTCGTATTTCAATGAGTTTATTGTTAAACAGACTATTGGTTTCATCAATATAATACTGCCATTCTTTTTCAGACAATATAATCTCATTTGCAATTATATCAAAGTAGTTAATCTGTTTAACAGGATCAAATTGTCCTTGCCGTACTCTGTTGAAATTGATTGTCATATCTATTTTTTGTCGTAACTTTGATAGTAACAAATCATGCTTTTTCCGATTCTCCGATTCTTTCTTGTTCAATTCTAATTCCAGTTTTTGTTGTTCCAATGCTTGTTGCAATTGTTTTTTCTTGAATTGACTATTTATCATTAATAAAATATTTATAATTATCAATACAATAATCACGAGTACTGCAATCCAAATTATTTTAGATCTGTTGGCAATTTTAAGTTCCGCATTCTCCTTTTCTTTTTCGACAAGATCAAACTGCTTATCAATACTATATATTTGATCTCTTAGTTTCGCTACAAAAATTGAATCTTGAAAAATATAAGCATCTTTCATCGCTTCATATGCTTGATTATAATTGCCTTCATTGCCATACACATATGCGTTTACCAATTTCTTTATTACTTCGTTAACAGAAGAACTAGTTTCCTTATTTGATACTTCTAAGTAATACTTCGCCGAATCGTTCATATTAAGTCTTGAATAAACATGCGCTAAAATAGCGGCATATCTTATTCGCCCTGAAGGACAATACTTGTATCCTATAGTCAGGTGATTGATAGCCTTTCTATAGTCTTTATTGTACAATAGTTCACCTTCGTAAGCTATAAGTTCATATTTCAGAGCAGTATTATTCAGCTTTTCACGTAAATTTTTAGCTTTGTTCAAATAAAACATTGTGCTGTCAAAAGGTTGATCTAATTGGAAATACATTTGCGACATCTGGTAATAACAATACATCTTATACCTATCATTCGAAGTGCGTTCGAAAATTTTCAAAGCTTTTTTAAAATACTCATTGGCATGATAATAATTCTTTTCCTTTACATAAACATAACCCATATTTAAAGTTGCTAAACCCAAAATATCAGAAGTCTCTATGTTATCCAAATCTGATATCGCTTTTTTGTATGCTAATAACGCTTCTTTATTTCGTTGTAATAATTCTGATATACATCCTGATAAGTAATAAGCTGTACCGCGATATTTTTGTAGTTTACTATTTTCGTAATATCTAACAGCCACATTAATAATACTATCCGATTCTATATTCATAAAAAGTTTATACTGTGCATGAGTAAAATGCAGACACCATGCTGCATAATCCGCTCTCGAAAGTTTTTCCGGATTAGAAATTGATTTCAAAATCGTATAAGCACTATCTGGATATTCGTATAACACACTTTCTGCTTTTAATATTTGTACGTTATTCGTATAGTCCGCTTCACAAGCATACATGAAAACTATCACTAAAACTCCAAAAATGATTTTAAAACTTCTCATACTTTATTTACAATACAGGTGTTAAAAAACAGCTATTTTAAAGTCTGAGTCATCCCCATACCCTAAAAAGATTTTTTTATTTTTTTATCTATATAAATATCAACTTATTACCACAATCAAAAACTGAGGGCCGTACCGTATTTATTTTTGACGATTTGGCGCTTCCTTAGTAACTTTGAATGCAAAATTAATAAAAAAACACTCATTTGAAACAGACAATTATTATAATGAAAAAAATTGAATTCTTAACTCTGCTTATTCTGTTATCAGTTTTTACATCTATTAGCGCCAAAGATGTTGTTATCGTTAAACAAAATTCAGGGATGCAAGATCCCGGTCGTCCCCGTTTACCCGTACTTATTCCACTAACGGCAGACATATCCCCTACGGAGTTATACCTTCATTTTACTACGGCGGTGGGAGTAACGAACATAACCGTAACCGATGGCGATGGAGTTATTCTTCACTCCGCCTTGTTCGACACTGAAGCCAACAGCGAATTATATATACCGGTAGATATGTGGAACTCCGGTGACTATACTGTTACAATCAGCTATGGAAGTATAATACTCGAAGGCAAGTTTGATATTTTGTGAAAGATATGTGATAGTATCTGCTTTTTTACCTTGACTAAGATATCCGTCCGGCAGAATTTAACCCTGCCGGGCGGATTGAAAAATTTATTGTTTACACTCATTTTTAGGGCTATAACAGAGAAAATGGTTTTCCTTTAAAGAGAAAACCTGTTTTAATTGAAAAACAAGATGCTGACCTGCTCAATTCGGCCCGTTTTTCGCACCTTTTTGATAGATAAAAATAGTTTGTCCTACTTTTTTTCTTGTGTCAGACTTTAAACTGCACATAATCAGATATGTTTAAAATAGCTTTGTCCTACTTTTTTTAAGTAAAAAATTTGGAGCTTGATTGTTTAGTCCCTACATTTACATTCGGGAAATACTATTTTCTATGGAAAATAATAAGTCAGACTAATAAGCTGGCAATAATGCTGTAATCTGAATTAAAACATGAAAACCCCACTCCCCCTCGTTTGACGAGGGGGAAATGGTTGAGCGTTTTCAACGCAAAAAAGATAGTTTAGTAAATAAAAAACCATAATATGTTATCGTAGGATTACATATCTCTTTGTTACAAACAAATAACCATAAACCCCTCGTTGCAAACGAGGGGGAGTCTGGTTCAAGGTCTTTTAGATTAAAGAGTGAGTTCATGGTAGCACTTTAAAAAGCATGACGCTGAACATCCTAACCATGGCGACAGACAGGTGCGGAACATTTTAATAATATAATTTTATGAAAAAACATTTATTTATTGACAAATGCTGTTCGATTCTGAACATGCAAAAAGTTTTTTATGTTTCTGTTCTGTCTCTATTTTTATTGGCAGGATGTTCAAGTGAACAATTGGATTTGAAAAAATCAATTTCGGTTAATGGTGCTAAAGATTGGATTGCTCCATATTCCTTTAATTGGGAAGACCCTAATTTGAACTGGATGCCCTATCCTTCTGGAGATAATGTAGCTCGAATACCTTTACCATGGAATGGGCAAGGAAGTCTATCATCCACTGTCGACCCAGATGTGCTTAATGACAGAAAAGCATCAGATGGTTGGGTATTATTGTATAGCACTTTTAGTCCAGTTACATTATCTTGGAATCCTTATTTTATTTTATACAATAAATATAGAGGGTTAATGAGAGTTTTTTTGTATGTAAATAATTCTAGTTTTGGTTCTTCAAGCTATTTGAAAAATGCCATTACTCAACCTACCAATCAATACTCAATATTAAATTTTGCAGGATCTGAAATTGTAGATGTTTCACAAAATCAAACAAAGGTTACGAAAATTGAACCTGCCCCTCTGGATGGATCCGCTCCATTTGCGACATTTAAATGGTATATGTTACAATATGAATTAGCTTATGACCCAACAATTACGGCTACAAATAGTGCAAATCCTCCTCAATTGAGCTTTAATATAAACTCAGTAGATATTACTCAAGTAAATCTGGGTGGAACAGCAACCGGAACTTTAAAGGGAACGCTCGGGGCAACCGGACCAACAGATATTTTTTCAAGCCTAACCAGCTCGATTAGCCCATTAGGGAAGGGAATTATAGCAGCCGTTGGTAATTCAGCTCTTTCAAGATACAAAACAGATGAAGATACTAATTCTATGGGATTAGATAATACTACCTTCAAAGCCATTTCAAGTGGATTGACGAGTTTAATATCAACAGCAGCTGGCAGTATACCCGGAACGGTATACAATGTTTTAAGTGCCATTGTTGGTGGTAGTAGTGGAGGAGGAGGTCAAACTGTAAGTTTAAATTTAAAAGCTGATATTAGTTTAGCAGGTACAATGACTAATAATACAGGATTGCCATCTACTCCTGCTTCAGTGTATTTTCCAGGCAGTCTTTTAGCTGATGCTAATGGAAATTACAATGTACAAGGTTTTGTTCCACTGTATAATAATACACTTGGGGTGTTTAATATAACAGCCAAGCCAACAGTGACCCTAAATTACAATTGTTATAACTTAGGTAGTACTGGTATAAACCAAATATATCAATATCGAGTTGTTAATAATTCATATAGTATCCAATGGAACCCAGCAGTTTTAAGCATTGCCACTATTTCAAACCTATCAACTGAAGTGGTTGTTAGTACTGGAACTAATGATATTACTAGTTACTTAATAGGTAAATCTGGTAGAACTGAAACTCTTCAAGGAACACCTAACTGGTGGATAGGTGGAAATGGTAGTTTCGATGCAGTTTTTAGAACTCCAAATACTACTCCACGAGTTCGCTTTTATGATAATCAAGTTTATGTCAGAATTTCATTTGTTGTTCACCCAAATAATGGAGCCCCAGATGTAGCTATTGTGAAAACATTTAAAGCCAATAAACAGATTATTAATGATACCCAAATTAATTATTGATAAAATAGTTATATTATAAATATAAGACCTGTCCAATGGATAGGTCTTATTTTAATTATTTGGACATGCCTTTTAACTGCTATATAAAATATATATATTTATTCTTACTATTGGTTTGTGAGTGTATAGGTATAAATCACATATCTGCCCAAACAGCTATTGGCGTAAAATGGGGATATACTGATAATTATATAAACGCTGACTTATCAAATCGGGAATATACACATCTGGAGAACCTGGGAGGTTATAGTTTAGGAATCATATACAAAAAGACTATCACAAATATTTTTGCTCTTAAAGCTGAACTCGGATTGATTCAAAAAAATTATAGAGTAGAAAGAAGTGAAAGTTATACCGGAATTTATGAAAACTACCATAATAGTTATTTTCAGTTGCCTCTCACAGGGCAAATTGATATTTTCAAGAGACCAAAATTTAGTATTGCCTTAAATGGAGGGGCATATTGCGCATATTGGGTCTATGCTAAAGTAAATGGTGTAACTCCAAATGTTTTTGATACATCAAATCAACTTGTTGCAGATGGACAAGGTACTCAAAATTTCTATTTAACTAGTTATTCCGAAAAATATAATTTTAACAAGTTCAAGGATAATCGTTTTGAATTTGGGTTACAAACAGGTGGCACATTACAATATAGCATAAATGAAAAACATAGTTTTTTTCTGGAATACAACTACTATCAGTCTTTTTCAGATATACAAAAAAAATATATGGTTAATCAAAAATCTAGAATAAATCAAACATTCTTATTGTCAGCTGGATTTCTATTGAGATTTAACAAAAAAATAAATACTAATGAATAAGCTATTGTTTTTTATTATCTGCATCGTTTTTGTTTTATATGTTTTGTTTTTCTCTTCTTGCCAAAAGAATGAATTGGAAATCTCGATTTCTCCAACAAATTCCACCGAACTCTTTGAAGCTTTCTGGAACAAGATGAATACTAATTATGTCTATTGGGACATAGATACTACTAACTGGGATAAAATTTATTCTGATTATAAACCGGCATTTGCGAAACTTGATATTAGGCAAATTAATGATAAAAATCAAGCTATTCAATATTTTAGGGAAATGACTAAAGGATTAATCGATTGCCACTATAATATTACCTTCGGTGATTCTCTTATTCCTAATTATATCATATTCCCGGCACTTGAAAAAAAACTGAAAGCTGTAAACTTTCATCAACGTTTCAATTATTATGGAATTGACAGAATGTATCTAGATGAAGGCTACAAGATAGGCACTTCTTATTCCAATCCGAACAATCCAATAACAGTGTTATATGGTACTATTAATAATCGCATACTGTTTTTCTCATGCACCGGATTTGCACTATATGAAAGATATATTTCAAGTACAACAAATCCTGTTCAAAGAACAATGCAATTGTTCTTTGAACAGCTTCTCAATTTGCCGATTGATATTCAAGGGATTATAATTGATGTAAGAGGAAATCAAGGAGGTGATTTAGCCGATTTGAATTTTTTTGTTGGTCATTTTATTGATAGTCCATTACATTTTGGATTCACTCAGACAAAAAGTAATAATGGAAGGCTTGACTATACGCCATGGATAAAAGCTTATGTAAATCCAGAACCTACAGGTAAAAGGATAGACCTTCCAATAGTGATATTGGCGGATATGTATACAGCTTCTTTAGCTGAAGCAGCTCTAATGGCTTTTAAAGTATTTCCCAAGTGTACTTTTATTGGTGAAAAAACATGGGGGGCAACTGGTCCATTAGTAAAAGAAGATGTTTATAGTGCAGGACAATTTAAAATCAATGGTTTTCTTAACGTAACTACAGCTTCATGTAAGTTCAAATATCTGGATGGTAAAGTATATGAAGGACAAGGATTCTCACCAGATATTTCAGTTCTTTTCAATCAAACTGAAATTTTTAGAGGAAAAGATTCTCAACTAGAGAGGGCTATTGAAGTAATACATTAGACCCGTTTTGGATCAAACTTTCAACTGGGTTACAATCTTAAATAAATCAATTATACTCCTCTTTATATATCCACATAGGATAGTCAATCATTGAGTTTAATATCTGTTGCAAATGTACGTCATTTGTTGCTTTTTGGGTTGGAGTGATATTTTGAGTTTCCTTTTGTTTGAACACAGAGAACCGATTCCCCCACTCCCCCTCGTTTGCAACGAGGGGGAAATGGTTGAGCGTTTTCAACGTACAAAAGATAGTTTAGTAAATAAAAATCCATAATATGTTATCGTAGGATTACATATCTCTTTGTTACAAACAAATAACCATAAACCCCTCATTG